>Ga0310695_10002552_pt1 | contig 38085 bp, 27 predicted proteins | sample RumenRJG_04DNA_FD_203882 | JGI IMG/M metagenome (GOLD analysis project Ga0310695, IMG submission 203882) | Bovine rumen microbial communities from Lethbridge, Alberta, Canada - RJG_04 (v2) (version 2) | ecosystem: Host-associated > Mammals > Digestive system > Stomach > Rumen | place: Canada...
TAAAATTTGTTTCACGTGGAACATTTCTTCATTCAGGACGGCTGCCCTCCGCGTTCCGCCTTTCTTTGTCATTCTGAGGAGCCTGCGACGAAGAATCTTTGCGCTTCATCATACAGCCGCAGTCATAGGCGGAGGATTCCCGCAAAAGAAATGAAGACTGTCTTCCGACTGAAACTACGGCTTGCAAATCCAGTGCGAAGATTCTTCACTGACAGCACAACTGCGTTGGTGCGCACGACTGCGTCGGTGCGTCAGAATGACAACGTGAGGGCGGAATGGGACGTGCGGCGGCCTGTCTGACGGAGAAACGAGATTGTTTCACGTGAAACATTACCGCCAAATCCCTTGATTTTCTTGATCCGCGCGAGGACAGACAATCAAATACAGAATCCCGAAAACGCGTCCAACGCCGAATGCGCGCCTGAATCTCCGCCGTGAGGCCGCAGGACTTGTCCTGCGCATGTTTCAGCTGCACGAACACAGACCGCGCGAGGTTGACTCCATGTTCCGCTTGTCCGATTTGCAATCTGCAAAAGCGCGCGAAGAGAGTGAACCGGTTTTCGATACAGAACAGCGCGTCCTTTCCATTCCAGCGAAGCGCTCCAATCCAAAAAACGAAAATACCGCACTTCGCCTCATCCCGGCGAGGATTTCCTTCTCCGCCGACGGGCAGACCCGTTATGCAGCTCCCGAAGGATGCGGGGATCTTCTCAGATATCCGCGTCCTTCAGGTATTCCGCCCCGTGCTCGGCGATATAGCGTTTCCTTCCCGCCAGATCGTCCCCGAGCATGAGATCGAACATCCGCGCGGTGGCGGCGGCGTCGGAGGGAGTGACCCGGATGAGACGGCGGGTGGCGGGATTCATGGTCGTCTTCGCCATCATTTCCGCCGTGTTCTCGCCGAGCCCCTTCGACCGCTGGAGGGTGTATTTCTTCTTCTCCTTCTCCAGCCGCGCGAGGATATCTGCCTTGTCGAACTCGCTGTACGCGTATTCGGGATTCCGGCCCGCGACCTTGATCTCGTAGAGCGGCGATTCGGCGATATACACCCTGCCCTCCTTGAGCAGAGTCGGCAGGAGGCGGTAGAACAGCGTCAGAAGCAGGGTGCGGATCTGGAAGCCGTCCTCGTCCGCGTCGGTGCAGATGATGATCTTCGCCCAGCGCAGATTGTTCAGATCGAAGGACACGAGGTCGGATTTCTTCCGGCTCTGGATCTCCACCCCGCAGCCGATGACCCGGAGCAGATCGAGGATGATGTCGCTCTTGAAGATCCGGTCGTAGCCCGCTTTCATGCAGTTCAGGGTCTTGCCCCGGACCGGGATGATGGCCTGAAAATCCGCGTCCCGGGCCAGCTTGCAGGAGGTCATGGCGGAGTCGCCCTCCACGATGTAGACCTCTCTGAGATTCGGATCCTTCGAGCGGCAGGCGACGAATTTCTCCACCCGGTGCGCCACGTCCATGCCGGAGGAGAGCTTCTTTTTCAGATCGAGCCGCGTGTTTTCCGCCTGCTCCCGGGACCTTTTGTTCACAAGGACCTGATTGCAGAAGCGGTCCGCGTCGGCCGGATTCTCCGCGAAGAAGTATTCCAGCTGGTTTTTCAGGAATTCGTTCATGGCCTCGGCGATAAACGAATTGGTGATGGCCTTTTTCGTCTGGTTCGCGTAGGACGGGCGGGTGGAAAAGCTGTTCGTCACGAGGACGAGGCAGTCTTCCACGTCGGGGAAGGTGATCTTCGATTCGTTCTTGTTGTATTTCCCCGTGGCCTTGAGCCGCTTGTCCACCGCCGAGACGAAGGCCAGCCGGACCGCCTTGTCGGGGGATCCCCCGTGTTCGAGCCAGGAGGAATTGTGGTAGTGCTCGATCACCCGGACGGATTTCGAGACGGTCCACGCCACGTCGGCGACCAGCTTATAGTCCTTCATGTCCGCCCGGTCCCGGCCCTTGGTCTCGAGGTGGAAGCAGGCGATCTTGGTTTCGGCGGTGTCCCCGGCGAGCTCGGCGATATAGTCGGTGATCCCGTTCTCGTAGAAGAATTCCTCCTCGTCGAAGGTCCCGTCCGGCTTCTGCCAGCGGAAGGCGAAGCGGATCCCCGCGTTTACGACGGCCTGCCGTTTCAGCATGTCCTCGTAGTATTCCCGGGGGATGTCGATCTCGGTGAAGACCTCGAGGTCCGGACGCCACCTCTGGACGGTGCCCGTGCGGCGGTTCCGCTTTTCGAGGGGCTTCACCGTCAGTTCCGTCACCGGCTCCCCCTTGCGGAAGGAGATCGAGGAGACGTTCTGCCCGTCGTAGGAGGAGACCTCGTAGAATTCGGAGGCGTACTGTGTCGCGCAGGCGCCGAGCCCGTTCAGGCCGAGGGAGTATTCGTAGGCCGCGTCGTCGGAGTTGTTGTCGTACTTCCCTCCGGCGTAGAGTTCGCAGTAGACGAGCTCCCAGTTCCAGCGGCCCTCCCCTTCGTTCCAGCCGAGGGGGACGCCCCGCCCGTAGTCTTCGATCTCGACGGAGCGGTCGGAAAAGGCGGTGACGCGGATGATGTTCCCGTAGCCCTCCCGCGCCTCGTCCACCGAGTTGGAGAGGATCTCGAAAACCGAATGCTCCGCGCCTTCCAGCCCGTCCGAGCCGAAAATCACCGCCGGCCTCTTCCGCACCCGGTCCGCGCCTTTGAGGGACGTAATGGATTGATTGTTGTAGGTTTCTTTCTTTTTCATGCAAAAGGTTCTTTCAGAATGGAATAAACTGGATAAAGGATACCGCGATTTGAATATGCGCGAGGAAGAGAATGAGTTAGGAGTGAGGAGTGAATTTCTGTTTCGGCTTTAAGACCGCGCGTCTACCGAATCCCTGCGCAGCGGGCGGAGCGCTCCCATCCAAAAAACGAAAATCCCGCGCCCCGCCTCATCCCGCCGCGGATCTCCTCGAGACCGTCATGGCTGATTCAGAAAGGCGGAGTCTTTCGTTACCCCCGCGGAGGCATGGGCAAAATCGGCGCGCCGTTCGCGGCCGTGATCTCCCCGATCAGAAGAGTCGCCTTCACCATCATCGTCTGGATCAGCTGGGGGCAGTTCTTCTTGAACTCCTCCGCCAGATCCACGGTCTTCCAGTCGATCTCGCCCCGGGTGCCGGGATTGAACACCAGCATCACCGAGAAGCTGACGGACAGCGTAAAGGGCCCCTCCGGCTCGAAGGACAGCGTCCGGTTGTAGGTCACCTTCACCCCCGCCTGCCCGAGGACCTGGGCGACGATGGTGTCCCGGGCGTTCAGCTTGTACTGGGTCTGCCCCGGGGAGAGCCGCCCGGTCTCGTAGCTCACGTTTTCGAGCATGATCCGCCGCTCCGCCAGGAAGTACCGGTTGAATTCGAATCCCTCCGGCGTATGGAACCGGGACCGGGGCGCTTCTTCGCGGGTCTCCGCCGGCTGGATGGGCTGGACCGGCTGGATCGGCGTCGCCGCCGCGTCGGGAACGGATCCGGGATCGATCTCCACCGGCTCCGCCTGCTTAGCCTGTTCCGGCTCCTTCGGCTGCTCCGGCTCTTCCTTCGGCTCCGGCGCACTTCCGGTCGTCTTTTTCTCCTCCCGATCCTCCGGGATCCCTTCGTCCTTCGCGCCGCGGTTCTTGTCCGCGTTTTTATTTCTTCCGAATAACGGCATTGATTTTCTCCTTGATTGATCTCTGATTTATACTATACCCACTCTAAAAAGCTGACTGAATGGGTTTTGATCGCAAGATGCAGGATGCGAACGACGGGGTGGGAATACCATTCATCCGAACATGATTTCAACCGTCCCACCCCTGAGAATCCCCTTCGGGAATTCTCGCTTACGTCAGCCGAAACATGTGAGCTCGCGTACGATAACTCTGATAAGGTTGGATGACTATATGGGTGTGCGGGCATAGAATGAACTTGATTGAGGTAGCCTTGCCCTACCCCATTGAAGTTTCTTGCCAGGCTTCTTTTCAAAGAAGCCGCGTAACCCCTTAGAAGGGAGATAGTATTACTGCATGATCCGCAGGATGCTCCACCCGTTTTCCTCCCGGTAGCAGGACACGAGCCCCGAGGACACCCCGGAGATCTTGTCGTAGGTGAACGGGAGCACGATGTTGCCCTCCGTGTCGATCATCCCCCAGCGGCCGTCCGGGGTCATGAGCTGGGCCAGTCCCTCCACGTAGGGCTTTCCGCCTCCGTAGATCGGCTGCGCGATCCATTCGCCGGTGACGGAGAAGATCCCGAAAAATCCGTCCCGGGAGAGCAGGAGCCGCCCCTCGGAATAGCCCTCCAGCTTGTAGCCGAAGGGGATCTCGAACATGGTGCCGTCCTCCCGCAGCAGCGCGTCGTACTCCTCCATCACCTTGATCTGGGAGCCGGTATAGTTCCGCCGCTGGAAGTACCGCCAGAAGTCGATCACCTGCCACCGCACCCGCACGAGGCCGTGGTCGAAGTAGAAGGACCCGAGGGATTCGACGCCGAAGGAATAGGGCAGCTGGGCCGATCCGAAGACCTTGCGGTCCTGATCGTTCTTGAACATCCGGCCGGCGGGGAAGAGGGGCTCCCCGTCCTCGCGGATGAAATACAGCACCGACCGGTCGATGCCGCTGTTGTTCACGAAGGAGTGGTCCTCGTTCCCGTAGACGTTGTAGACCTTGTCGAGGGTCGACCATTCCCGGTAGGGGAAGAGGGGCCTTCCGTCCGCGTCCACGTAGTAGTAGGTCGGGATGGGCTCCGCCGCCGTGACTGCCGCCACACCTTCCGAGAATTGCAGGGCGTACCGGTACTGATAGGGCGTCAGATATCCCGGCTGGGGCTCCGGTTCGGGTTCGGGCTCCGGTTCCGGCTCTTCCTCAGCGCCTTCTTCCCCTTCCGTTTCAGACTTGCTTTCCGCATCCTCCGGGGCTTCCGTGTCCTCCTCCGGTCCTTCGGGCTCCGGCTCGGGAACGGGGATCGGCTCGGGTTCCGGCATATACTCCACCGGGATCCGGTAGCCGAAAAGTCCGGTCTCCGGGTCCTCGTCCAGATATATCCGGTCGGAATCCGTGCGTCCGTAGTCCGCCGGATAGTCGAAGTTCAGGCCGCGGCCGTCCGTCTCGGGATCGTAGTCGCTCACCACGAAGTTCTTGCCGTCCTCCGAGAGATAGAAGTAGATCCGGGTGCCGTTGTTCCGCTCCCGGACGAAGAGGGGACGGTCCCCGCGGTCGCGGCAGAGGGCGGGTTCGTAGCGTCCCGTCGGGAAGGAGCAGAGCGGCTCCCCGTCGGAGGAGACCACCACCGTCTTCTCGCCGTTCTCCACCAGGATATAGCCCATATACAGATCCACCTTCGGCCGCTGCTCGATATAGGTGGCCGTGCGGGGGACGAGCTCGCTGTCCTCGTTGTCCGGGTCGACCCGCTTCAAAATATAATAGGTGTTGTGCCGCCAGGTCTCGCTGTAGGTCTCCGGGAGCTGGAAATCAAAGGTCACCCGCCCGACGGTGTTGAGACCGGGCTTGTAGACCACCGTGGGGGAGGAGAACCGCTTCCCCGACGCCGTCAGCTCCGAGACCGTCGGGATCCGCACCCGCTCGTCCGGCAGATCGTCCGCCGCGTAGACCGTCCGCAGATTCGTCGGCTTCTCCGGCCCGGCGTTCTCCCCGTTTTCCCCCTCGGCCGGAGCGGAGGATGCGGGTTCGCTGCCGTCATCCTGCCGTTCTCCCGGGGCCGGGGCCGAAGGATCGCCGTCCCCCGGATCCCGGCCGTCCCGCGAGAGGGATTCCGCCAGCGCCGCGAAGGGATCGGAGGAGGTGTCGGGCCGGACGGTTTCCCCCGCGCGCAACAGATCCAGCTGATCCTTGTACCGGTCGAGGAAGGAAAAATCGTAGAACCCGAGGTAATAGAGCAGCACGAGAAGAGCCGCGCCGAAAATCAGCGCAAGCTGCAGGATCGTTTTGAAGACGCGGGCAAATCGTTCCCGGATAATTCTCATGATACGCGCTTTCGTTTATTTGTGATACTTACCCCCCGCCGCGATCTCCCCCGCCCGGTAGATCTGCTCGAGCAGCATCACCCGGAAGAGTTCGTGCGGGAAGGTCATGGGGGAGACGGAGAGACGCAGGGCCGCCCTCCGCTTCACCGATTCCGCCAGTCCGTGGGACGAGCCGACGACGAAGCAGAGCTCCCCCGCGCCGGAAGTTCCGACGGCTTCGATCTTCGAGGAAAACTCCTCGGAGGACAGGGTCTTCCCCTCGACGCACATGGCCCAGAGGACCCCGCGGGACGGGATCGCCGCGAGGATGCGGGAGGCTTCGGCATCAAGGGCGCGCCCGATGTCCGCCGGGGAGGGGGAGAGGGGCAGGGGCTCCGGCTTGATCTCCGTGACGGAGAGGGAATAGAACCGCGAGATCCGCCGCAGATAGTCCTCCGCCGCCTCCCGGAAAGGAGCCGATGTCAGCCGGCCCATGCAGATAAGGCGAAGTTTCAGCATATAGTTGAAAGTGGTTAGTAGAACGAGTGAGGAGTTAGGAGTGAATGAGGAATGAGACGATTGAATTCAGAATTCAGAATTGGAGATTGTTTCACGTGGAACAAAATCCCTGCCGCCGCACATCAAAGTCCGGCTGACGGTTCTGCTAGCCACTAACCACTCCTCACTCCTCGCTTTCCTCACACAAAGAAGCTGAGTTCGATATAGCTGATGAGCAGCGTGACGATCAGCGGCAGGATGGCGTAGATCAGGCTTTTGGCCTTTTCGCGGTTGGCGGGGAGTTTTTTCAGAAATTCCGTCTTCCGCTCCTCGCTCCACTTGTCCGGGAGATCCTCCCGCTCGTAGTCCACCCGGTTCAGGGTGAAGCCGTTCAGCACGAAGAACGCGATGAACAGCCCCACCACCGCCAGACCGTAGACTCCCGTCCCGACATAGTAGATCCACGGCATCTCGAGAATGTCCCCGAGATGGATGATGAGCCGCAGGAGCGCGTAGGTCAGGACGAAGGCGAGGAAGAGGATCCCCAGCTTTTTCAGAGCTTCCTTCGGGTTTCTCACGGCCTCAGAGGATCCGGCACGCGCCGTCTCTGCGCACGCTCAGGATGTGGCAGGCCCCCTCGCCGAAGACCGCGTTCATCTTTTCGGCATAGGCCGCCGTCAGTCCGGAGGGAACGAAGGCCTGGATCGTGCCCGCGAAGCCGCCCCCGTGGACCCGGCACACGCCTCCCGTCCCGCGGAGGAATTCTTCCGTCATGCAGAGCGCGAGGGAAAGCCCCTGCTCGGCAATGTTCACCGTCGTGTAGACGTTCTGGAGGTACTTGAAGCTCGAATTGCCCGAGGCTGTCACGCCCGCCTTGAAGCCTTCGATGTCCCCCTTGCGCAGCGCGTCCGCCTGAGCCGCCACCCGGTCGTTCTCCGCGAAGAAGTGGTAGGCTCTGAGGATGGCCCGGTCCCCGAGATAGGTCCGGAGATACTTCCCGTGCTTCGCGAGAAGGGCGTCCAGAGCTTCCCGGCTGGTCTCCCGCAGAACGGAGACGCCCAGTTCCTTCGCCACGGCCTTCATTTCCGCCGGGACGGAGGCGTAGTCCGCGTTCAGATCCGCGTGGTTCCCGCCCGTGTTCACGATGCAGAGACGGTAGCCCGCCGCCGCGAGGTCGAAGTCCAGCTTTTCGATCACCGGGGCCGCGGGATCCGCGAAATCAATGGTGATGAACCCGCCCACCGCGCAGGCCGTCTGATCCATCAGGCCGCAGGGCTTGCCGAAATACACGTTCTCGGAGAACTGGGCCATTTTCGCGATCTCCACGTTCGAGACCTTCCCGCCGTTGTAGAGGTGGTTCAGGATGTTCCCCACCATCACCTCGAAGGCCGCGGAGGAGCTGATGCCCGATCCCTTCAGGACGTTCGAGGTCGTGTAGGCGTCGAATCCGCCGACTTCGTAGCCCGCCGCGAGGAAGGCCTTCTCCATGCCCGCGATGAGAGCCGCGGAGGTGAAGAATTTCGATTTGTCCGGCGCGTCCACGGCCGAGGGCTCCACCACGTCTTCCGGGAAGCCTTCGGACTGGATGCGGATCACGCCGCCCGGGACCGGTTTCGCCACGGCAAGGATGTCCAGATTCACCGAAGCCGCGATCACGCGCCCGTGGTTGTGGTCCGTGTGGTTGCCGGAGATCTCGGAGCGTCCGCCGACGGAGTAGAGGGAGACGTCCCCGTCGCCGTATTTTGCGAGGAAGGCGTCCGCCGCGGAGGCATAGCGTTCCCGCTGGGCAGGGACGGATTCCGCCGGGACGGAAAGTCCTTCGGTCAGGGCGGAGTCGATCCCGCCGGAGAGGATGGTGTTTTTCAGAGCGGTAATGTTCATGGGCAAGTCCCCTTTCTTTATGTCCAAGTTGTACGAACGCCGCAATGAAGTTTTCGTCCTCAGTTTCCAAAAGGACGCAGGGAGCGGCGTTCCGGCGGGGGATCCGCAGATCCGCGCGCGCCGTTTCTTTTAAGTATACCACAAAACCCTCTCATTACAAGAGACGCTTTGTAAATGATTGTAAACAAACATTCAGCCCCGATCCTCTTCCCCGGGTACCGGCGCGGGAACATAGACCCTCCTCTGCCCGCGGCTTCGCTTCATCAGAGCCGTCAGGAACCAGGCAAGGGACAGAAGACAGGCGGCGGCCAGCGAAACCACAAGGACGTTGTACCCGAGCCGCGAGACCGCCTTCATCACCGGCAGATACACCAGATCGAAGGTGCTCTCCGGCAGGGACTGGGACAGCGAGAGAAGCAGGCGGTTCTTGTAAGGAGCAAGGATCCGGGGGGCGAGGAAGAGCGCGAGTCCCGAAAGCGCGACGGAAAATCCCGCGATGGTGAACGCCGGCAGGAATTTCCGCCCGAGGGAGACCCAGAGGAGCACGAGGGAGAAAAGGGCGGCCGAGAAAATCAGAAGCATCGCGTCAAAGGACAAGAGGTCCCGGACGGGTTCCAGAGCCTCCAGCCGCGCCTTCATGTCCCCCGCGTTCAGAAACTGCGCCAGCACCGACGCCACGAAGGACACGGGATCCCGGAACATCCCAAGAGCCCCCGGATTCATGCTCCCCACCACCGTCCGGGCCGCCTCCTCCGGATCGAAGACGGGAGTCGGGCCGTAGTCGAAGAACCACCGGGCGAACTGGGCCAGATAGTCCCCGAGGATCTTGTCGAAGGAGAGCTCCCGGCAGAGACCGTTGAACGCCTCCGGGGTGATGGAATAGCCATAGTTGGAAAACGAGGCGTTCATCTGCTCCGGCACCGTCGTGAATCCCCCGAAGCCGTCCGGGAAGCGGATGGAGGCGAAATCCACGGCTTCGGCGGCGGATGCGGCGGACTGGGGCGTGACGGTCTTGCGGAGGGAATAGACCGCAAGTCCCGCCGCGGCAGTCAGGGCGAGGGAGAGGGCGCAGAGAACGGCGAACAGCACGCAGAGTACGCGCGGGATGATCTTCATGTGAAAGTCCTCGGATCGGAGACGGATCGGGACAGACTTACTGCCCGGGTTCCTTCCATTATACCAAATCCGGAGGGAAAATACAAGGGATTTCGGCGAAAACCTCGCCCCCGCCCTTGACTTTGCCCCCGGGGATTGGTATAATGGATCCGAATCAATCGGAAAAACACGGAGCGGACCGGAGGACGGGACTATGAAGAGAATCGCCAGCTTCACGGTGGACCACGACAAACTCGAACCGGGGATCTACGTCTCGCGGCGGGACGGGGACGTCACCACCTACGATCTGAGAACGCGGACCCCCAACGCCGGGGACTACATGGACAACCGGACCATGCACTCCGTCGAGCACATGTTCGCCACCTTCGTCCGCAATTCGGAATACGGGGATTCCGTCATTTACTTCGGCCCGATGGGATGCCAGACCGGCTTCTACCTCCTCATGCGGGACATGAGCGACGGAGAAGTCCTCGCCCTCGTGAAGGATGTTCTGAAAAAGATCCTCGCCTACGAAGGCCCCGTTTTCGGCGCGTCCCGGAAGGAGTGCGGGAACTACAAAAACCTCGATCTCGCCGACGCAAAGCGGGAATGCGGACGGTATCTCGCCGTTCTGGAATCGAAAGAGAACGATTTTCGGTATAATGAGTGAGGAGTTAGGAGTTGGGAAGCTGTCCGGACCGGGATTTCGTCCGGGGTGGGATCTGCGTTTTATAATATGGGAGCGCTTCGCTGGGATGGAAAAGACGCGCGTTTTTTCAGCCGGAACATGGAGCGATCTTCGCGCGTCGTTTCGGATTGCAGACGGAACGAGCCGGAACATGGAGGCAACCCGGCTTGATCGACGATGTGCAGCCTAACCCATGCGCAGACAAGTCTGCGGCCTTACGGCGGAGATTCAGGCGCGCATTCGGCGTTGGACGCGTTTTCGGGTGTCGGGATCTGAACGTCTAACCTCGCGCGGATCAAGAAAATCAAGAGGTTTGCGGTAATGTTCCACGTGAAACAATTCTTCATTCACTCCTCATTCCTCACTCCTCACTCGTCTACTAACAACTACCGACTCTCCACTAGCCACTAAAAAGGAGTTCAGCATGAAAAAATTCACCTTCGGCACCCCCGAGACCTTTGTCCCTTCGAAGTTCTGCGACGGATTCGACTACCGCGAGACGGACGTGAAGTACCCCGCGGGGAATTTCTTCTTCAAGACCACGCCCTCCGGGTGCGTGCTGGAATTCCCCCTCGAGGACGACTGCCGGATCTGGGGCTTCGGGCTCCAGCTCAAACAGTTCAACCACCGGGGGCGGAAGCTGAAAATGGACGTCAACGCTGACCCCGCCACCCCGAACGGGGAATCCCACGCCCCCGTGCCCTTCTTCGTCACCAACAAGGGCTACGGCATGTACTTCGACACCGCCCGCTACGCCGAATTCTACTGCGGCAAGCAGAAGAACCCCGCTTTCGGCTGGAACCGCGGGACCGATGCGGCCGCCCTGTCCGAAGGAGGAGCCGCCGACCGGGAAGAGGACCTCTACGCCGCCCGCCGGGAGGACTCCGTCTGGATGAGCGTCCGCATCCCCGTGGCGAAGGGCGTCGACGTCTACGTCATCGAAGGCGAGACAGCCGGGGAGATCACCGCCCAGTACAATATGCTCGCCGGCGGCGGTCCCGAAGTGCCGGAATGGGGCCTCGGGATGCTCTACCGCTGCTACACCGGATGGGACGCCGAAAAGATCAAATCCGTCGCCTCCTATTTCCGGGAGAACGAGATCCCCTGCGACATCATCGGCCTCGAACCCGGCTGGCATACCCACGCCTATTCCTGCACCTACCGCTGGTCCGACCGCTATCCCGATCCCGACGGCTTCCTCGGCTGGATGAAGGAGCACGGCTTCCACGTCAATCTCTGGCAGCACGCCTTCACCCACCCCGACGCCCCCTTCCACGACGCCATCGCGCCCTATTCCGGGGACTGGCTGGTCTGGGGCGGTCTGGTGCCCGATTTCGCCGCCCCCGAAGCCCGGAAGATCTTCGCCGACTATATGCGGGAGGCACTCGTGGAGCACGGCGTCGACGGCTTCAAGCTCGACGAATGCGATTCCAGCGACAATACGGGCGGATGGAGCTTCCCCCTGTCCGCCGAATTTCCCTCCGGCCTCGACGGGATGCAGTACCACTCCCTCTTCGGCACCCTCTACATCAAGACCCTGACCGACGCCCTCGGAGAGAGGAAGACCCTCGGCGAAGTCCGCAACCTCGGCGCCCTGGCCGCTTCCTATCCCTACGTCCTGTACAGCGACCTCTACGATCACCGGGACTTCATCCGCGGCGTCGTCAACTCCGGGTTCTCCGGCCTGCTCTGGGCCCCCGAATTCCGCTCCGCCCATTCGAAAGAGGAGTGCGTCAGACGGATCCAGGCGGTGGTCTTCTCCGTCCAGTGCCTCGTGAACGCCTGGAACTACGACGGGATCCCGTGGGTCGTGCACGAATGCGAGGACGAGGTGAAGGAACTCTTCCGGATCCGCGAGGGCCTGATCCCCATGCTGAAAGACGCCTTCGAGGTCTACCGCACGACGGGAAAACCGCCGGTCCGCGCCCTCTGCATGGACTATACCGCCGATCCCGCCACCTGGGACGTGGACGACGAATACCTCTTCTGCGCGGATCTGCTCGTCGCCCCCATCGCGGCAGGCGCCGGAGACGAACGGGACGTCTATCTCCCCGTCTCGGACGAATGGGAGGACTACTTCACCGGCGAGCCCGTCGGGAACGGCAAGATCCGCGTCAAGACCGCCGGCATCCCGGTTTACAGACGGAAGAAATAATATGATTTTCAGCTATAAAAGCTGACTTCATGGGTTTTGAGCGCTCCATGTAGAATGCGAACGACGGGGTGGGAATGCCGTTTATCCAAACATGACATCAACCATCCCACCCCCGAGAATCCCTTCGGGAATTCTCGCTTACGTCAGCCGTAACATGTGAGCTCGCGTACAATAACTCTTTTATGGTTGGATAGCTATATTGGTGTGCGAGGTTTCGGCTGTACGTTATTGGTATAGCCTATCCCTTTCCCATATCAACAGTTCTTGCCAGGCTTCTTCGGGGAAGTCGCGTTTTTCCCCCCCGGAATAAGATTAAGTCACAGGAGTTAAAAACCGAAATGGCTTCTAAAACAAGAATCGGCTTCGTTTCCCTCGGATGCCCGAAGAATCTCGTGGACACGGAGATCATGCTCAAGCATCTGGCGGACGAGGGATACGAGATCACGCCCGAGGAGACGGAGGCGGATATCGTCGTCGTCAACACCTGCGCGTTCATCGAGAGCGCGAAAAAGGAGTCCATCGACTCGATCATCGACCTCGGCTGGCTGAAAAAGCACAACGGCCTCAAGGGGATCATCGTCACCGGATGCCTCGCCGAGCGGTACCGGGACGAGGTCCCGAAGGAACTGCCCGAGGTGGACGCGGTCCTCGGCGTGGGGAGCATCCACCGGATCGGGGAGGCTGTGAAGGCGGTTCTCGAAAAAGCCGGGAAGAAGGGCGGCAAAAAGCGGGTCTACTCATGCTTCGACGACAAGGAGACCTCCGCGCTGGGCGGGGAACGGGTCGTCACCACCGGGGAGGCGATGGCGTACCTGAAAATCGCCGAGGGCTGCTCCAACCGGTGCACCTACTGCGCCATCCCCATGATCCGCGGGAAGATGCGGAGCCGCACCATGAAGGAGATCGTCGAAGAGGCGACCTCCCTCGACGCGATGGGCGTGAAGGAGCTGGTCCTCGTGGCCCAGGACACCTCCGCCTACGGGATCGACCTCTACGGGGACTACGTCCTGCCCGACCTCATCCGGGGGATCGCCGACGCCACGAAGATCCCGTGGATCCGCCTGCTCTACTGCTACCCCGACAAGATCACCGACAAGCTCATCGAGGAATTCAAGACCAATCCCCGGCTGGTGAACTACGTCGACATCCCGGTCCAGCATATCTCCGACCCCGTCCTGAAGCGCATGAACCGCCACGGGGACTCCGCCATGATCCGGAAGGCCGTCGCGAAACTGCGCACCGTGCCCGGCATGGTCCTGCGCTCCACCGCCATCGTCGGATTCCCCGGCGAGACCGAGGAGGACTTCCGGGCCCTCTGCGAATTCGTGAAAGAAGCGAAATTCGAGCGGTTCGGGGCCTTCCCCTATTCCCAGGAGGAGAACACCCCCGCCGCGGAATTCCCGGATCAGATCGACGAGCAGACGAAGCAGGACCGCTACGACGTCCTCATGCGCACGGAACTCCCGATCAGCGAGGCCTTCAACCGGTCCCGGGTCGGGAAGACGGTCCGGGTGCTCTGCGAGGGCTGGGACCCCGTCGCCGAATCCCACTACGGCCGGAGCTACGCCGAAGCCGCGGAGATCGACGGCAAGATCTGGTTCACGACCAAAAGAAAAGACCTCCGCATCGCCGAGGGAGAAATGCTCGACGTCAAAATCACCGAAGCCATGGACTATGACCTCGTCGGCGAAGCGGTCTTGAATGTGTGAGGGAGTTGGGAGCGGCCAGTGGTTAGTGGCTAGTAGACACCGTCCTCATGAAATTAGGAATGAGGAATTGGCGGTGTTTCATGTGAAACAGTTTCCCTTCTCGCCTCAACTTCATGTTTCGCCCAAACAGATTTTTGATCGCGCCGTTCTGTCTGCATACGGATCTGAATCTGAATATGTGCGCGAAGAAGCACTTTCATTTTCAGCCTCCCATCCGCGCGTCCTGTGCCCAATGCGCGCCTGAATCTCTGCCGGAGGCCAGCACGACTGCGTCGGTGCGTCAGACATTGTCTGCGCATGTTTCGGCTGCACGAACAAAGACCGCGCGAGGACGGGGGATGCAAGATCGAATTTCGATTCCGGTGCGAGCTGTACAGTTATGCCATACGGCCAACTATTTGCTCCGCAAATTGGACCCGCACAGGGGGCAGAGTTTGCGAAGCAACACTCGTCGGCCATGAGATGGGTCCCCCGCACCGACGCAGTCGTGCTCGCCGCCCGTCTGCGTGACTGCGTCGACGCGGCGCAGGGACATTAAATCCGAAACGCGGAGCGTTTCATTCCTTATATACCTTCCGTGAAGGTATGAACATCCTTTGATCCCGGAGGACCAAAATGAATTTACCGAACAAACTCACCATGTTCCGCATCCTGATGGTCCCGGTCTTCCTCGTTTTGCTCTGCGTGCCGGCGATGGAGGATCTCATGGGGCGGACCGCGCTTCTGATCGTCACGGCGGCGGTGTTTGCCGTCACCTCCCTCACCGACATGATCGACGGCAAGATCGCCCGGAAATACAACCTCATCACCGATTTCGGCAAGTTCATGGACCCCCTCGCCGATAAATTCCTCGTGATGGCCGCCATGCTCGGGATCCTCGTGAAATTCGACGACCTGCGGACCGTCTTCGTCTGGTGCGCCGCCGTCGTGATCTTCCGGGAGTTCGCCGTCACGTCCCTCAGACTGGTCTGCGCCCAGAAGGCCGGGAAGGTGATCGCCGCCGCCTGGCTCGGGAAGGTGAAGACCACCACCCAGATGATCTGCATCGTCTGCGTTCTGCTGGAACCCCTGATCCCCGTGCCGCTGTTCTCGGAATATCATCTTCTCTCCTACCTCACCGCGGCCGTCATGACCGTCATGACCCTCTGGTCCGGGATCGACTATCTCCGGGCGTACTGGCCCTACATCGGGACGATGAAATGAGCGGAATATAAAAGAAACTGCCTTTATGGGTTTTGATCGCTCTCCTTAGGATGCGAACGACGGGGTGGGAATGCCATATATCCAAACATGACACGGGCCATCCCACCCCCGAGAATCCCTTCGGGAATTCTCGCTTACATCAGCCGTAACATTGAGCTCACGAATGATAACTCTGATAGGGTTGGATAGCTATATGGTGGTAATGGACAAAGACTGAACGAAATGGAGACGGCCTTGTCTAACCTCCATTGAAGTTTCTTGCCAGGCTTCTTTTCAAAGAAGCCGCGTCTCTCCCCCTTTGAAAGGACAGAATATGAAAAAACGCGCCGCCGTCGTCCGGGAATTCGAGACCCCCGCCGGTCTTCCCGCGGTCCTCGTGGACTGCCGGGATTCCGGCGTTTTTTCCGTGGAGAAAACCTTTGACTGCGGGCAGGCTTTCCGCTTTTCTCCCGTCGGCGGGGATCCGCGGGTGGTCTGCGGCTCCGTGCGGATCAGGGAGGGGGAGGACGCCCGGATCACGGTGGACGGGACCCGGGAGGAGGAGGGACTTTTGACGCTCGTCGGCTGCACGGCGGAGGAATTCGGATCCCGCTGGCGGACCTATCTCGATCTCGACGCGGACTACGGGGCCGGGGAAAAGCGGATCCTCGACGCTCTGCCGGAGGGGAGGAGCCGGGACGCCATGGCCGACGCGCTCCGGGCGGGACGGGGGATCCGGCTGCTGAGGCAGGACCCGTGGGAAATGCTCGTGACCTCGATTCTGACCCAGAACAACAACATTCCCCGGATCCGGGGCATCGCGGCGAGGCTCTGCGCGGCGTCGGGGGGCAGATTCCCGGAACCCGCGGACATCCTCCGGATCGGGACGGAGGGGCTCTACGCCCTCGGATGCGGCTTCCGGGCGAAATACCTGACCGACGCGGCGGAGAGGACGGCGGACGGCAGGGCGGATCCCCGAAAGATCGCGGCGATGGGCACGGAAGAGGCCCGGGCGGTCCTCGAACAGATCCGCGGCGTGGGACCGAAGGTGGCGTCCTGCGCGCTCCTCTTCGGCTATCACCGCACGGAGGCCTTCCCGGTGGACGTGTGGATGAAGCGCGCCCTTGCGGAGATCTTCCCGGACGGCGTCGATCCGACCCTCTTCGGCGAATGGGCCGGCTACGCGCAGCAGTGCATGTTCTGGGCGGAAAGAGAAAAGGGGAAGAGAAGTGGGTAGTAAAAAGTTGTTAGTGGTTAGTAGAGGACGGTTAATTAGAAATTAGGAATTAGGAATGAGCCGAGTTAGGAGTTGGGGAACCGTCAGTTTTAGCGGCTAGTGGCTAGCGGCTAGTGGCTAGTAGAACCGTTCTCCATTATTTCACGTGAAACGAAACCAATTCCTCATTCCTAATTTCACGTTCTACTAGCCGCTAATCACTAACCACTAGCTACTCCTCCCTCCCCCTCCCGTCCTCCCGGGACTTTTTTCTTTTTCCGCGTTACTTTTCGAGCCGGAAATCCGTCTTATGGGTGAGACCGAAAGAAAGGAGAGAACTCTATGGACGAAACGAAGCCCCGGATGTCCGACGCCGGGATCGTCGCGCTTTACTTCGCGCGGGACGAGCGGGCGGTGGAGATCAGCCGGGAGAAGTACGGAAGCTGGTGCATGGCCGCGGCGGAGGGGATCCTTTCGTCCCGGGAGGACGCCGAGGAATGCGTGAACGACGCCCTGCTCCGCGCGTGGAACGCCATCCCGCCCGAAAAGCCCGCGTACCTCGGCGCGTTTCTGGCCTCCATCGCCCGGCGGATCGCGCTGGACCGGTACCGGGCGGAGACGGCGGAAAAACGGGGCGGCGGCGGGATCCGGCTCTGCCTCGACGAGCTTGCGGAAGTCGTGGGGGACGGTCCCGCCGGGGAGGATCCCGGAGCGGAGAACGGACTGCGGGACGCCCTCGAACGGTGGCTGAGAGAACAGTCCCCCGAACAGCGGCGGATCTTTCTCCTGCGGTACTGGTACGCCTATCCCGTCGCGGAGGCGGCCGAGAAATGCGGCGTCAGCGTCGGGGCGGCGAAAATGTCCCTCGGCCGGTCGAAAAAACGGCTGAGGAAGTTTCTGGAAAAGGAGGGATTTCAGGTATGAAAAACAACGAGCTTTTATTCGAGGCCCTCGGGGAGATCGACCCCGCGCTTGTGCAGGAGGCGGGGGAGGAGGTGGCCGGATCCCCGCGGGCGGGCGGAAAAAGGCGCGTCCGGTGGGCGGTCCTCGCGGCGGCGGTCCTGCTTTTCGGGGTGACTGCGGCGGCTCTCCCGGTCCTGACGGCGCGGATGCGGACGGAGATCCTCATGGAGAAGGACGGGAGCGGCGGGACTGACGTCTACCGCATGAGGCTGGAGGACTGGCAGAACACCGAACCGCCCGTCCCGGAGGAGGTGCTTTCGAAACTGGAGGCTTCGATCTCCCGGCGCGAGGAAGGGCACAGCGTCGAAGAGTACGTCGAAAACGGCTCCATGCTCGGCTTCGACAGCTGGACCGAGGCGGCGGAGTGGTTCGACTGCGGACTGCTGATCCCCCCGGCCAATAATGTCACGGAGGACGGAGAAGGGGCGTTTCTCGCCGCCGGTTACAACGACGGAACGGTGAACGGGATCCGGAACATCTACATCTGGGGGTGTCACGCGGTCCCGGGGCATGATCTGTTCGACGCGAATTACAATATCTCGGCCGTGATCCCCCTGAACGACGCGGCCTGGGAGATCTACAGCGGAGGTCTGCACCTCGGGGGACACGCGGAGGACGCCGAAATATCGGAGGGAGCCTTATACGCGGAGTCCGCGCCGGGTACGACGACGGAAAGGACCTTCACGTCCGACGCGGGAGACGAGGTCACCCTTGTGAGCGTATTCGTGGAGTTCTCGGCCGGAGACACTGCCGGATCGTACTGGAACGCGGCGGCGCACTTTGTCCGCGGAGGGATCGTCTACCGGATCGGCATAACGGACGACAACCGGGAACTGGCGGAAGAAAGGCTTATCGAGATCGTGAACGGAATGAGGAATTGGGATGATGTGCAGTCTGTTCCGGGGTGATGTGCCCTGCGGGATTTGAGGGTGTATTTTAGGTAAAGGAGTCGGCGTCGGGACGCGCGGTCCTGTATCGAAAACCGGTTCCGTATCCTCGCGGGCTTCTGCTGATTCAGACATGACGGGCGAAACATGGCGTTTTCCTCGCGCGGTCTCCGACGTGCAGTTGAACCCGTGCGCAGGATAAATCCTGCGGCCTTGCGGCGGAGATTCAGGCGCGCATTTGGAAAAGGGGCCTGCCCAAAACTGTTTCCCATTGTTCCACGTGAAACAAATAACCGTCAGAAAAGAACTTTCGGGTTCAGCCCTGACGGTTTTTGATTTTGCGGAGACAGTGCGGAAATCTGCGTACCCTTCACGAAAAACGGAACATTTCACGTGAAACAATCAACAGAAAACCGAACTTTGTCCCCCTTCCATGCGCGCCTGAAACGCTGCCGGAGGCAAGCACGACTGCGTCGGTGCATCAGACATTGTCTGCGCATGTTTCGGCCGCACGCCGTCGATCAAGCCGGGTTGACGCCATGTTCCGGCTCGTCAGATCCGCACTCCGCACAAGCGCGCGAAGACAGTGAACCGGTTTTCGATACAGAACCGCGCGTCCCTTCCATCCCAGCGAAGCGGTCCCATCCCAAAAACGCAAATCCCAACCCGAAACAAAATCCCGCCGCAGACCTCCCCCACTCCGTCATCTTCTCATTCACTCCTAACTTATTCTCCCCTTCTCCTTCTGAAATTGCCCTAATTATTTCGCGGGAATATGAATGTTTCTTGTGCAATGGGGAGAATATCGAAAAGGGCCTCTTTTCGCACTTGACATTGGTTTTCGGCAATGCTATAATGGAGCATACGCGAAAATCGCGCATCTTTGTCTGCGCGCCCGCATCGGCCGGTCCGACCCGCGCGGGACAAAGCCTCACACCGTATACCGCGGGAGCTTCCCCGTCGTATAGATAAAAACATTTATTACTGAAGAAAAGGAGGAATTTCATGCCTACATTCAACCAGCTCGTCAAGCAGGGCAGACAGGACAAGACCTACAAATCCAAGGCTCCCGTTCTGCAGACAGGATTCAACACCCTGAAGAACCGCCCCACCGATCAGAGCAGCCCTCAGAAGCGCGGCGTCTGCACGAAGGTCACTACCATGACCCCGAAGAAGCCGAACTCCGCTCTCAGAAAAATCGCCAGAGTGAGACTGACCAACGGAATGGAAGCGACTACCTATATCCCGGGTATCGGCCATAACCTTCAGGAACACTCCGTGGTTCTGATCCGCGGCGGCCGTATCCGCGACCTCCCCGGCGTCCGTTACCACATCATCCGCGGCACGCTTGACGCTCAGGGCGTTGCAAACCGCAAGCAGGGCCGTTCCAAGTACGGCGCAAAACGGCCGAAGAAATAATTCCTCGGCAGCTCGAATCCTTCGCTCAATCCGTCTTCCTTTACAGTAATAAATGTTTTTGGAACGACACGGGCGGAAGTCACACTTTCGAGTACCTACGATCTCATATTTTTGATGAAGGAGGGAAGCACAGTGTCCAGAAGAGGTCAGATCGCAAAAAGAGACGTCCTGCCGGATCCGCTTTACAATTCCAAGCTCGTTACCAAGCTCGTGAACAACGTGATGCTGGACGGCAAGAAGGGCGTTGCGCAGAAGATCGTCTACGACGCATTCGCAGAAGTGGAAGCCAAGACCAACTCCAACCCGCTGGAAGTTTTCGAGGAAGCTCTCGAGAACATCATGCCCGTTCAGGAAGTCAAGGCTCGCCGCGTCGGCGGTTCCAACTATCAGGTCCCGATGGAAGTCAGACCGGAACGCCGCCAGACGCTGGGTCTGCGCTGGCTCGTGTCCTACGCAAGGACGCGCGGCGAACGCACGATGTCGCAGAGACTCGCAGCCGAGATCATGGATGCGAAGAACTCCGCCGGCGGCGCGTTCAAGAGAAAAGAAGAAATGCACAGAATGGCCGACGCGAACAAGGCGTTCGCCCATTTCAGATACTGATTCGTCACCCAGGGATTCAGCCCGCAGAGAAGGAGTTTATAAGAATCTATGCCAAGGGAATATCCGCTTGAGCGCACGCGGAATATCGGCATCATGGCCCACATCGACGCCGGTAAGACCACTACCACGGAGCGAATCCTGTTCTACACCGGAAAGACCCATAAGATCGGCGAGACCCACGAGGGCACCGCGGTCATGGACTTCATGGAGCAGGAACAGGAAAGAGGGATCACCATCACCTCGGCCGCAACGACATGCTTCTGGAAGAATACGAGGATCAACATCATCGACACTCCCGGACACGTCGACTTTACCGCCGAAGTGGAGCGTTCCCTGCGCGTGCTGGACGGCTCCGTAACCGTCTTCTGCGCAAAGGGAGGCGTGGAACCGCAGTCCGAGACCGTGTGGCGTCAGGCCGACAAATACGGCGTTCCGCGCATGGCGTACGTCAATAAAATGGATATCATGGGCGCGAACTTCTACCGTGTCGTCGACATGATGAAGGAACGGCTCAAGACCAATCCCGTGCCGATTCAGCTCCCCATCGGCGCTGAAGAAAAGTTCAAGGGCATCATCGACCTCATGACCATGGAAGCCGACGTCTACTACGACGACCTCGGCAAGGACATGCGCGTCGAACCCATCCCCGCGGACATGATGGAAAAGGCCCGGGAATACCGCGAGGCCATGGTGGAAGCCATCGCCGAAACGGACGACGACCTGTTCGAGAAGTACGTCGATGGCGAGGAACTCACGGTCGAAGAACTGAAAAAGGCGCTCAGAAAAGCCACCATTCAGAACAGGATCGTCCCCGTCGTCTGCGGCACCTCTTACAAAAACAAGGGCGTGCAGAAGCTCCTCGACGCCATCGTCGAATATATGCCCGCACCGGTGGACATCCCGTCCATCAAGGGGATCAACCCCCAGACCGAGGAAGAGGAAGAGCGGCATTCGTCCGACTCCGAACCCTTCTCCGCGCTGGCGTTCAAGATCATGACCGACCCCTACGTGGGCAAGCTCTGCTTCTTCCGGGTCTACTCCGGAACGATCCAGACCGGTCAGACCGCCTATAACCCCACCAAGAGAGCCAGGGAACGCTTCGGCCGTATCCTCCAGATGCACGCCAACGACCGGAAGGATATCGACACCTGCTACGCGGGCGATATCGCGGCGGTGGTGTCCGTCAAGAATACGACCACCGGAGATACCTTCTGCGACGAAGCGCATCCCATCGTGCTGGAAAACATGGATTTCCCGGAACCCGTCATCCGCGTCGCCATCGAACCCAAAACGAAGGCCGGCGAGGAAAAGATGGGCATCGCGCTCTCCAAGCTGGCCGAGGAAGACCCCACCTTCCGCACCTATACGGACGAGGATACGGGTCAGACCATCATCGCCGGCATGGGTGAGCTGCACCTCGAGATCATCGTCGACCGGCTGCTCAGAGAGTTCAAGGTCGAGGCGAACGTCGGCAAACCGCAGGTCGCGTATAAAGAAACCATCCGCAGAGGCGCGGATTCGGACACCAAGTTCGCAAGGCAGACGGGCGGCAAGGGTCAGTACGGTCACGTCAAGATCCACATCGAACCCAACGAGCCGGGCGCGGGCTTCCTGTTCGAAAACAACGTCGTCGGCGGCGTCATCCCGAAGGAATTCATCCCCGCGGTCGAAGCGGGCATCAAGAGCGCGATGCAGTCCGGCGTCCTTGCCGGCTACAATGTGGTGGACGTCAAGGTTTCCCTGTACGACGGTTCCTACCACGAGGTCGACTCTTCCGAAATGGCCTTCAAGATCGCCGGGTCGATGGCATTCAAGGACGCCATGCAGAAGGCGGATCCCGTCCTCACCGAGCCCATCATGAAGGTGGTCGTCATCACGCCCGAGGAATACATGGGCGACGTCATCGGCGACCTCAACCAGAGACGCGGCCAGGTGAATTCGATGGACACCGTCTCCGGCGCGTACCAGATCAACGCCTTTGTTCCGCTCTCCGAAATGTTCGGGTATTCCACCGCCCTCCGTTCGAGAACCCAGGGCCGCGGGACCTACGTCATGGAGCCCGACCACTTCGCAGAAGTCCCCAAGTCCATCCGCGAAAAGATGACGGAAGGGAAATAACAACATCGAAAATCCGCACATCGGAACCCATATTATTCTGAAAAATTTTATCAGGAGGATTCATCCAAATGGCAAAGCAGAAGTTTGAGCGTACCAAGCCCCACGTGAACATTGGTACCATCGGTCACGTTGACCACGGCAAGACCACCCTCACCGCAGCGATCACCAAGACCCTCGCTCTTCGTGACGGCAAGAACGAATTCATGGCTTATGACCAGATCGACAATGCTCCCGAAGAAAAGGCCCGCGGTATCACAATCAACACCAGACACGTTGAATACGAGACCGAGAAGAGACACTACGCGCACGTCGACTGCCCCGGCCACGCCGACTACGTCAAGAACATGATCACCGGCGCTGCTCAGATGGACGGCGCGATCCTCGTCGTTGCGGCTTCCGACGGCCCGATGCAGCAGACCCGTGAGCACATCCTGCTCGCCCGTCAGGTTGGCGTTCCCGCCATCGTCGTCTATATGAACAAGACCGACCTCGTCGACGACGAAGAACTCCTCGAGCTCGTCGAGATGGAAATCCGCGAACTGCTCTCCGAGTACGACTTCCCGGGCGACGAGATTCCGATCATCCGCGGTTCTGCCCGCGACGCCCTCGAGTCCACCTCCACCGACCTGAACGACCCCGTCTACGCCTCCATCCTCGAGCTGATGGACGCCGTCGACAGCTATATCCCCACTCCCGACCGCAAGGCCGACCAGCCCTTCCTTATGCCTGTTGAAGACGTGTTCTCCATCACCGGCCGCGGCACCGTGGCGACTGGCAGAGTTGAGCGCGGTACTGTCAAGATGGCTGACACCGTTGAGATCGTCGGTCTGAGCGAAGAGAAGAAGACCACCGTCATCACCGGTATCGAAATGTTCCGTAAGCTCCTCGACTCCGCTGAGGCTGGCGACAACGTCGGTCTGCTTCTCCGCGGTATCGACAAGAAGGGTGTCGAAAGAGGCCAGGTCATCTGCAAGCCCGGCTCCATTCATCCCCACACCAAGTTCACCGGCCAGGTGTACGTTCTGACCGAAAAAGAAGGCGGCCGTCAGAAGCCCTTCTTCTCCGGCTACAGACCGCAGTTCTATTTCAGAACCACCGACGTTACCGGCACCATCAAGCTCCCCGAGGGCGTTGAGATGTGCCGTCCCGGCGACAACGTCGACATGGGCGTCGAGCTGATCACCCCCATCGCTATCGAAAAGGGTCTTCGCTTCGCTATCCGTGAAGGCGGCCGTACCGTCGGTTCCGGCGTCGTTATCGACATCGCTGAATAATTGAAGTTTTGACTTCACTCCGGGGGATGGCTTTTTTAGGAGTCATCCCCCCGTTTTTCGGGAACAGGTGGAATTCCTTACCGGCGGTGACGGCTTAAAAAGGGCCGAAGTCCGCGAACCCTGCGTCTGCCGCGGGGCCGAACGGGTGAAAATCCCGTACCGACGGTTCGGTTTCGTCCGAATAGACGAAACTCACAGTCCGGATGAGAGAAAAAGAGCTTCCCGATTTCCGCGTTTTTTCCACGCGGGGACCGGGATTTTCTTTTCTCCCTTGAATTTCGTTTCTTTCAATGGGAGGATTTTATGTCCACGCTCGCTTACAAATCCGATAAAAAGATACGCACCGTTACGGCGGTGGGTCTGTTTGCCGCCCTCGCCTACATCCTGACGCTGTTTTTCCGCTTCAAGCTCGCTTTTCTGACCTTCGATCTGAAGGACGCGGTCATGACGATCAGCGCGATGCTCTTCGGGCCGCTCTCCGGTCTGGCTCTGGCGATCCTCGTGCCCCTGCTCGAAACGCTCATCAGCAGCACCGGGCTTTACGGCTTCGTGATGAACGCGATCGCCAGCGCGACTTTCGTCTGCGTCGGCAGTTTCATCTACACCCGCAACCGCACCATGACCGGGGCTCTCATGGGGATGTTCTCCTCCGTCCTTACGATGGCCGGCGTCATGACGGTCGCCAATCTTCTCATCACCCCGGCGTACATCGAGCTCATGGCCCCGTCGATGATCCCGGACGGCATGACGGCCCGTCAGTTCGTCGCGTCGCTTCTGCCCACCGTGATCCTGCCCTTCAATCTGACGAAGGGAGTTTTCAACGCCTCCCTCGTGTTCCTTCTGTACAAGCCTGTGTCCCAGGCAGTCCGCAGAGCCGGATTCGACTACGCGGTCCCGATGGCCGGAAAGGACAAAAAGTACGGCCGGAAGACGGGCCTGATCGTCACGGCTGCCGCGATCACCGCCGCCGTCGTCACGCTGGTCATTTTCTTCGTGGTACTGGGCGGCTCGTTCAAGACCTTCGGTTGATTTTGACAGGAGGGATGCGTAAAACCGTGCCATTTTTCACAGTTTACCTATTGCATCGCCTCCGGGGATATGATATAATACGCTTGAAAACCGAATACATCGCTTATCAAGAGTGGCTGAGAGACTGGCTCTGAGACGCCCGGCAACCTGTCGTAAGATAAGGTGCCAATTCCAGACAGATGAGTATATAGGAAGGTCCTCGTTCTGTCATGGAATGAGGGCCTTTTGGGATCGCTTCCGAAGCGAAAGTACGAAAGACCGCGCCTTTCGAAATCAGCAGCGACAGACATTCCTGACCATACCTTCACGAAGGTATTTAAGGAATGAAACGCTACGCGTTTCGGATTTGATGTCCCTGCGCGGGACGGCGGCACGGGGGACCATCTCAGGCCGAAGGCCCCCTGTGCGGGTCCCTTGGCCGTATGGCATAACTGTACAGCTCGTACCTGAATCGAAATTCGGCAGCGCATCCCACGTCCTCGCGCGGTCTCTGTTCGTGCAGTTTGAGTGGTGCACGGAACAAGTTCCGTGGGCTCCGCCAGCGTTTCAGGCGCGCATTGGGCGCAGGGACGCGCGGACGGGAAGCTGAAATAGTTTCTTTATTCATCGCGCACATTTTCAGATTCAGATCCGCGTGCAGACTGAACTGAGCGATCAAAAATCTGTCCGGGCGAAGCCTTTGCGGGCAGGCTCGGACTCCCTGAAAGAATAAAGCATCAGCATTGACAGAAAGGACCCATTTTTGACATGAAACGCGTATTTACCTCCGAATCCGTGACCGAGGGGCATCCCGACAAAATCTGCGACCAGATCTCCGACCGGATCCTCGACGAAATGCTCCGCCAGGACCCCATGTCCCGCGTGGCCTGCGAAACCTGCTGCACCACCGGGCTCGTGATGGTGATGGGCGAGATCACCACCGAGGCCTACGTCGACATTCAGGACGTCGTCCGCCGGACCGTCCTCGATATCGGCTACAACCGCGCGAAGTTCGGCTTCGACGGCTCCACCTGCGCCGTGATCAACTCCATCCACGAACAGTCCCCCGACATCGCTCTCGGCGTGGACCGGTCGGCTGAGGCAAAATCGGGACTCTGCGCGGACGAATTCGACACCGGCGCGGGGGATCAGGGCCTGATGTTCGGCTTCGCCTGCCGCGAGACCCCCGAGTTCATGCCCCTGCCGATCTCCCTCGCCCACCGCATGGCGAAGAGACTGACCGCGGTCCGCAAAAACGGCACCCTCCCCTATCTCCGCCCGGACGGAAAGACCCAGGTCACGGTGGAATACGACGGCACAAAGCCCGTGCGCGTCGATACTGTGGTGGTGTCCTCCCAGCACGACCCGGACGCCGAACTGAACGAGATCCGCCGGGACATCATCGAAGAGGTGATCCGCCCCTCCGTTCCCGCCGAGATGCTCGACGAGGACACGAAGATCTTCGTCAACCCCACGGGCCGGTTCGTCATCGGCGGTCCCATGGGCGACAGCGGACTCACCGGGCGCAAGATCATCGTCGACACCTACGGCGGCTATTCGAGACACGGCGGCGGCGCGTTCTCCGGCAAGGACCCCACGAAGGTCGACCGGTCCGCGAGCTACGCCGCACGGTATGTCGCCAAGAACATCGTCGCCTCCGGGATCGCCGAAAGGGCCGAAGTCCAGCTCGCGTATGCCATCGGCGTGGCGAGACCGGTTTCCCTGCTGGTCGACACCTTCGGCACCGGGATCATCGACGACGAGAATCTGGCGAAATTCGTGCTGGACACCGTCGACCTCAGACCCGCCGCGATCATCAGCCGGTTCGACCTCAGACGCCCGATCTACGGGAACCTCGCCGCCTACGGGCACATGGGACGGGAAGATCTGGACGTGCCGTGGGAGAAGACCGACCTGGCCGGGGAGATCAGGGGGATGTTCAATATCTGATCCGGAACCGGAACAGGCGGACGGGACGAACGGGAAGGCATCCGATCCGCCGCCGCACAGTTTCGATCCAGGCAAACGGAAGGAGGAGCCCAACATGGTGCCGCGCGCAAAAAAACTCATCATCATTCTGACGGGGGTGATCCTCATGACGTCCCTCCTGACCCTGCTCGCCGGGTGCTTCCGGAAGATCGCCGGCGGGGACGAACCCGGAACGGGCGGGACCTCCTCTGCGTCTCCCGCCGTCGCGACGCCCGGCGAACTCTGCCGGATCAAGCTCGAATCCAGCGCCGGGTCGATGGAGTACCATACCGAATTCGCCATCGAAGTCACGCCGGAGGAGATCGTCCACGCGGAATACTGGCCCGAGGAGGGGACGGATTCCATTGATATCCCCCAAAAGGACCATGTCCCGATCACCGGAGAACAGTGGGCGGACCTCGAAAAGATCGTCGGGGACCTTTACCCCGAGCTCCGGCCGATCCCCGAACAGGACGATTCGGAGCCGCTGACCGTTGACGGGGAGGAGATCGAGATCCTCGACGGCGGGGACTACTGGAACTTCTGGCTCACCTGGAAGACGGAGGAGGGGGAGGTGACCGTGCGGTACGGGAACGTCTCCGACCGCAGGATCCGGACCCTCGACGACCTGCTCCGGGAGCTGGCCGATCCCATCGGACGGGAGATCGTCTGGTACGATCCGCCCGAGATCGGAGGCGTCTTCTTCCACGACGACGAAACGGACGAGAGCTTCCAGCTCACGGATTTCGGCGAAGAGCGGTACTATTTCATCACCCGCTGGCACGAGGGGAAGGAAAAGAAGGACCTCACGAAGATCGTCGACGCTTCTGTCTGGCCGCCGTTCAAAGAATTTCTCGGCGCGCAGGATTACGCCCGGTTCCCCGAGGGCTGGTCCTTCCACGATCCCCGGACGGTGACGATCTACTACACCGACGGGCGGCAGAAGACCTGGCAGCCCGACGAAGAAGCCGCCGCCGCGCTGAGGGAGTTTTTCCTCTCGCAGGTCCCGGAGGTGGAGAAGATGGAGAAAAAAGGGTAAGATTAGTCGTTAGCGGCTAGCGGTTAGCGGTTAGTGGCTAGCGGTTAGCGGCTGGAGGGAAGTCCGCATCGGGGGGCGTGTTGTGCGGGATCAGCGTTTTTCGGATGGGAGCGCTTCGCTGAGATGGAAGGGACGCGCGTTCCTGTAACAAAAACCGCTTCACTCTCTTCGCGGGCTGTTGCCGATTCAGAAATGACGAGCGGAACATGGAGACAACCTCGCGCGGTCTCCGGTCGTGCAGCTGAAACATGCGCAGACAAGTCTGCGGGCTTCGCCGGTGATTCAGGCGCGCATTCGGCACAGGACGCGCACGGCTGAATCGAAAACTGTTTCTCCGCCCTCGCGCACATGCTCAGATTCGGATCCTTTTGCAGGTAGGACCATGCGGACAAAAACCGTCAGGGTTGAACATTGACGTTCTTCTCTGACGGCATTTTTGTTTCACGTGGAACATTTCTTCATTCCGTGCGGCTGACCCCCGCGTTCCGCTTTTTCTTTGTCATTCTGAGGAGCCTGCGACGAAGAATCTTTGCGCTTCATTATGTGGCTGCAGTTATAGTCGGAGGATTCCCGGCGATGATCGGACCGGCCAGCCTTCCGCCCCGCGTTTTTCTGATACTCTGAGGGGCTTGTCATGAAAACAGTTTTCCGACTATAACTACGGCTTGAGCTTTCCAGTACGAAGATTCTTCGCTGACAGCACGACCGCGTCGGTGCGTCAGAATGACAGCGTAAAGGCGGAACGGGACATGCGGCTGCCTGACCAAAGAAAATGTTTCCCGTGAAACAACATCCCGACCGCCCGCACATTGTCCCTCTTCCAATGCGCGCCTGAATCACCGCCGGAGGCCGCAGGATTTATCCTGCGCATGTTTCAGCTGCACCCCCGGCGATCAAGCCCGGTTGCCTCCATGTTTCGGCCCGTCATTTCTGAATCTGTTCAAGCGCGCGGGGATGTACAGGATTTCCGGCATCACCTCCGCGCGTCCCTTCCATCCAGCGAAGCGGTCCGCCCCCAAAACCTTCATCCTCCGGCAGACCAAAATCCCGCCCCGGAAAAAACAAAAAATCTGAAATCCAAATCCGCACAAACGCAAAAAAGCCGCGGAGATCCTTCCCCACGGCTTTCGGATTTACCGGGCAAAAATCAGAGAATCACTTCCCCGTACACCGTTCCGGCGCATCCGGCTGCGTTGGATTCGTCGGTGTCGATGTGCATCGCGGCCTTGAATTTCGTGCTGACGCGGACCACCACGTCGCCGAAGACGAGGCTGCGGCCGTCGGTGTCGATCTTCACGGACACGATCTGCTTGTCCTCCACGCCGAATTCCTTCGCGTCTTCGGGAGTGAAGTGGATGTGGCGCTTCGCCGCGATCACGCCCTCGGAGATTTCGACCTCCCCGCAGGGACCGATGAGCTTGCAGGCGCCGGAGCCAGCGATGTCGCCGGATTCTCTCACGGGCGCGTCCACGCCGATGGAACGGGCGTCGGTGAGGCTGAGCTCCACCTGAGTGGCGGATCTGGCGGGACCGAGGATGGACACGCGCTCGAGGGATTTCTTCGGGCCGACGACGGTGACGCGCTCGTCGCAGGCGAACTGACCGGGCTGGGAGAGATCCTTCTTCTTGGTGAGGGTGTGGCCTTCGCCGAAGAGGATCGCGATGTGCTCCTCGGTCAGGTGGACGTGACGGGCACTGGTTTCAACGAGAACTTTTGCCATTTTGGATGTTTCCTCCGCTATCTCTGTTTGATTGAACTTTGCATCCCTGATATTATAGCACCCCGGACCGGGAATGTCAAGGGCGGTCGGCCAGGTCCATGATAAAACCGATCATCGCCGCGATGGACGGGAAGACCGCTTCCGCCGCCGCTTTCAGATCCGGGACGGCGTTCTCCACCGCGAGACCCCGGAACCGGGCGATCATCGCGTAGTCGTTCATATTGTCCCCCGCGCAGAAGACGTTTTCCTCCGGGACCCCGACGGATCGGGCGAACCGGGCCACGCCTTCCCCCTTGTCGATCCCCGCCGGGGGGATGTCGATGCAGTTCCCGTTCTGGAGCGCGTTCACCGTCCCGCCCCAGCGTTCGTTGATCTCCTTCACGCACCGGGCGGCGTCCGCGTCGGTGTCGCACCGGGTGTTCAGCTGGGAGAAGAGGGGCACTTCGTCCGCGCGGGCGAGAGGCGAATACCGGTCGTTCCCCTCGGGATGGAGGGCGTGGAAGCGGATCCGCTCCCGGTAAAAGACCGTGTCGACGCTGTGGTTATAGTTTTTCCCCACGTGCTCCGCGATGGCCCGGATGCAGCCGTCGTTCTTTTTCTCCTCGCAGCGGAGGATCTCCCCGGCCCGGTCCCCGTCGGTGGCGATGAGCATGGCCCCGTTCATCGCGAGGATGAAGTCGAGGGCGAAATCCGCTTCCCGGACCGTTTCATACATCCAGTAGTCCCGGCCGGTCACGATCCCGAAGAGGTTGCCCGCTTTGCGGAAACGGGCCACGGCCGCCCGGTCCTCGGCGGAGATCCCGCCCCGGTTCAGCGTGCCGTCGTAGTCTGATGCCAAAATAACCATAACGCAATCCCAATCAAAAGTTTTTGTGCCTGTTTCTGAGCCCTGATCCGGACCGATCTTCCGAAGAGATCCGGGATGGTCCGGCCCGAGCCGAAACCCGTCTTCCTACCGGATCATCCGCACCGTCCCGTCGGCCGATTCCGCCAGACGCAGGACCTCCTCCTCCGACGCGATCAGAGCGTCCCCGTGCACCGAGTGCTTCAGGGCGTTGGCCGCGGAGGCGAACTCCACCGTCCGGGCGGGATCCCATCCGGCGAGGGTGCCGTGGATCAGACCGGCGGAAAAGGCGTCCCCTCCCCCGATCCGGTCGACGATGGGGACCCGGTACGGGCGGGAGCGGAACAGCCTGCCGTCCTCCCAGAGAGCCCCCGAGACCGTGTTGATCTCCGCGGACTCCGACAGCCGGAAGGTCAGCGCGATCCGCCGGATGCCGTATTCCTCCGCAAGCCGGGAGGCGATCTCTGCGATCTTCGCGTCCCCGTCCCCGGACAGCGGCGAGACCCCGAACAGCAGGGTTGCGTGCTCCTCGTTCACCGTCAGCGTGTGGATCCCCCTCGCGAGGGAGCGCATGACGGGGGCGGCTTTTTCGGGGGTCCAGAGGGCGGCGCGGTAGTTCACGTCGCAGAACACCGGGATCTTCCGGCTCCGGCACACCGCGAGGGCGTCTTCGAGGATCCCCGGGAGGGCGTCCGACAGCGCGGGGGTGATGCCCGTGAAGAAGAAGGCCGACGCCCCGGAGAGGATGGAGTCCCAGTCGAAATCCCCGGGGGACGCCTCGGCGACGGCGGATCCGCGGCGGTCGTAGAGGACCTTCGAGGGGCGCAGGGACGCTCCTTTTTCGAGGAAATAGATCCCGATCCGGGAGCCGCCCCACGAGATCCGGGAGGTGTCGACGCCCCACCGGCGCAGGGAGCGTTCGGCGGATCGGCCGATCTCATTGTCCGGGAAGCGGGTGACGACGGCCGAAGGATCCCCGAATCCCGCGAGAGCGACTGCCGTATTGGCCTCCGCGCCCCCGTAGACCGCGTCGAAGGAATCCGCCTGCGCAAGCCGGTACGCGCCCGGAGGGGACAGACGGAGCAGGATTTCACCGAAACAGACGATCATAGGAAAGGCTTCTTTCTGAGTAGAATGAGGAGTGAGGAGTTAGGAGTTGGGAGTGGCTAGTGGTTAGTAGAACCGTTTTTCCGTGTTTCACGTGAAACATCCGAGCGGTTCTCCGAAACTCCATGTTCAGGCCGGACAGATTTTTGATCGCGCGGCTCTGTCTGCACGCAGATCTGAATCTGAGTATGTGCGCGAGGAAGAAGAAACAGTTTCAACATCCCGTCCGCGCGTCCTGTGCCCAATGCGCGCCTGAATCTCTGCCGGAGGCCAGCACGACTGCGTCGGTGCGTCAGACATTGTCTGCGCATGTTTCGACTGCACGAACACAGACCGCGCGAGGACGTGGGATGCAAAATCGAATTTCGATTCCGATGTGAGAGGACAGGTTATGCTCTCCGGCCAAGGGACCCTCGGGAGGGGCCTTCGGCCTGAGATGGTCCCTCCCGGCGCCTGTCTGCGTGACTGCGTCGACGCGGCGTAGGGACATTAAATCCGAAACGCGGAGCGTTTCATTCCTTTTTTCCCTTCGTGAAGGGAATCGGTGTTACTTCTTCACTCCAAATCTTACGAACGCGTACCGCGGGAGGTACCCTCTGCACTCCCTGCCCTTCCACTCCTTTTCGAAGGAGAAGGTGTTCGGGCCGAGGCCGTAGGGTTCCGGGTCGTGGCGGTGGTGGGGACCCATCGCGTTGCGCATCGAATTGACGACGGTGACGCCGATCTCGTTCTTCCCCTCTTTCAGGTAAGGCGCGAGGTCGAGGTGCCGGAAGAAGAGCATGGATCCGGCGGGCTGGCCGTTGACCGTGATCTCCGCCGCGGCGAAACGTCCGTCGCAGCAGAGGACCGTGGGTTTTCCCTCTGCCCAGTCGTAATCGAAGGAGACCGACAGGCGTCCGCCGTAGAAGGGGAATCCGCCCCGCACGACGTCCCTCGCGGGAACCACCGCGGGCTGCCGGACGAGGGTGAATCCGCCGTCGTAGACCGTGGAATTCCGCTCGCCGTCCTTAAATACGCCGTTGCACCGGAGCGCGAAGTCCCCGACCAGGTAGGCCGGTTCGATCTCGGTGTCAAAGACGAGGCAGTTGCGCAGGGATTCCGAGACCCCGGAGTAGAGGACGTAATAGACGTAGTCCCGCTGGAAGTAGTCGAGCTTCACGACGATCTCGTTCGTTCCCTCCTTCGTCAGCGGGGCGATCTCGGCCGAGGCGAAGGACCGGTCGAACCACCAGTTCTTTTTGTCCGGGAAGACCTCCGTACCGTTGACCGTCACCGTTTCGAACATCGGCTCGAGGACGACGCGGAGAGTTTCGGGGACCGCGCCGCAGTCGAAGGCGAATTTCAGCCACAGGGGACCGGCGTACTTCTCCCGGAGCAGATTGTCCTTCACGCCGTAGACGGACAGGGGCTCGTCCCAGTTCACCCCGTCGTTCGAGCGGGAGACCGTGTCGAGGGTGAGGATGTTTTCGGGCTTCTCCGCCAGCCGCAGGGTGTTCGGGATCGGGATGAACTTCCCGGGCAGGGCGGGGGCGTCCGCGGCGGGAAGGCTGATCTCGGGGGAACAGACGAGGACATGGGATTCGGCGTCCTCGAATTTCAGGCTGACGACGGTTTTGTCCTCCGTATTCTCAAAGCAGACGGGTCTCAGTTCCAGCGAGGCGATGTCCAGCTCCGCCCAGTTCCCCCGGGGCAGGTCGATCTTCACGGGGCAGAGGGTATCCGTGCTGACGTTTGCGAGGAAGACGATCTTCTCCCCGTCGGGCAGTTCCCGGGTCATCTTGCGGACCGAAGGAGCGGGCGCCTCGAACCGCGCGTCCCGGAGAGCGAGGGAGGGATCGAAGGCGGGGGCGTCCTTCAGAAAGTCCAGTTTCTCGCCCGCGTTCTCCCCGTCCACATACGCGGGGATCCCGTCGAAGAGGTACACCGCGCCGCCGTTTTCCTTGAATTCTTCGAGGAGCTTCACCGTGTTCGAATCGAGGGAATAGGTGAAGGGGACGATCACGGCGTCGTAGGAGCAGAGGCCCACCCGGATCCGCTTTCCTTCCACGGAGGCCATCCGCGCCATCATCCACTCGTCGCCCCAGTGGTAGGGGATCTGATTCTGCCCGAGGAGGCGGGAGAGGGCGAAGAATTTCCCTTCGATCTCTCTCAGCGAATCGGTGCCCTTCTTGTACTTGCAGTAGGCGCCGTGGATCGGGTGAATCACGAGGGTCGGGGCGTATTCGGTCCCGCGGGAGAGGATTGCGCCCAGGTTGTTGAAATAGCGGTCGAATTCGGCCATCTTCGGCTGCCAGGGGTTGTGCTCGGAGTAGTGGAGGGGATAGTCGCGCTTCCGCTGGCCCCGTTCGCTGTACGGATAGAGGTGCTGACACATGAGGTTGACGCCCCCCGCGTACTGGACCTCGGCGATCCGCTTGAGCTCCGTGGGGCTGACGTCCCAGCCGCAGCAGGCGAACATTTCGGAGAGGGCTTTTTTCTTCCCCAGCTGAGCGGCGGCGGATCCGAGCTGCTTGAAGGAAATGTCGTCCTGGATCCCGCGCCCGAGGTAGTCCACGCCGGGGATGGTCTCGTACTCGTAGAAGGGCATGACGCCGCCGATGCACATCATCTGCCCGCCGAGGGAGCTCTCCTCCACCGCGTGACCCGTGAGAGCCGCGCCGTTCGCTTCGCACCAGTCGTAGATCTTCTTGATGAAATTGGTGATGAACAGCCGGTGGATCAGATAATAGTAATCGTAGCGGAATTTGTCCGCGCCCTCGAAGTCGTAGAAGACCGCCGGGAGCTTCCCGTAGATGGAATAGCCGTAGGCCCGCTCGAATTCCCCGGGGAGGGTGTTCGACCAGGGATTGCCCCAGCGGTAGTACTGCGGCTCGTCGGTGAAGAATCCGGGCATGGCCTTCCCCTTGCCCCACCGGTCCGCCGGGATCCGCTTTTTGTATTCCTCGTGGGTGGCGGCGATGAATTTGTCGGTGATCGAGGCATCGAGGGTGTCCACATAGCTCTCGTCGTAGCGCTTATACAGGATCAGGAATTCGCCCCGGCCGGTGTCTTCGGTGATATAACGGAACGTCCCGTCCGGATTTTTTTCGTAGACGGCGATGAGGTCTTCGGGGTCGAGATCTGCGGGCCAGGGTCCGGTCTTCTGCTCGATGGCGAGGGCGAAGTTCTTCTTGTCGTGGAGGAGCGCGCCGCCCGCGAACCCGGAGGGCCAGCCGTTTTCGTCGTAGGACCAGGCCTCCATGCCGAGCTTTTCCGCTTCGTCGACGGACGCGGCGATGGCGTCGAACCACTCGTCGGAGAGGTATTCGGTTTCGAGCCCTCCGCGGGCGTGCATGAAGAATCCGTTCATGCCGAGGGATTTCATCACGCGGATCTGACGCCGCAGTTCCTCCGGATCCAGCCGGTCGTTCCAGGACCAGAAGGGCAGGGAACCGTAAGAAGGCGCGGTTTTTGCGATTTCTTCGAGAAGGTGTTTCATAGATTCTCCTTTATGAACGAATGACGGTGTCTTTTGTGATCGGCCGGGATGGGGTGCGGTGCGGGATTTGCGTTTTTTGGATGGGAGCGCTTCGCTGGGATTATAGGGGACGCGCGGTCTTGCAGCCGGAACATGGAGCGGTCTTCGCGCGTTTTGACAGATTCAGACGTGACGAGACGAAACATGGAGCCAACCTCGCGCGGTCTTCGGCGTACAGCTTAACCCGTGCGCAGACAAGTCTGCGGCCTTACGGCAGAGATTCAGGCGCGCAATCGGCGTTGTCGCGTTTCCGTGCGGCGGGATCTGAAAGTCCATCCCCGCGCAGGCGAAGAATAACAAGGGCTTTAGGGGTGTTGTTTCACGTGAAACATCTTCAAATTCTTAATTCATAATTCTGAATTCTGAATTCACGCCTCATTCCGCTGACGGTTCTACTAGCCGCTAACCACTAGCCGCTCCTAACTCCCTTAGCCTTCTCCCTGATACGCCGCGATGAGCTTCGCCAGCTTCTTGTTCGCGGGTTTCAGTCTGGTCTGGAAGCCGGAGGCCGTGACGTCGGAGCCCTGCGTGATGGAGTCGCCGATGGGATTCCACGTGATCCCGGCGAGGTAGGACGCGTCGCCGAAGCCCAGCTCATAGGCGAATTCGAAGGGCGCGGAGATCCCCTTCACCACGATGTCCAGCATGTCCGCCGACGTCCGGTCCTGGGCGTACTTGTTTTTCAGGGCCACTTCATAGTAGTCGTTCAGAAGATAGGCGTGGGCGTGGGTCGCCATGACCTGGATCACCGCCGAAACCGCAGAGGCCGCCTCTCCCGCCGCCGTGGAGGGGACCGCGCCCATCTCCGCCGTGTCGTGGACGAGGGTCCTGTAGTCCGCCTGGGATTCGTCGAGCTTTGGATAGGGCACCACGCCCATGCCGTCAAAATCGCGGATGGAAGCCTGCTCGATGTCGCCCACCTTCTGGAACATCGTGAACATCGACTGGCCGTCCACGAACTTTTTCAGGCTCTCCGCCACCGAGGAGGTTTTGTACATCCCGACGGACTGGTCCAGGGCGATGAGCTTTTCCGCCGCGGTGCTCATGCGGGCCACGTTCGCTTCGTTCAGATAGGGCATCCCGTCCGCGTCGAAGTCCACCACGTGGGAGTCCGTCGAGTAGTAGAAGGAGTAATAGGGCGCGCTCCAGCCCTTCGAATGCCCGGAGAGCCCGTAGCGGTCCCCGTCGTCCGCCTGGCTGTCGCCGTTGGTGTCGGAATAGGCCGATTCCACGAGCCCGTTGAACCGGTCGAGGGTCCAGCTGCCGTCCTTTACCATGTCATAGACCGAATCCGGCGAGCCCGTCACGTCCTGGCAGATGTGCTTGTTCAGATAGAGCACGTGGGCCGCGCGGAGGGTGTCGATGAAGTAGTCCCCCGTCATCAGATACCGCTGGGCGCCGAGGGAGAGGTTTTTCATGTACTCCGCGTAGAACGCCCCGGAATCGAAGTCGAAACGGTACTCCGTGAAATTCGCCTTGTCCGCCAGATCCAGCAGATAGGCGTTCATCGCGCAGTAGAGCAGGCCCAGCTGGTCGTTCACGTAGCAGTCCACCCCCGTGTCGCCGGCGATCACCTGCTGGGCGATGTGGGGCTGCACCTGATCGTAGTTCAGATCCAGCGGGACGTAGTTCAGCTTGCAGGAAAGGAGCTCTTCCACCCTGAGGTTCCGCTCGTACACGTTGTCCTGCACGCTCTCGCCGGTCAGAGCCTCCGGTCCCGCGATGTAGGGATAGGAGGAGGGCATACCGCCGCCGTTCTCCGAAATGTTCGAGCTCACGGAGATCGTCACCGTCCTGCCGCCGAGGTCGATGGACTTGTAAGGCGCGAGGACGTCCGCCTCGGTTTCCGCCCCGCCGCCGCCTTCGGATCCGCTTCCGTCCGCCGCGGGATTTTCGGATGTGACGGCGCCGGGATCCGCGGGTCCGGTTTCGCCGCAGGCCGCGAGACAGGAGAGCATCGCCGCCGCAAGAAGAACCGAGAGAATCTTTCTGAATGTCATGGGTTTCCTCCTTCCGCGCGGACGGTCAAGGATATGCTGGACCCTGTCAAAAGTTTTGATCAACCTTTTTTCAAAAAGGCTGCGGGGACAAGGGGCAGAGCCCTTGTCGACGTCCGCAGACGTCGAAATTCCCATTGCTTCATGGGAGTTCCTCTTTTTGTTCTCGTGTTCAACTTGTTGAACCGACTCCTCGATAAAGGAGAAAAGAACAGCGGAAAAGACGGGATCACATGATTCAGAGCGATCCTTCATAAAGATCGTTCCGGCGCCGCGCTTCTGCCCCTATTATATCAGCATCGGGGGAAAAAGTCAACGCGGGATTTTCCGGGGCGGGCGGATTTCACAGAAAGCGATATTCCTCCGCAAAACGATTTTTACACAATGGCTCTTGACAGCCCCGGCCCCGGATGATATACTTTTGAAAGAACAACAAATCCCGACAGGAAAGAACGAAAGAGAAGGATATGGCGCTTTTTTTTGACGAACTGAAACTTTACGATCCCGAGGTATTCGCGGCCTGCGAGGACGAGCTCGGACGCCAGCGGCACAACATCGAACTGATCGCTTCGGAAAACATCGTGTCCCGCGCCGTTCTGCTGGCGGCCGGAGGCGTGCTCACCAACAAATACGCCGAGGGCTATCCCGGAAAACGGTATTACGGCGGGTGCCAGTATGTCGACGTCGTCGAGGATCTCGCCAGAGAGCGCGCGAAAAAGCTCTTCGGAGCGGACCACGCCAACGTCCAGCCCCACAGCGGAGCCAACGCGAACCTCGCCGTCTTTTACGCCCTTCTCGAACCCGGGGACACCGTGCTCGGCATGAATCTCTCCGAGGGCGGCCACCTCTCCCACGGCTCCCCCGTCAATATCTCCGGCAAGTATTTCGACGTCGTTCCCTACGGCGTCGACCCCGTCACCGAGCGCATCGACTACGACAAAATGGCCGAGCTCGCACGGGAAAACAAGCCGAAGCTCATCGTCGTCGGAGCCAGCGCCTATTCGCGGATCATCGACTTCGCGCGCTGCCGTCAGATCGCGGACGAGGTGGGGGCGTACCTCATGGTCGACATGGCCCATATCGCGGGACTCGTCGCGGCGGGCGTCCATCCCTCCCCCGTCCCCTACGCCGACGTCGTCACCACCACCACCCACAAGACCCTCAGAGGTCCCCGGGGCGGCCTGATCCTCTGCCGGGAGGAATACGCCAAGGCGATAGACAAGGCAGTCTTCCCCGGGACCCAGGGCGGCCCCCTCATGCAC
>Ga0310695_10002553_pt1 | contig 38081 bp, 30 predicted proteins | sample RumenRJG_04DNA_FD_203882 | JGI IMG/M metagenome (GOLD analysis project Ga0310695, IMG submission 203882) | Bovine rumen microbial communities from Lethbridge, Alberta, Canada - RJG_04 (v2) (version 2) | ecosystem: Host-associated > Mammals > Digestive system > Stomach > Rumen | place: Canada...
ATTCGACTTCTGCCGGAGTAAGCCCAGAAACAGCCACGATTTTCTCCGTAGAATCACCCATGGCCTTAAGAGCCTTCGCCATTTCGCAAGCCTTTTTCCGTTCGCCGCGAGTTTCGCCGATGGATTCACCTTCTTGGCGAGCCTCAGCCCGAGCTTCGGCCACTTTCTGTTGAGTTTCAGCATGGGCATCCGCAAGGCGCTTGCGGAACACATCACCGGCGCTCACAAAGCCGTACTTCTGTCCAACACTTTTGAATGCCATTTCCAACTCCTTCAGATAGTCTTCATCGACATACTCCTTTAAATATACATTAATTTTACTCAAAAGGGAAATTCCTTCGTTCTTAGGCAATTTCTGGAAAAAATCCTTGAACAGCAACAACTTCATACGCAGATTTTCCCTATCAAAAGCGTACTTCATGGCAACAATCCCCATGCCCGTTGCAACATCTTCGCAAGCGAGACAATCACTATCGGGAATATCAGCCATATTCACAAACGAGCATGCAAACGGAAGTACACGGCCATGGAAAAATTCAGGATATCCATCCTCAAGATTCTTGAGAGGATTCCAATTTTCGCGCCCATTGTAAAAGATTATCGCCATAGTCGGGAGCCCGTCGAAAACACGGTTTTCCTGATGGATTTTCATTACCGAACGCACATAGCGTGCAATTTGGTTGATGGTATCGGGGTCACGCCCAGACTTGTGCTCCACCATGATACCCACCAACACGGGTGCGCCAGTCAATACATTGACGCGGAATGCCAAATCCGCATCACCGGTTTCGTCTACCTCGGAATACGAATCAGGAATCCGTTCCAGTGTATCAAGATTCACGGACGATAGGAATTCTCCCACTACGTGATCAACCTTGCCCGCAAGCCCCAACAAGAGCCTAAGACGCTTGACATCGGCAAAAAGCCAACGGAAAAAAGGATCATGCGCACGGCGTGCATTGTTTATCTTTTCAGTCATATTTTTCCTTTTCATTGTGTTATTGTCTATACGGAACCCAAAATTTTCGAAAGGCTCCTTTATATAACACGCCGTTTTTGGAAAAACAGTTCAAAAAACGCCCCTTTTTGGGGGTAAAAGTTTCAAAACATCACTGCCTGCGACCTGACACTAATCAGCCAACAGAACGGGGAAAAATGAAATAAGACCTGGGCTGCGTCCATCATCATTACCGGCAAGGCGAGCGATGCGGAAACATGCTTGCATGTTTCCATATCCGAGCCGCAGCGGGAAGCGCTTTAGCGCAACCGAGGCTCTAACGACTCAATTTTATAGCTCTTACGGGTAAATTTTTCTTATTGTTCTTCTTAGACATAATAACTCCCAATGGGCTTTTGACGCCTTCGGCGTCCGCTGCGGCGGCTCTCCTATGCGTGCGCAAGCGCCCGCGCAATAGAGCCTTGCACGCTTTTCCCCAAAGCCCTGTTTTTTTGTTAAACTTTTTTGAATGATTAATTAAGGATTAATAATCCTTTGTGCAACGGATAGAAAGACCATTTACCTTTTTTGCACCCACAGTTTGATCAATTCGATCTTGAGTAATTAGAACTGCATTACCATATGATGCCATCGAATCTCTCACTAGACTACCATTATAATCGCCAGGAATCCAATGATTCGCAAACACATCAATATTAGCATATTTAATATTCTTCTCCGGAGAATCAATCAATTGTGTTTTTAGCACTCCAGCAGGCAGAAGGGAGAAACCTCGCTGGTTACCACTTCCCCAAAGAACAGCCCCCAAATAACTTGCTCCGTTTCTTGTTCCGCTGCCCTTCATTACCATACTCCACTCTTCGTCATTCATCACATGCCAGCCTTCCGGACAAATCCCCTGATGCATTACATAGTTGAACTTATTTTGAAAGTAAGGAATCTTACTTCTCATTAAGTCATACTCCACCGGACACTTTGCGGAGCCTATTGCAAAGCTGTCACAGGCGGCAGGAAAATTCATCACCGTGGCCCAGGTATAAAGGCCACCGAAGCCATTCTCGCAATACCAGGGATCGTCATCGTAGCAGAACTTGGTAGAATCCGTCATCTGGGTGCCCCCAGGAATCATCTTGCCATAATTCAAGTTCTGAGCAAAATAGGTTATGGAATCTAAAATTTCATAACCGAGCTCATAGCTAATTGTCTTGTACACCTGGCCGTCACGGGGGTCCGTAAATTCCCCGTAGCTGTAGTCATTCTCGCTTACAAAAAGACGGCTCATGTCGTAATACTTGCTACTACTCGATGAACTAACCGTGGAGCTAGAAGACTGAAGTACCCAATGACCATTTATACAACGGTATGTAATACCATATTGCGAGATATATTTTGTTCCACCTTCATATTCACTCGAGCAAAGCGAATCCCGCAACACATAGCCACTGGAACTAGAACGAGTTTTATCTACACTCGACGAAGAGTTTCCCTCACCGTTAGAACTACTCGAGTTACCTTTTTTGCTACTAGAACTCTTCTGCGAATCATCTCCAGACTTTACAGACGAAGAAGACTTTTCCCTACCGACCGAAGAACTAGACCCTTCGACTTCGCTCAGGGTGACACTTGACGAGGATTGGCTTTCAGAGGCCGGGTCAGAAGAAGTTGACGAATCGTCACCACAACCGGCAACAAAGATCGCGAAAACAAGAGCTAATACAAGATGTATGGTCCCCCTCCTTGCCAGTCGAGGGTGACCTACAGCAATAACATTCTTCATAATCCCACCTAACCTTCATTTTTTTTTGCGAAATATAACAAACTCAACGAAAAAAGACATCCAAATTCTTTTGGATGCCTCAACACTCTATTTAGGATAAACGCAGAAGACTAGTCTTCTTTCTTTTGGAGACCGATATCAATGGTACCGAACTTCGCTTCGTAAGCCTTGAGAGTTGCGGAAAGCATAATGGCAAGGCGCTTTGCAGTGTACGGAGTCATCACCACGCGTTCGGCGATATCGACCTGAACCTTTTTTTGATTAGTATTCCAAGCCTGGTTAAGGCCCAAAAGAATCATGAGTTCTTCGCGACCGCCCAACACGTTGGTCGCATTCACATAAAGACTCTTCATGTTAGAATCATTCCAAACCACTTCGGGCTGGGCTACAGATTCATTCTTTTCGTTTGTATTTTCTGCCATAAGAAAGCCTCCAATCGTTATTAAAACGCTATTCCCCAAAACACGCGAGCAAATTTAACAAAACAAAAAGAACACATTGTTACAAAAAACTTATACAAAGTGTAAATTTAAACATACAAGGTAACCATTTTTGCATCTTGACATTTTATATAAAGAATTCTAAAATTCGCCACGTTTTTTGGGAATGTTGAGTTACCGGAGGTCCAATGAATATAAAGGATTGGTTTGTTGTTGTTGCCATTCTCTTGACAACATCGTTCTTTTCAGCCTGTTCCGTAACAGATTCCGAAAATTCAGAATACTCCAAATGGACATTTTCGGGCATGGTAATCGACGCCTCGACAGGTCTCGCTCTCGAAGGTGCAATAATCACGTATCTTGACACCGATGGCGACATTGACACCGCCAAAACCGACGAGAACGGAAACTTTTTTATAAGCAACCTGCCATACGGTTCCAGGACATTTACGTTCAACTACTTCAGCGTCAACAAAAAAGACACTCTCTTCTATACACCGAAAGTTTTTGACGTTTCAAGTACAAACGAATCCAGCCATATGGAAGGCGTGGTAGCAAGCGCATCGACGGTCATTCGCCTGAGCCCGCTCAACGCAACTATCAAGGGCGAACTCTACATAAACGACCCAAATTCCGGCAAAAAGGTTCCCGTTTCAGGCCTTTCGCTGAGCCTGTCGCACATCGACTCGAGCTACGTCAACATTTTTCCGAAATCATTCTCAACCAAAACAGATTCCCTCGGCAAGTTCACTTTTAAAAATTTGCCCGCCGACACGGGACTCGTGCTGAACGTAACCAACTACACATACAAGAACATTCGCTACCAGTTCTACGGCGTAGCGCTCCCCAAGCTTATTGCAGGCGACACCCGCGATATCGGCCGCGCTTACCTTGTTCAAGATACGCTCATCCCGCAACAACAAAAGATCATCGCTTCGAACGTCATGGACAACAACATGATTGGCTACGGAAGTGTTTCTACCCTCGCAAAACCCTACTACGTATTCGCTCAAAAAATTCATTCCAGCAACTTGACCGTAGAAGTATCGGCCGATTCAAATAAATTGTACGTAAAGCCAGTCGTCAAAGGCGACACCCTTTTCCTAGAACACGACAAGGCCTTCCCTGCCGAGAAAAAAATCGTAGTCAGCCTTACCGCCTACGAAAAGAGTTCCAACGAACGCATTCAAATGACGTTCAGTGGCGATTCCGCCTTCACAACGGACCGCGGACTATACGCAGTCACTAGCAACGTATGGCCCACCAACAATAAATTCAAGGCCACCTTCGGAATCGAAGACACCATGTGGGTCAAGTTCTCCGAAGAACTCGACAAGAACACCGACCGTATTCAATGGAACTACTGCAGCGGCGTAACTAGGACTTTGTACGGCAACGGTTTCTACGCCAACGCCAAGGCATGGGTTCACAAGGATACCTTGTTCGTAAAAATGGACGAAAAAATCTTACTTGAAAGAACCCAGGGAGACAGCACGGGGCTGAACATCACGGTTTATGCCAAGAACGGGCTATACGCCGAAGATTTCGGGCTGAGAACAGAACTCGTTGTGCCGCCCCAATCCAGCAGCTCCAGCGTCACCGATTCCACGACAAGTTCTAGCTCTGTAGAATCTTCTGCAGCAAACTCCGATTCCGTCGCAGTATCTAGTTCCAGCGCTGTCGATACAAGTTCTAGCGAAGCAGCAGTATCTAGCTCCAGCACAGCAGAAGCCTCCAGTTCTTCTGCTGAATAACGGGGGCATAAATGAAGCACATTCTTTCTGCCTTACTTTTCAGCCTTTCTGTTCAAGGCTTGTACGCCGCCTCGTTCGACGGAGTCACAGAGCCCATCGCCCAGGCAAAAATCGGTTTTACCGTCCCCGGAAAAATCGACAGCATCTGGGTGAAAGAAGGGGCCTTCGTACACAAGGGTGACACCCTGATGAATCTCGTCAAGACCGAAGAAGAGATTCGCGTCCACATGACAAAGATTATCGCCGACGATTATTCGGGTCTCGCATCGTCCAAGGCGAAAATGGACACTTACCTAAAAGACTATTACGCCATTAAAAAGCTGTACGAAAGCAGCAACTCGGTAAGCGAAGAAGAAGTGTGGGAAAAACAGATGAATTTCGACATTTCTAGAGCCGACTGGAATGCCGCCAAGGTCACCAAGGTCAAGGATTCCCTGGAATACAGCATGGCCCGCGCCCAGCTCAGCAAGCAATACCTGATTGCGCCCTTTGACGGCGAAATCGTAAGCATCGGCAAGAACAACAGCGAAAGTGTCGAAGCCCTGGAACCGATTGTAGAAATTGCAGACGTGCGCACCTGCCGCATGACAGCCTACATCGTCGCCAACAGGGCGCACGCCCTTAAAGCCGGCCAGAAGGTAAAACTTTCGCTGGATGGCGCAAGCAAGAACCGAACCCGCAACGGCACCATAGAATTCGTGTCACCTGTGGTCGACAAGTCGAGCTTGCTCAGAACCGTCAAGGTCATTTTCGATAATTCCGACCGTTCCGTGGAACCGGGCGTTACAGGAAAGCTTTACCTCAAATGATATTCCGTTCTTTTGCGACAGCCCTATTTTGTTCTGCAGGTGTTGCCTTTGCGCAAGCGCCCGCTACAGAACCAGCGCCCGCCGAAGATTCGCTGTTTATCGATTTTGAAAAGGCAATCGAAACGGTTGTCAAAAACAACGCCGACATTCAAGAAGCCAAATTCCTGTGGCGTTCGAACGCAGAACTTGCAAGCGGCGCATACGGCGATTTCGAACCGCATTTGGTAGGGCGACTGAACAAGGAACGTGGCGACAGCCCAAGCGCCCTGTTTACCGAAACCAAGGATGAATACAAGCTGGGCGTGCAAGGCAAACTGCCCACAGGTACCGAATACAACGCGGGGTTCAATCAGGCCACGTACACGCATAGCGACTACACCTCGGAACTTTACTTTGGCGCAGAACTCAGACAGCATCTGCTCAAAGACGGTCTACTGTTCTTTGCACCTACCAAGAACATACGCGAAGCCAAGCTGCAAAAAGAACTGGCCTACCAAAAGTACCGCGAAACCTTGAGCGATATTCTAGAAAAATTCTGCAACGCCTACTGGAATTACCATTTTGCACAGCAGAACCTGCAATTTGCGACGGAATCGGCCCGCGTGGCAAGAGAAATCGCCGACGACGCCCAAAAACGCGCTGGATTAGGCATTGTTTCGACGCTTGATTACCAGAAGACAATCGCCGAATTTTCGGACCGCGAAAATGCCCGTATCGAAGCTTTAGACCAATTGCGCAATGCAAGGCTGGAACTTTTATTGATGATTGCCTCGCCCGAAGTGTTGCACGACCTGCGCCCGGTTTCCATTAGGCCCGACACCACGCTGGACACCAACATTATACTGGATTCCGCTTCGTTCCTGGATTCTATCAGCCTGATACATCCGAGTTACCTGGCACAAAGCACAGAACTCAACTTGCGCGAAGAAGAACTGGACGCCCGCAAGACCAATGCAATGCCCACGCTGGACCTTATCGGAAGTTACGGCATTCGCAGCAGGAATGCAAACGCCAAGCTTGCCGTTTCAAACTTCAAGGAACCCGAAAGGCGACAAACCGTGATTTCGGGCGGAATCGAAATTGACATTCCCTTGTTCGCCAACGTTCGCGAGCGCCACCAGATAGCCTCGGAACGCGCCAATGTGCATTCGGCAAGAATCAAGCTCAGCCTGATTCAGAACAGGCTTTTCGAAGAATACCGCATTCTACAGACCCGTTCACAAGAAATTCGGCACCAGTGGCAATACGGCGAAGTGGCCGTGGCATACCACCAAAAAGAACTGGAAGAAGAATTCAAGAAATTGGCTCTGGGCAAGAGCAACTACCACCAGATTTTCGAAATGGAAGAAGACCTGCGCGAAGCAAGGCAAAAGCACCTGGAAAACATGAAAATGCTCCGCATTATCGATGTACGGCTCGCCCGCGCCAGAGGCAAGCTACTAATGCAGACGGGGCTTGAAAAGTGGAACCAGGGAAAACTTTCTCTCCGCGAGGATTTGCTACATGACTAATTTCGCGCAAAAGATTGAACCCGAAAAAATCATTTCGGCCTTACAGAGTTCTCTGCAAGCAGTGAATTCCAAGACGCTCCAGCTGACCCAGGTAATCGAAATTGCACAAAGCGTAATGGGCTGCGAAAAATTCAAGACCGCAGCACTGGCCTTGGTGGGGCAAATTGCCGACAAGCACCACGCCGAACGCGTAAGCCTCGGCTGGCTAAAGCATGACTACATTCGGCTCAAGACAATCAGCCATACCGACCATTTCGAAAAGAAAATGCAGGTGGTCAAGGACCTGGAAGGCCTTATGGAAGAGGCCTACGAGCAAGACGCCGCCATTTTGTACCCGCCGGTCAAAGACAACCTGACCGTTCTTGCGCACGAAAGATACAGCAAGGAATACCACTGCGAAAATCTACTCTCGGTTCCTATTCGCACCTCGCCCAAAGACGGCGAAGAAGTTATCGGCGTCATTACGTGCGAACGCCAGGGGAAGCCCTTTACCGACCTTGAAACCGAGCAGATTTACCTGGCCTCGTCTTTGTGCAGCGCAAGGCTTTTAGAGCTTTATCAAAAGAGTAACTGGTTTGGAGCAAGGGCTGCCCGCAAAATGCGCAAGGCGCTCGCCAAGCTTTTAGGCTTTGAACATACCTGGGCCAAGTTTTTCGGCATTCTGGGCATCGGTCTCGTGCTGTTTGCAACGCTCTACCCGCTCCCCTACCGAGTAAGCGCCCCCGCCATCCTCAAGACAGACAAGATTATTTACGCCACCGCCCCCTACGACGGCTACATCGACAGCGTGTTCGTAAAGCCCGGCGACGTGATTTACAGGGGCCAGACGCTCTTGCGCCTGAACCAGACGGAACTCAAGCTTGAAGAAGCCGACCTGATGGCCCAGGAACAGGACTGCCGCCGCGAAATACAGAAGGCCCAGGCAGCCCGCGAACTGGCCGACATGCGCATTCACCAGGCAAGGCTCACCCAGACTCAGGCAAGGCTCAAGACCGTACGTTACAAGCTTTCCATGTCAAATGTGACTGTCAACGTAGATAGCGCCATCATTATCGAAGGCGATCTGCAAAAGCGAATCGGCGCACCGGTCAGCCAGGGCACCGAACTGTTCCAAATCGCCTCTATCGAAAACATTTACGTCGAAATCAGCGTGCCCGAAGGCGAACTCAAGAACGTCTCTCTAGGCGGCGAAGGCCTTTTGGCCATCAAGAGCCGCCCCGACTACGTTTACCGCTTTAAAACCGAGCGTATAAGCCCTACAGCCGAGGTCAAGGAGCAAGAGAATACCTTCGCCGTACGCGGCGAATTCGTGCGCCAGACGCCTCCGTGGTTCCGTCCTGGCATGACAGGCATCGCAAAGATATTCTCCGACAAGAAGACTCTCTGGTGGATCATTTCCCACGAAGCGATAGACTACCTAAGAATCAAACTCTGGTGGTAGAATTCAAATTATAACCTTCGCGATACTTCGTTACGCTCGCTCCTTACGTACTTATTTGTACGCTACGGGCGAGCGACGCCTCGTCTCGCTTGGTTCTAAATTGAATTGAACAAGACATTTTTTGACAGCGATAGAAAACAAGAGAGGCGGCTTTTTAAGCCGCCTTTCTTTATGCACCACAAGGGCACATTTTAAGATTACAGAGCAAGGAACTTCTTGGCCTTGTCTGCGTAAGCCTGGTTGTCACCGTAGACCGTGAGAATGCGTTCTGCAGTCTGCTTGGCCTTGTCGGCAGCACCGAGCTGTTCGTAAACGAGAGTGAGCTTCCACATGGCGTCAGCAACCATCGGGACCTCGTCCACCGGTTCGTCCTTCTGGAAGCGGTCTTCCTGGTCGCCCGTGCGCTTTGCAAATTCAGAGATGTACTTTTCCAACAGACCGGCAGCGGCAGAATAGTCAGCCTTTTCGATCTTCACAGAGGCAAGACCGTGCATGGCAGCCGAACGGACTAAAGCAACAGAACCGGCATTGTCGAGGCTCTTCTGGAAGAACACAGCAGCGGCGTCAAATTCACCAGCCTGGTACTTGATGTTGCCCGCATAGAGAGCAGCCTTGGCCAAAGCCACACCAGAAAGCTTACCGGAATTGATCTTGGATTCGAATTCCACGAAAGCGGAGTCATTCTGATTCGCATAAAGGAGCGTCATGCCCGGACCAAGGAGTTCGGCCTGTTCGGCAGCAGCAGCCTTGCGATAATCACGGAACTGCACCACGCCCACCACAATGACCATAATCACCACGAGGGCGGCAATGACCTTGGAGCCGTGTGCGACAAAAAATTCCTTAATTTCAGAATTGTTGGTATTCGATTCGTTTGCCATATTAAACGTCCATGTTAAATTTAGTGCTCCAATCATAGAAAAATTTTAATGTGTTGTCAGCACACCTTGACAAAAGAAGGCCCTTTTGCTAATTTTGCGCCAACTATGCCACTCTAGCTCAGCTGGTAGAGCAGCTGATTCGTAATCAGCAGGTCGGCAGTTCAAATCTGCTGGGTGGCTCGAAAAAATCCCGCTCGTTGAGCGGGATTTTTTGATTTTCCAGGACTACTCTACTTTGTAGACCTTGATGGTCAAAGTGTAGTCTCCATTAATTCCCTGGCTCGGGTCGGTAATGGCGAATGCGTAGAAACCTGCGCCAGTATCCTTGTTGTATGCGGTGGTTGCAGCAACATAGATCTGGTTGAAGTTTTCAATCATATCCGAAAGCGTAGCGCCGAGGACCTTATACTTGAAGTCGCTGACATAGGCAGTTGCCGGGACACGGTCTGGATTCATGTCTTCCGGCCACATGTTCACTTCGTAGTCGTCATCGGAAGGCAAGAGGTCGCCGTTGCTGATCTGGGCGAACTGGGTGCCGTTGCCGCTAGTGGCGGTGATTTCCGGATTGTCTCTTGTGCCGGTCTTGCTGAAGATGATGTCTGCAGTAGTGGCAGGTGCCGGAACGGCAGTGCAGCTTGCAAAATCAAGACCCGGATTCAGGTTCGTTGAAACGATGACTTCGCAGGTCGTCATCGGAATTTCTTTAGTCTGCGCAACCGAAGAAGAGGAATGTGCATAGCGGCAGTATTCTGCAGCTTCACGTTCAAACGGGATGAGCACGGTAGCCTGGAAATTATTGGCGCCGTCGGTTGCCGTCACGGTGACCATAAGCTTGTAGTTGCCGCATGCAGTAAAGCCCGCGTCTTTCATGTTGACTTTTACGCCTGCTGAATTTATCGAGTTCAGGTCAATGTCGTTCTGAGTCGGGGTGACATTGTTATAAACAATGTTTACGGCGACATTCCTGTTTTCAGTATCAATAACCTTGTATTCGATACTGGTAAACTGAATGTTGACATTGTTTCCGGAAGAATCCTGAGTCATGTCGAGACTGAAGCGCCCCTTGAAGCGCATATCATCGCCCGCAAGTCTAGAATTGGTTAACAGGCCTTCGCCAAAAAGTTCGCTGCTCAAAACAATTATCGAACCATCCGGATCAGGAACAACAATCACCAACTCACTGCTACTTGAATTTTCAAACGAACTGCTGGAATTCGTTTCATCCTCTACGAAGCTGCTGGACGATTTTTTTTCTTTCTTCGAAGAACTAGACAATTCTTCCTCGGCAGAACTGCTAGAAACATTCTTTGAAGAACTAGATGCAGCTTTTTCGTCCAGCTTTGCAGAACTGCTGGATTCAACTTCTTCCGCATCAGAAGACGACAATGCCACGGACTCTCCATCTGACACAACAGGCGAAGAATCGTCAGAGCACCCCACAAACACAAACGCAGCGACAAGACTTGCAACCGCCGCAAAACTACGAATAACGGAAAGATTCTTCATAATGATCCCCTGGTAATTTGGTTACACCTTTATAAAGGTAACCAAAATTTTTACAAAGTCAAGAACTTTTTTGTTCCAGAAGCAAAAAATCCCGCTTATAGCGGGATCTTTCAAGCCGAAGCTAGAAGCGAACCTTACGATTTAGCTCTTGCCGCTAACTCTTCTGGCGTGCGAGCCAGAATATCCCAGTCGCCGCGCTTGATAATCTTATAAGCGTAGCCCTGTTCAGTCAAGAACAGCTGGCGGTTCATGGCGAATTCCTGTTCCTTGGAATCTTGCGTCACGATACTGTAGAAGTGGGCGGCGCCACCGTCGCTCTTGGGGCGGAGCACGCGACCGAGGCGCTGGGCTTCTTCCTGTCGGCTACCGAAGGTACCCGAAATCTGAATCAGCACGTTGGCATCCGGCAAGTCGATAGCAAAGTTACCCACCTTCGAAACCATCAGGTTCTTCTGGCTACCGTTACGGAAAGCGGCATAAAGCTTTTCGCGGTCCTTGTTCGGCGTCTTACCCGTAATCAAGGGAATCTGCAAGTCTTCGGAGAGGGCTTCCAGCTGGTCGATGTACTGGCCGATAATCAGCACGCGGTCATCGGGCTTGTCAAAGTACTTGAGCAGGCGTTCCACAATGTCCGTCTTTTCGGGGTTTGTGGATGCCAGCGTAATCTTTTCGCGGACAGGCGCAAGCGCATACTTCATCTTGAGTTCCGGTTCCATCGGAATGCGGATTTCGTTACAGTCGGCGGTTGCAATCCAGCCCTGGGCTTCCAGAATACGCCACGGAATGTCGTACTTTTTCGGGCCAATCAAGCTGAACACTTCGGTTTCCTTGTGGTCTTCGCGCACGAGCGTTGCAGTAAGGCCCAGGCGGCGAGTGGCCTGCATTTCGGTACTCAGGCGGAACACCGGAGCCGGCAGCAAGTGCACTTCGTCGTAAATCATCAGGCCCCACTTTTCCTGGCTAAAGAGCGGGAAGTTCGCGAGTTCCTTCTTGACTTCTTCTTCGGTCAAATCGTCGATATCGGCATCGGCCTTTTCGTCGGCCTTCTTGGCACGCTTGCGCTGCGTCAAAATCTGGTAGGTCGCCACCGTCACGGGGCCGATTTCCTTGACTTCGCCGGAGTATTCCTTCACCTGGTCAAGCGTCAAGTCCGTCTTGTCGCAAATTTCACGAATCCATTGGCGGCTAGCTGAAATGTTCGGCGTCAAAATCAAAGTCTTAGTTTGTACCAAAGCCATCGTGGCAAGGCCAATCACGGTCTTACCCGAACCGCAAGGCAGCACGATTACGCCCGAACCGCCCTTCTCGGAACCGCTCGCGTAGAACACCTGGGCAGCTTCCTTCTGGTAGTCGCGCAGGGCAAAAGGCTTGCCGCCCACCGTCGTTTCGCGCAAGTGAATCGGGAGCGGATCGCCCACGGTATAGCCGGCCAAGTCTTCGACCGGGAACCCGGCGTTGGTAAGCGCCATCTTCAAGTGACCGCGGCGTTCCGGGTCCACTTCGGCGTGCAGGTCATCGATAAACTGGAGAATGTACGGTTCCACTTCCTTGAGGTGGCAGATTTCGGTGAACATGTACTTGTCGTCAGATTCGACAATCAGCTTGCCATCCTCTTTTTTAAGGCGCAACAGACCGTAACGGTCCATGTAGTCCTGAATTTCAGTCACCACGGATTCAGGAATCGGGAAACGGCTCTGGCCTTCTAGACGCTCCAAAACCTCTGCTGCACGAAGACCTGTCGAAGCGGCGTTCCACAGGCTAAGAGGACTAATCTTGTAAGTATGCAAATGCTCGGGACTTTTTACGAGCTCGGTAAAGGGGGCAATCGCATCGCGAGCTGCTTCATAGGTAGGGGCATCAACCTCCACCATAATTTCCATATTACTCTGAACAATAATGGCGCCATTCGGATTCATAGGCGCCAAATTTAGTAAAAAAAGTCTCCCGCGTTTAGGCGGGAGAACAATGATATCTTTAAATAAGAAGATTTAGACTTACTCAGCGTCCATATCGGCTTCGTCGATTTCGGCGTTGTGGTAAACGTCCTGGACGTCGTCGTGATCTTCGAACTTATCGATGAGCTTCAGGAGCTTCTGGGCATCGTCATGGCCGAGCTTCACCGGGTCGTTGGCGACGTAGGTGATTTCTGCGCTCATCATTTCGATACCGGCAGCTTCGAGAGCCTTGGAAACAGCGTCAAATGCTTCCGGAGAGGTGGAGATTTCATGCACGCCGTCTTCGGTGCTCATATCTTCGGCACCGGCTTCGAGCACGAGGTCCATCACCTGGTCTTCAGGATACTTTTCAGCATCGACAATAATCACACCCTTGTAGGTGAATGCCCAAGACACGGAACCGGATTCGCCCATGGAGCCGTTGTTCTTGTTGAAGATGTTGCGGATTTCGGCAACGGTACGGACCTTGTTGTCGGTCAGGCACTGCACCATGATGGCAATGCCACCCGGGCCGCGTCCTTCGTACAGCGGTTCCGTCATTTCGGTACCGGAGTTAGCACCCGTACCCTTGGCAATGGCACTTTCGATGTTCTTGGTCGGCAAGCTCTGGCTCTTGGACTTGAGGATTGCCGCACGCAGACGCGGGTTTGCATCGGGGTTTCCGCCGCCGAGCTTAGCAGCGATAGAAATTTCCTTGATAAGCTTGTTCCAAGCCTTGGCGCGAGCAACGTCAGTCTTGGCTTTCTTGCGTTTGGTGGTGGCCCATTTGGAGTGACCGGACATAGATTACCTCTAATTGGTTTTAGTTAAAAAATTACTTCTTCTTCAGCTGGCAACGGCGCTTTTCCTTGACGCTAAGACTCGGATCGTCGCATTCATCGCCTGAAACTTTTTTCTTTTTTTTCTTCTTCTTGGTCGGAGCAGTTTCTTCGTCAGCAGCATCGACACGGCGCTTGCGCTTGTTCAAAGCGGCGTCATCTTCCACCGGCTTGGCGGCCTTCTTTTTCTTCGGGGCGACTTCTTCATCGTTCGCCTCTACGCGACGCTTGCGGGTCGTAATAGTCGCTTCTTCTTCCGGTTCCTTGTTGTTCTTTTTCTGGAGAGCACGGAGCTTGGCCTTGTCCAATGGATCTGCAGAAGCCCTGGTAATGGCCTTATCGTACTTGCCTCCCCACACGTTACCGAGTAGGGAACCAGATTCCAAGGCATCCTTCAGAATGCCCATGGCCCATTCATCGTTTGCCGGCGGCAACAGCTTGAAGCGCAGGTTACGAATCTTGGTGGGTTCGTCTTCGAAATAAAGCATCATGTCAAAGAGACCGACCTGATATTCCTTGCTGTCAGAACCGACTGCAGTAGACGGAACATAGGCAAGCACTGCATAGACATCGCCATCAAAAAGGCCGGTAATCAGGGCATCGCCGTCACCGCCCGGAGCCTGCACTTCGCCATCGGCCTGGAAGGCCCACGGGTTGACATCTACCGTCAAGCGGAACTTGTGATAGCCCTTATCGGCCTTTTTCAGCTTGAGCAACGCACCCGAAAAAGCCTGGAATTCAGGCTGCAGGTTTTGCGCCGAACAAACAACAGCAAACGCCAAACAAAGCAACACTATAAGTTTTTTCATAGGAACCTCCCTTTGAAAAGCTTACTAATTCTTGAAGAACAGAGCCTTTGCAGCCTCGAACATCGGGTCCTTTTCATCCGGGTTGCGGCATTCCGTATAGATACGAACCTTGGGTTCGGTACCGGACGGACGCACCAGCATCCAGGAGTCATCGTCAAAAATCACCTTCACGCCGTCGAGGGTCAGGAGCTGCTTCACAGTCTTTTCGTTGTTACCGACCATGACCTTTGCACCCGGCTGGGCGATCGTGGCGATAGCGTCGACCTTGGCCTTGAGCGGAGCGCCAACGAGGGACTTGTCCACTTCAAAACCAGAGCGGGTCGGGTAGAAGCGGCCGTATTCTTCGTACAGGGCGTCGAGGTATTCACCGAGGTTCTTGCCGGTAACAGCCATGATTTCAAGAGCGATGAGGAGACCGAACTGGGCATCCTTTTCCAGCGTGTTGTTCAGGCCGGAGATACCATCGGATTCTTCGAAAGCCACGAGAGCCTTCTGCTTGGCGTTGCGGGAGAGCCAGGGGCGGAAGTTCTTGAAGCCCACCGGAGTTTCCATCACAGGCACGCCGAGCTTTTCGGCAATGATGTTCACAAAGTTAGAAGTAGCAACGGACTTGGCCACGCAGCCCTGTTCCTTACGCCAGGTAGCCATGTAGTGGAAAGCGATAGCACCGAACTGGTTCATATCGATTTCGCGCGTACCGTCGTAGAAGCGGATACGGTCGCCATCCGGGTCAAAGATTGCACCCAGGCGGAACCAGGACTTGCTTTCGTCGAGAACCTTGCGGACCTTTTCGAGGTTCTTGCTGGACGGTTCCGGAGCGATACCACCGAACAGGGAGTCATCTTCGTTACGAAGCGTAATGAGGCATTCCGGATTGTCGAGGAGAGCTGCCGGACGGCGGCGGGTAGAGCCGTGCACGTGGTCACACACGAGAGTCAGGCGTCCCTTCTTGATGAATTCCTTGATGCGGTCGAACTTGATGGTACCCTGCTTGACCAAGAATTCCTTGTAAATCTTGAGGGAGTCGATCAATTCCCAGTCGACCTTGCCCACCGGTTCAAACTTCCAGGTGGCCATCATTTCGTTAGAAAGCTTGGTAATGACGTTCGTGATTTCCGGACCGGCAGGACCGCCGTCGGCCGGGTTGAACTTGATACCGTTGTAGTGGCTCGGGTTGTGGCTCGGAGTCATGTTGATGGAGCAGGCGGCACCGAGCATTTCGATGCAGGCGCTGAATTCCGGAGTCGGCATTTCGCCACCGTAGTAGACCTTCACGCCGGCCTTGGCAAACTGGTCAGCCACGGCTTCGCAGAATTCGTGACCGAGCAAGCGGTTATCGTGACCCACGACCACGCCGCGCTTCTGGAGTTCGGCAAAATCCTTCACGCCGAGAGCTTCAAAAAGTTCCGGAGTAGCTTCCTTATAGAGGCGGACGATTGCCGCACCCACGACCTGCAGATTGCGGAGGGTGAATTCAGAACCGATTTCGCCGCGCCAGCCGGAAGTACCGAAGCTCACCTTGGCGCTTTCCTGAGAGGTCAGGGCAACCTGTTTCACCTGTTCGACCAGGCCCATATCGGTAGCCGGGTTGAATTCGGGGGACTGAATCTTTTTCCAAATCTGGGTAATGTTTTCCATAAGGGTTCCTTTTATGATTTTTTCGCGAGAAATTTAGTAAAAAATGAGTTTTCGTAAGAGCCGTTCTGCATATTTACAGCACATTAAAACGTTATTAAGGCTACACAAACGGACTTGACGCAAATTCGTATTCTATTATACTTCAATGTTTTACATTTCTTGCGCGATAAAACACCCAAGCAAGCAATTTCTATATTCCAACCCAGTATATAATTTGTATGTAACGTATCGCAACCGAATTGTTTCAATCAAATAGTCGCTCTTTTTCACCCATCTATTTACTCTCATCTCTCATCTAATACTATATTTTGGCCACTATGCAGATTACTAACGCTTCTCAACTTACTGGTGTTTTCCCCGCGTTGTTCACTCCGCTCAAGAACGACGATCCCAAGAACCTTCGCAACTCCATCGACTACAAGAAGATGGGTCAGATGATTGACGACGTGATCGCTAACGGCGCAAGTGGCGTGCTCCCTGCCGTGACCACGGGTCAGAGTGCGACGGTTTCTCCGCAGCAGCACCTGGACATCATCAAGTTTACGCTCGACTATGTGGACGGCCGCGTGCCCGTGATTGCCGGTGCCGGTTCCAACTGCACTCGCGAATCTATCGAAATGATTGAAAACGTCCAGAAGATTGCCCCGGTGGCAGTCCTCTGCGTGACTGGCTATTACAACAACCCGCCACAGGAAGGCCTCCTGAAGCACTACCGCACGCTCAGCAGCGAAACGGGTGCTAAGATCGTGATTTACAACGTTCCGGGCCGTACCTCCAGCTACGTGCACCCCGACACCTTGATCGAACTTGCCGAAGACAAGAACATCATCGGTCTGAAGCAGGCCGTCGAATTCGGCTTTGGCGAAAAGTTCCACGAAGACACGATGCGTGTGATCAAGGAAACCAAGGGCAAGGACTTTGCCGTGATGAGCGGTGAAGACGGTCTCTTCGCAGACTTGCTCGAAATGGGCGGCACGGGCCTCATCAGCGCTTCGGGCAACATTCCTGAAGCCACGAAGACCTTTGTCGATCTCTACAAGGCATTCCAGGCCGGTGACAAGGACACTGCACACAACCTGCAGAAGGCTGCACGCGACTTTGTCGACATCACGTTCTGCCGCAAGAACCCGATTCCGCTGGGCACGCTGTTCAACAGTCCGCTGTTCCAGCCGCTCGTGAGCGTGAAGGATACGGCTAACGGCGCCGACGCTGTTGCCCGCATCATGAAGCTTATCGAAGAAAAGGCCCCGAGCCTCAAGAAGTACCACGTTTAATTTTATCCCAGGAGATTCACATGGCTAAGATTCAGAAATCCATCAGTGACGAAATCTGCGACTACCTCAAGAAGCAGAAGCTCTCCCCCATTCCCGTTCAGACCTTGAACGAAGACATGGAAACTACTCGCTACTTCGGTGGCGACCTCAAGGAATTCATTGCCGCCGCTAAGACTCTCGGCGCCAAGGGAATCTTTGTCGAAACCCTGTACCTCGAAGAAGACGAATTCTACTACGACAGCGGCATGGACGACGAAGAATACGCCGCCCTCTATGGTAACGACGAATGCTGCAACGGCGAATGCAAGTGCGGCAAGTGCGAAGACAAGAAGTCCAAGAAGAAAGCCAAGGAAGATGACGATTCCGACGTGGATGGCGTCTGGTTCGAACCTGAAGACCTCGACGGTCTCGACCTCACGCTCCTCAAGCCGCAGATGGCCAAGTACCTCGACCGCGTGGGCGAAGCCTGCGGCGCACGCCTCACCGTTCCTGGCGTCGACCACCTGGAAGTGGAAATCTTCGCTGACTGGTACGACGACTTCGCCGAACTCGTAGACGAAGCCTCCGAAGCTATCGAAATCGACCCGACCGACGCTCTCCGCCAGGCTCAGGCAATCTTCGAAGCCGAAGAAGCTGAACTCGCCAAGGCCGAAGACAAGAGCGTCAAGAAAATCGCCGCTCATCCGCCTAAAAAGACCGCAAAGTCTAAGAAGTAGTAGTAAAAGTCGATAAGACTTTGCTCTCGCCGACACGACTCGTTAATACGAGTCGCTTACGGCTCACGGAAGACCGCAAAGCCCAAGAAGAAGTAATTCTTCAAACGAAGTATTTGCATACAAGCTAAAAAGTCGCGACATTGTCGCGACTTTTATTTTTCATAACTTTTTTACTAAATCAATAAAAAATCGGATAAGCGAGTATAGCGAGGTCCTAATCACTATCTTGTAGCGGAAACAAGTTTCCGACAAGATAGGATTACGACATCCTTCGACGAACAATGAGCAGAGCTCATTTCCCGCACTAAAGTGCGGAGTCTCAGTAGCCGCAGCCCCTAATTAGCCGTGGTACAATTTGCTAGTCTGATACGTCGGTTCAGTCGTCAGGTTCACACCAAGTCTGCGGAACACGCCTACGTCGACCTGAGATAGAATCACGCTGGAATGCACTTCACAGTGGCGGAGTTCCGGCAACTTTTCAAGGGCAATCTTGGCATTGTAATCCGTGAGGGCACAAACAGAAAGAGCCACCAGGACTTCGTCCATGTGCAAGCGCGGGTTCTTGTGGCCGAGCTGCTTGGTCTTCAAGTTCTGAATCGGTTCAATCACCATGGGCGAAAGCAGACGCACTTCGTCAGGGATTCCCGCCAGGTGCTTAAGCGAATCCAAAAGCATTGCAGAAGAGGCGCCAAGCAGCGAAGAAGTCTTGCCTGTAATAATGGCACCGTCGTTCAGCTGAATTGCAACCGCCGGGCCTTCGGTTTCTTCGGCCTTCTGCACGGCAGCGGCAATCACCGGACGGTTCGCAGTACTGATCTGGGCCTGTTCCATAATCAGTTCCTGCTTGTAAATCTGATCCTTGTCGGCGTTACCCTTACGCACATCGCAAAGCGTATTGTAGTAGCGGCGAATAATTTCTTGGCGGGCAGCTTCACAAACAGCATCGTCATCGACAATACAGTTGCCGGCCATGTTCACGCCCATGTCCGTCGGGCTCTTGTACGGAGATTCACCGAGAATGCGGGTAAATAGAGCATTCAGCACCGGGAAGATTTCCACATCGCGGTTGTAGTTGATGGTCGTCTTGCCGTAAGCTTCCAAGTGGAACGGGTCAATCATGTTCACGTCGTTCAAGTCGGCTGTGGCCGCTTCGTAAGCCAGGTTCACCGGGTGCTTGAGCGGAATGTTCCAAATCGGGAAGGTTTCGAACTTGGCATAACCGGCCTTCACGCCACGCTTGTTTTCGTGATAAATCTGGGAAAGGCACACAGCCATCTTTCCACTACCGGGGCCCGGAGCGGTCACCACCACAAGTTCACGGCTCGTTTCGACAAATTCATTCTTGCCGTAACCGTCATCGCTCACCACCAGCGGGATGTTGCTCGGGTAGCCAGCAATCGGGTAATGGCGATAAACCTTGAGGCCCAAGCCTTCGAGTTTTTTCTGGTAAGCGATGGCGCTGGGCTGTTCCTGCCAGCGGGTCAGCACCACGGAGCTCACATAAAGACCGTAACCACGGAAGGCATCAATCAGACGCAAGACATCTTGATCGTAGGTAATGCCCAAGTCGCCACGGACCTTGTTCTTTTCGATATCGCCGGCGTTAATCGCGATAATGACCTCGGCCTTGTCCTTGAGCTTTTCGAGCATGCGGATTTTACTATCGGGCGCAAAGCCAGGCAACACGCGGGATGCGTGATGATCATCGAACAGTTTTCCACCAAATTCCAGATAAAGTTTTCCGCCGAACTTCGCAATGCGCTCGGCAATCTTTTCGGACTGCGTCCTCAGGTACGCGTCGTTATCAAACCCTACTTTAAACATCTTTTTTGTCCATCTAAAAAATCATAAAAATTATCTGCACAAAAATAAAAAAAAGAACGTCATTGCGGGTAACGCAATGACATCGCAATCCACCATGAAGAGCACGGCATGGCTCTAATTAGTCACTTTAGCTCCAATCGATTGAATAATCGTTCCGATAATTTCATCATGCTCATTCTTCATGCGCATTTTGTTTTTATACATGAGCGCATCGGCTCGTTCAAAGACAGACGAAACATCCTTGTCATGTTCCTTGTCAAATACAGAAATTCCACAAGCGACCACAACCTTATGCTGGTCAACGTTTTCCTTTACCGCTTCAGTAAATTTCTTTTCAAGTCTTTCACGGTTTTCAAAATCGGAGCCACGCAGAATTGCAACAAATTCATCACCACCTATTCGGAACACCGGGCTATGGGCAAAAGTCTGGCACACAAGCCTACTGGCCGAGCGAATATATTCGTCTCCGGCAATGTGTCCCAGCGTATCGTTCACCGTCTTTAAGCCGTTTACATCGCACAAGGCGATTGCGAATTTCACATTTTCGCCCGACTGGATTTGCTTATTCAGTTTGGCTTCAAATTCACCATAAGCAGTCTTGTTCTTGATTCCCGTCAAGCCGTCACGGCGAGCCTTTTCATAGGCAATGCTGGCCTCTTCCCTAATTTTCTGTTCACGGCGAATTTGAGAATCAATGTTGGTCACGCTAATCACGATATGCTTTTTATCGGAATAAACGGCCACCATTTTTACAAACAAAGGACCATCAGGAGAATTCAGGCGATAGGTAAACGTAAACACGCCATGATCATCCAGTTCCTTCAAAAGGACACTTCTTTCCAAAGCAGCCGTCAGCAACGGGATATCATCTTTGTAAATGACGCTAAGAGCATCTTTTTTAAGCTGATTGAAGAAATCATCGCCTTCAAGGGCAATACTCAGTTCGCAGAACACACGTTCGCTCTTGTATTGCACATAATGGTTTGTTTCCAGATCCACCATGTAAAGGGCGTCGTAGCGTTCAGCAAGCGCCATCACGATCTGGCCGTACAGTTCACTTTTAGAAGCTTTCTGCTTAAGAGCCAGACTTTCTCGTTCCTGTTTGTCTATGTTTGTAACACCGATAATCAAATAATCGCGCTGTTTACCCTGCCCACGAACAACCTTCATGGAATACCAAACCGGGGTTCCATTCGCAAAAATGCGATACTTTCCTCTAAAGGTATTTCCGTTCTGTACTGAAGCGACAAGATTTTCTTTAGTAGCAATATTTTCAGCAAACCAGGCCTTGTCATCTTCATAGACAACCGTTTCCAAGTTTACCCGGCTATCCGCCCAAAAATTGCTGGTTTCACTCAATTCCAGATTTTTATGATTCCCGCCAAATGCGAACATGGCATAGTTGTCACTTTCGATATCGACAAAAAACACGCACTCGTAATCGAGCGAAAGCGCCATTGAAATATCTTCTATTGATAAAAGCGAATCCATCGGCAGACCGTTTTAGAAACTTTACGTTCCATAAATTAATAAAATTTTAAGAAAAATCAAATATTTTTCCGCCATCCTACTAAAAAAATTTTCCGAAAGAGGTTGAAATTTCCTTATCTAAACAGATGTGCAGTAGCCGAAGGGATGTGAGATGTGAGGTGTGGGGTGTGAGGTGTGAGGTGTGGGGTGTGAGGTGTGGGGTGTGGGGTGTGGAGTGAGTAATGAGTAATGAGTAATGAATAATTAATAATGGATATTGGATATGGAGGTAGAATGAATAGTTAAAGATGGTTTTGAGATTGGAAGTAATATTTATGTTTTTTCGGCTTAACAAGTCACACAAAATTTCTACCTTTGAATTCAAATTTTCCCCAATCACTCAAGGAGTACATATGGGCGGCTTTTGCGGTGTTGTTTCTAAAGAAGATTGCGTAAGCGACCTCTTCTTCGGAACCGACTACCATTCACACCTGGGAACCCACCGTGGCGGTTTGGCGGTTCTCAAATCCAACGGACATTTCCATCGTTCGATCCACAACATCCAGAACACCCCGTTCCGCAGCAAGTTCGAACATGACCTGCCTTCGTTCGCAGGCAATGTCGGTATCGGTGTTATCTCGGATACGGACCCGCAGCCGCTCGTTATGACCTCCAAGCTCGGCACGTTCGCCATCGTGACTGTCGGCTTGATTACAAACATCGAAGAAATCAAGAACGAGCTGTTCAAGAACAACTGCATGCAGCTCCAGTACTCCACAACCAGCGGAATGGTCGGACCTACAGAAGTGGTTTCCGCCCTGATCGCCACGCAGGATTCCATTGTCGATGGTCTCAAGTACGTACAAGAGAAAATCAAGGGCAGTTGCTCCGTTCTTTTGATGGACGAAAACGGCAAGTTCTACGCAAGCCGCGACAAATGGGGCCGTACGCCCATCGTGCTCGGCAAAAAAGACGGCGCCATGATTGCCCTGCAAGAAAGCTGCGCCCTCCATAACCTCGGCTTTGAATACGTCCGCGACATGGGCCCGGGCGAAATCGCCGAACTCACACCCGATGGCGACAAGACACTCGTTGCCCCGGGCAAGAAAATGGCCATTTGCTCCTTCCTCTGGGTTTACTACGGCTACCCGGCATCCACTTACGAAGGCCGCAATGTGGAAATGACCCGCTACCGCTGCGGTTCCGCCCTCGCCAAGCGCACGCCCACCGAAGCCGACGCCGCCTGCGGCATTCCTGACTCCGGTACATCTCACGCCCTCGGTTACGCCCACGAAGCCGGCATCAAGTTTGCCCGCCCGTTCGTGAAGTACACGCCGACCTGGGCACGTTCCTTTATGCCGCAAGACCAGAAGCAGCGCGAACGCGTGGCTTCCATGAAGCTGATTCCGATTCCGGGACTCATCAAGGACCGCCGCCTGGTGTTCTGCGACGACTCCATCGTGCGCGGGACCCAGCTGGGTAAGCAGGCTCTTAAGCTTTATTCGCTTGGTTGTAAAGAAACCCACATGCGTATCGCATGCCCGCCGCTGGTTTACCCCTGCAAGTTCATCAACTTCTCCCGTTCCAAGAACGAATACGACTTGATTACCCGCCGCTACATTCGCGACCAGGAAGGCGAAAACGCCGATATCGAGAAGTACACCGATCCGGATGGAGACGCCTACAAGGGCATGGTGGAATATATCCGCCAGAAGCTGAACCTCACGACCCTCGCCTTCCAGCGCATCGACGACGTAATCCAGGCTATCGGCCTCCCCGAAGACCAGCTCTGCACCTACTGCTGGAGCGGTAAGGACTACGCCGAAACGGGTGACTGCTACCATTGCCCCTGTTGTAAAGAGACCGAATCGGCTAAAGAAGATTAAGTAACGCACGCGCACTCAAAGATCACCGATTTTAGCCCAAAAACGACGTTTTTGGGCATTTTTCGTGCTTAAAAAGCCTTAAATTTCAGTTAATTTATCTGTAAAGAACGGAAAATTTTTACATTCCGTCCTTTACACACAAGATTTGTTTTGCTATATTTGGCCCAAAACAATAAAACAAACCCCATTTTCCCTGAAAAACGGGAAAATAAACATAAAGAGGTTAAAATGGCAACCGTTATCCGTCTCGCTCGTTTCGGCAAGCGTCACAACCCCATCTACCGCGCTGTGGTCATCGACTCCCGCAAGGCCCGCGACGATAGCTTTATCGAACAGGTTGGTTTCTACAACCCGAACCAGAAGACCCCGGACATCAAGTTCGACCAGGAAAAGGTTCTGAAGTGGCTCCAGACCGGCGCACAGCCGTCTGACACCGTCCGCAGCCTCCTCAAGAAGGTCGGCATCATGGATCTCTTCCACGAAATCCGCGCTGGCCGTTCCATCGAAGGCAAGACCGCTACTCCGCGTGCTGAAAAGGCCAAGAAGGCCAAGCTCGGTCCTAAGGCTCTCGCCAAGATCGAAGCTGAAAAGGCCGCTAAGGAAGCCGCCGCTGCTGAAGCCGCTGCCGCCGCAGAAGCTCCTGCAGAAGCACCCGCTGCCGAAGCATAATTTTCGCTTGAAAAGAAACCTCGTGCCTAAAAGCACGGGGCTTTTTTATCTAGCAAAAACCGCTTGAACCAAGGTAATCACCTTCCGCTGATTCAAAACCCCACTAAGTCTTTCATGTCTGAATCCGAAGAATACATCACCGTATGCCAGCTCATGCGCACACATGGCGTCAAGGGCTACATCAAGGCGATGCCGTTCACTCATGACATTAACCGTCACGAGATGCTTAAGGATGTGATGCTAAAGAAGACCAATGGTGAGACGGTACAATTGACTCTGGAAGATTCCAGGCTTGCAAACAATCTGTGGTTATTAAAGTTCAAGGGGTACGACACGCCGGAATCCCTGGTACACTTCGTCAATGCAGACGTAATGATCCCCGAATCGGAGAGGCTCCCCGCCCCCGAAGGCGAATATTACCTGGACGATTTGGAAGGATTCCGCGTAAAACTGGAAGACGGCCGCGACATTGGCGAAGTTCTTGAAGTCCAGGAACTGCCTACCGTGAACGCGTTTCACGTCAAGTTCGACAAAGCCTTCCAGAGCGAATTTTCCGCAAAGACAATCCTCGCCCCCTGGATAGACGACTGTGTCTTGGACATAGACGAAGAAGGCAAGAGCATTACATTCAGCGCAGACTACCTCAAGAGCCTGTGCCCGGAGGAAAGGTGAAAATCGACTGCATCACCATTTTCCCCGAGATGTTTACTCCCATGAAGCAATCGATCATGGGTCGCGCCCAGAGCAAAGGCCTGATGGAATTCAACACCATCTACCTGCGCGACTTCGCCATCAACGACTACGGCCAGGTGGACGACGTGCCCTATGGCGGCGAACCGGGAATGGTCTTACGGCCGGAACCCCTCGCCAACGCCATCCGAAGCACGGGAGTCAAGGAAGACGGCGGCAAGGTTATCTACCTTACTGCAGACGGAGTGCCCTTTACGCACAAACTAGCGAAAGAACTTTCCAAGGAAAGCCATCTGGTGCTGGTCTGCGGACACTACAAGGGTATCGACGACCGCATCCGCCAGTCCGAGGTTGACCTGGAGATTTCCATCGGCGATTTCGTCGTGAGCGGGGGCGAACTGCCTGCCATGCTCGTGACCGATGCCGTGGTGAGACTCCTGGACGGAGCTCTCGGTAACAAGGAATCCGGCGAAACGGACTCTTTTGCCCAGGGCGTACTGGGGTGGCCGGTCTATACCCGCCCCGAAGTTTTTGAAGGAAAAAAGGTGCCCGAAGTGCTCTTATCGGGTCATCACGCGAACATTAAAGCCTGGAGGCGCCAAGAATCGTTAAAAAGAACGCAAGAAAGACGCCCAGACATCTTTAAAAATCTTGAAGAAGATACTAAATTTGGCATCAAATAAAAACGAGGTACACAAATGTCCCTGAACATTGAAGCAATCCACAACGAAAACTTGAAGACCGACCTTCCTGAACTCCGCGCTGGCGATACCGTCACCGTGAACGTGAAGGTGATCGAAGGCACCAAGGAACGTATCCAGCCGTTCAAGGGCGTCGTGATCCAGAAGAAGAACTCCGGTATTTCTGCAACTCTTACCGTCCGCAAGATGTCCGGCAGCGTGGCCGTGGAACGTATTTTCCCGCTCCACTCTCCCCGCATCGATTCCATCGTGCTCGAACGCCCGGGTAAGGTCCGTCAGGCTCGCATCTACTACATGCGCGACCTCCGCGGTAAGGCTGCTCGTATCGACGAACGTCAGGCTTAATCCAACTTAGCACTCGAGGAACATGGCCTCGCGTCAACAATTAATCCCGCCCACGCACCAAAGCGTGAAGGCGGGGTTTGTTGTTTATTCGCCCAAGAGCGAAGACAGGAGTATCGTCCTTCTCGAAGAAGGCGAACTTATCGCCCGAGAAACCACTCCCCCCTATTCCATCATCTTTACCATGCGACCGGGTGACCTGGTCGGTGTTGCCGCTTTGTTGGAGCGCGAACCCTTCAAGTACGAACTTTCGGCAAGCAAGGATTCCCGCATTACCATGGTAACCGAAGAATGCATGGAATCGGAACTCAAGCGGCTTCCCCTCTGGCTATTGGCCTTGATCAGGAACCTTTCTGCAAAGACACACCTGCTAAAGCGCGCCGCCATAGAGACCCGCGTCCAGAATACCCTCAAGAGCCTTGCCGAATACCTGAGCCACAAACCCCAGGACACCGAATTCAACCTGGCAGAACTCATTCGCGAATTCTGTTTCTTGACCAAGATTTCAACAGCCACGGCCCAGGAAGATTTCAAGTCTCTTTTGCGTAGGCACCTAATCAAGCTCTCGCAAAAAGGTCAACGCATATTCTGCAAGATTATCGACCCGGAACTGTTGCACATTTTTACGGACTACATCCAGGCTCAAGAACGCGATACGGCATTTGCGCCTTACAAATTAAGCATCGTCCAAAAAAAGATTCTGGTCTTTTTGTCGACCTTGGAGGAATCTCCCGAAAAGACCGGCCCCGACTGGATTGCATACATTCACGAAAAGTTCCCCGATGCCGACGTATCGCAATGGATTAATTTGTTAAAAATGGAATGGTTTGCGAAAAAAGACGCAAGCGATCCCGACTGCGATTTGTACTGCATCAACAAGATCAAAATCCAGTATTTCTTGAAAGCGCTACGCTACGAAACCAACATTCGAGGGGTGCTATGACGCTGGAAGAAGGACAGATTCTATTCCGCGAAGGGGACCCCGGCGAAAACCTTTATGTGGTTCGCGATGGGGAGCTGCAAGGCAAGAGTACCTTGGGCACGGCAATCAACACCTACGGTCCCGGAGCTTTAATAGGCGAATTGGCTTTTCTTAAACACGAGCCATACACCGAAACCATTACGGCAACGGAAGATTGCGAGCTAATCGAAATTACTCCCGATGCGCTGGACAAATCCTTGGAGCAGGAGCCGGCCTGGTTTAAATCCATTATTTCCTTCCTCACCGGCAGACTGCAGATCGCCGGCGAGAACAAGCGGAAAAGCGACAAGATCAAGGCACTTCCAAGCCTGCTCTATATTTTGGATTCGGACCATTCGATCAACGAAATTTTCAACAGCGTTCACAACCTCTTCAATATTTCAAAAGACAGCATCAATGAATTGCTCCAAATTCTCGATGATCTTGAAATCCTGAAAATCCAGGGAACGCAAGTCCATGTCAAGAACAGAAATGTCGTGCATCTCTTGTACGAGTCCATTCTCTACCGGGCACGTTACAAGAAGACTCCCCCGCAGATTCTTTCGATGACCGAACAGATGGTTCTGAACGCCGTAATAAAGACGGTGCATCAAAGCAACGAACTGCTCAAGAACGGGGCATTCACCATCAAGACTGAATCCCTGACGAAGGTCGCAAAACGGGCCATGTTCGGAGCCACCCTTACCACGCGCACCATACTCCCGCTTTTGGAGCGTCAACTACTGAAAGCATCTATTCCATTGAGTAAAGACGATGTGCTCCCCGAAATCGAAGCCATTCCGTCGTTCTCTGGCGACTTTGACACCATCCTGGACTTGATGGAACTGAACCGCATTTACCCGCTTCTGGACAAGAAACTGGTATAGCGGCTGCGCCGCAATGTGGAGTGTGAAATGTGAAATGTGGAAAGACTTATTTCACATCACACATTACACATTTTCTATATTTTATTCCGTAAATCAATTCACCCCAAACAGGTAAAATTATGAAACTCTCTGCACTTCTTATCACCCTTTCCTCCATCGCCGCCTTCGCCGAAGAAGCCGCCCCCGAACAGCAGCCCAGCGCTATCGGCAGCTTCTTGCCGCTTATCCTCTTGTTCGTGGTGATGTGGCTGTTCTTCATCCGTCCGAAGAACAAGGAAATGAAGAAGATGGAAGAAATGCGCAAGGCTCTTAAGAAGGGCGACAAGGTGATCACCACCGCCGGCATCATCGGCACGGTCACCAACATTGACGAAACCGGCACGAGCATCACCGTTCGCACCGCTTCTACTACGCTGATCGAATTCGAAAAGTCAGCCATTCTCCGCGTTCTGAGCGCTGAAACCGCAGCACCCGCTGCAAAGACCGAAGAAAAGAAGTAAGGAGTAGCCAATGGCACTTCTCCCCATTAGAACTTACGGTGACCCGGTGCTCCGCAAAAAATGCGAGCCCATCACCGAAATCACGCCTGAACTGCGTCAGCTTGCCAAAGACATGCTCGAAACCATGTACGACGCTCCGGGTTGCGGCCTTGCCGCTCCGCAGATTGGCAAGAACATCCGCTTGGTCGTAATCGACACTGCCGTTCCTGGCGAAGAGGAACCGCGCCCTTACATCATGTTCAATCCCGAATGGGAAGCTGAACCCGACGCAAAGGTGGTACCCTACGACGAAGGTTGCCTTTCGGTTCCGGATATCTTTTGCAACGTGATGCGCCCCGACAAGGTGTGCGTCCGTTTCTTCGACATCAACGGCGAACCGCAAGAATTGCACGACTGCGACGGTCTTTTTGGCCGCTGCATCCAGCATGAAACGGACCACTTGAACGGCGACCTGTTCGTCGACAAGATTTCGACAGCCGACCGCACCATGAACCAGTCTAAACTGCGCAAAATGGCTAAGGACACGCAGGCGAAGCTGAAGAAGCACTAAGGCAGGTCCAAAGCCCTCGTCAGAGGAATGTCATGCCCGCCACCGAGCGGGCATCTCCTTTTTCTACCGAAGAATAATTTGTATAATTGCACAAGTAATGTCTTTTAAGCTTCCACTATTTTTTGCATTTACTCTCGGGATTTCGGCTGCATTTGCAGACGACGATTTCGACTTGCCCGACGACGTGCAAAAAGCGGAAGTGCCTAAGGCAGAAGACCTTAAAGAAGGGCCCGTCAACTTCGCCCCGATTGAAGCGACGACTACAAGCGAACAGCCCGTTTCTCAAACAGAAAGCAAAAATTCTGTTAAGGCGATTGTCGAAAAACAAAATCTGAACCTAGTTCAGAACGACGAGGACAAGCCGGCAACATTTAAGGCGCACAAGATTCCAGAAGATTTGGATCGTCCGCTTCGCGTAGGGATTTATACCGGAGTAAAAGAACTTTATCTGCTGTACCAAGGCGAAACGGTACACGTTACGCCGCGGGGCAAAATGGTGCGATTCGAAGCCGACGGCAATTCCACCGAAGATATAGCCCACGAATTCAACAGCGAAGATGGCGGTTGCCTATCTGTCGCCCCCGATAAAAAAAGCCTCGGCAAGGCTTGCTACCCCGGGAGCATCATGTTCCGTAACATAAACGGCAAGCTGGACGCCATCAACTCGGTGGATGTAGAAGACTACTTGCGCGGCGTGGTGCCCTACGAAATCGGCAAATTGGATTCCAGCCGCATCGAAGCATTAAAGGCACAGGCCGTGGCCGCACGCACTTACGCCTACAAGCATTTTAACAGCCGCGAATCCATGGGCTTTGACGTTTACGCAGATACCAAGGACCAGGTATATAAGGGACTGGAATCGGCAACACCCTTGACCGATGCAGCCGTGAAGGCAACCGCAGGCGTCGTGATGACTTATGGTGGCGAATTCATTATCGCCTACTACCATTCCACTTGCGGTGGCGTTACCGAAACCCTTGCCACCTGGAACCGCCCCGACCTACCCTACTTGCAAAGCAAACCGGACAAGCGCCCCAATGGCCAACCCTGGTGCGATGAATCCAGCTACATCAAGTGGGAACGCCGATTCGCCGACAAGGAAATCACAAAGCTGTTTAAGTCGAACGCGAGCGAAGCCAAGGCTACTTTTAGCGAAGCAAAAGGGGCCGATTTCAAGAAGGTCAAATCCATCAAAATTAAAGACAAGCTTAAGAGCGGGCGCATTTTGACTCTCCGCGTCGAAACCGACAAGGGACATTTCGACGTACAGACCGACCGTACGCGTTGGCTGTTCAAGAAGGCCGGTACAATTCTCCCCTCCTCATTCTTTACCGTTAAAAAGGAAGGCAAGGAATGGGTGCTTACGGGCACCGGATTCGGGCACGGCGTGGGCATGTGCCAAATGGGAGTGCGGGCTCGTGCCCAGGCCGGGCAAAGCTACCAAGAAATTTTAAGCCACTATTACCCGGGAATCACCCTGGAAAAGTTTGAGCGGTAAGGCGATGGAATCCGCCGACAACAAGCCGCTTTTAGCCGTGATTAGCCAAGGTTGCGCAGCCAACTTTGGCGACGGTGAAAAAATCGCAAGGGCTTTCGCGGAAGATTACCGAGTTCTATTCGGAATGCCCGAATTACAAAAGCCCGAAGCCTTCGTGCTGAATGTCTGCACCGTCAAGGGAAATGCGGGCGCATTAAAATTGCTACGCGAAGCATTAAGCAGAGCCCCCGAAGCAAAGCTATTTATTACGGGCTGTGCGCCGAAAGATTTCCGCGAAGAAGTCGCCAAGATAACGAGCAAAGTCGTATTTACAAGTTTAAAGGATCTGCAGCGAGAAAGCAACGCCGAAACCGTCTTACGAGAATCGCCGCTAGTAGGCATCGTCAACATCGAAGAAGGTTGCCTCGATGCCTGCGCCTATTGCTCTACAAGGCTCGTCAAGGGCCGTTTGCACAGCTACCCTGCTAAAGACATCGTACAGCAAGTAAAGAACCTTGTAAACGACGGCTGTGTCGAAATCCAGTTGACAGGCCAAGACTGCGGCTGTTACGGATTCGACACCGATACGAATCTTGCCGAGCTGGTGCAACAGATCCTGGCCGAAGTCCCTGGCAACTACAAGATGCGTCTTGGCATGGGAAATCCACGCCACATGTTGCGCTATCTCGATTCGCTACTAGAATGTTTTAAGGATGAACGGGTCTACAAGTTCATTCACCTGCCCGTGCAAAGCGGAAGCGATTCCGTCCTTAAAGCAATGAACCGCAAGCACAGCGTGCAAGACTACATCGAGCTTGCAAACGCATTCAACAGCAAGTTTCCTTTATTCACCTTAAGTACCGATTTGATTGTCGGATTCCCAAGCGAATCAGAGCGGGACTTTCGAGGCACCTTAGACATTCTCGAAAAGACCCGCCCTACCGTCTGCAACATCACGCGATTTGTAGCACGCCCGAACACGCCCGCCTATAACATGGCCGGCGCCGTTCCCGACGAAGTCAAGCACGTACGCTCCGCCGCCCTTGCCGAAGCCTTCCAACGCATCGCAACCGAAAATAACGCCCGCTGGAAAGGCTCCACCGAAACCGTGGTCATCGAAAAACCCGGCTACCGCAAGGGCACCTACATCGCCCGAAACGCAGCCTATCGCCCTGTAGCAATCAGCAGCGAAGCACCGCTACAGCCGGGCGAACGATTCACCGTCACCATCACGGACGCCGAACCCTTCGCCCTCATTGGAACCATAAACTAATTCAGGAATTCTCCTGGCGCCTACGGCAACATAAGAAAAAGCCCCCGCTTTACAGCAGGGGCAAATTCCTTTTTTAGCGATTACTTCTTCTTGTTACGACGGTAACCGAGCCTGTAGGTATCGTTGGAGCGGCTGTACGAGATCGTACCATCCTGCGGCATCGAACCCACCATCACGCAAGGAACGTAATCTTCTTGCACGAAGGTAACCTGGTAAATATAGGGACCCGTTGCAAGCAGGCGACCAGTCTGAGAAACCGGGTAAACCTTAGCCGTAATCCATGCAGCACCAGTTTCACCATACAAGGGGTTCTGGCAACTATTCGGATGAGTCGTCTTTGCAGGACCACCAAGTGCTTCGCTCAGCATGTCAATCGTCACAACCTGCTGGTACTGATTTACAAAGTGACCCAAGTGGTCAAATATGCGAATATTCAAACGGAACGGACCGGCCACCGGGTAAGCAATACTGACACAGCTTTCGTTGGAACCATCACCATTACCATAGCACAATCCGGAAGAACCACTATTCTGACCGCCAACAAAAGTCATGGGGGTAGAACCATATATCTGAGAGGTTCCATTGACATAGGCCGCAGAGAAGTCTCTCTTGAATTCATTCTTCAAATCCAGCGGGTTGCCACCCACGCCGCAAGAACCCGGTCCAAGGCCGCAATCAAGCGGAATAGGAGTAATCTGCAGGTCTGCAGTAGCATTCAAAGGCAACGTACCGTCATTATTCTTGGCAATTTCAGTCAAACGGTTGGACTGATTCGTAAAGTCAGGACGGTCAATCAAACTATCCAACGAGAACGTGGTAATCTTGGTATTCGGGATAAACTGAGTGACAGCCCATTCATCCAAGCCGTTAGGAGGACCAACCACCCCCTTACCAGAGGCAGAAGTCACATAGTATTTCATCTGCTGACTCCACGCACCCAACTGGGTCCATACTTCATCAGTATAATTAACATCAGATTTGCCTTCACCAAAAAGTTCCTCATCATACGGGTAGTTAAAGGCAATCTTGTCATTAGCGACAATGCCCGAAGGAACAGGATTGCCCTGCAAATCACGCAATTCACCTGTAAAGTCGTACTGCACGCCAGCAGCGCCTTCATTTTGGCCTTCCACAACTCCAGTCACATAGAAGCCATAAACCACCTGGGTCGGCACGCCATTCACTTCTACATTACGAACAATAATAATTGCTGGTTGACCAGAAGTCTGCAACATTTCGATAGTATTGGCGTTCAGCGAGGTATTCAAGTTCATGCTCACCTTTTGATTACCGTTTTCATCAACAGTCACGAGAGCACTAGCAATGGCCGGCTGACCATAGCGAGAGGGAGCCACTTCAGCAAGAGAGGTACGAATATAAATGTTGGAACCATCACTCTGGCGGTCAGCATAGAAGAAGTGGAGGTGATGCCAAGTATTGTCGGCCCAGCCGCTGGCATCTGCACCCTGGCAGTTCGTATAATTCGCCAAAGGCTCACCAGCATGGCATCCATGGTTGTTTTCGGCAAGGGTCTTGATATTCACGCTACCCGGTGTAGCCAGGTGGTTACCACCCAGGTCAACCGCCAACACGCCATCCACGAAAATCCACATATCATCGTCACCGGCGAACTGGAACACTTCGGGATTCGGAGTTTGGTTAGACTTACGGTACTTGAACTTAGCATAACCCATCATGGTAAATGCATAGTTACGCAAATGTTGCATACCCAAAGCACCACCGGCTGCAGCGGCATCCCAGGCGGCACTATTGCCCGAACCAGTCAAAGACTGAACCGCACGCGGACCACCATTATTCAGCCAATTTTTACACAGGTCCCAGGTGTTCTGACCCATATAATCTTTTTGAGTATTCGCATATTCGTACTCATAAGGAGGACAGAAAATAGAAAGGCTCTGGGGACCAAACTGCTTACAGGCAAGTTCCTCCCTCTGCGCTTCCGGAATATGGGTCTGCACATCCTTAATGCAAGACTTGTAGCCACTCCATTGCCTTGTATCAGGATTGATGGAGTCCAGCGGAGAATAACCACCATTGTTGTAGTTATAGTCGTAAACGTAATATTTGGTATTACCGTCCCTGTAAATATCCATCGTTGTATTGATACGATAATTCACACTCATATCGTCGGCAAACCACTGGTGGAAGAACTCGTTGTCGCAAAGGTCCTGAGCCTTCTGGATATGCACACCATCATACATATCGTAGTCACCACCATCAGCAGGGGTATCGAACAACAGGTGGCTCTGCACCATGCCCGGAGTATAATACACTTCATTCGCCCAGTTCGTTGCACCACCTTTACAGACAAAGCCTCGAACGTTTGCGGTATCGGTCACCTGCACGAAACCGCGCTGAATTATTCCCGGGAACGCTGGATCCGGAGTTTCACACTCACCGTATTCCAGCACGGGAGCGGTGGACGTCGCCTGCAGGTACGTCGGTAGGAAAGGATTCACAGTCATCGGAAGGCCATCCTGACCCACGCGTGCACCCGTCTTGGACGCCTTGTTTCCGCAGGAATTATGGTAAGCAGCCTTTGAGTACCAGTTAACATCATAACCGACATAGTTCTGCTTGGAACCCGGTTCCATATAAACGCTCTTTTTCTGACCCTTTCGATCTTTCAAATAGCCTAAATCACCATTGGCATAACCGTCATAGGTGCCCGCATATTCTTCAGAAAAGTTTTCGAAGTCCGGGTGATTCGGCTGGAAATCACGGATAACGATATCCAACTGGGTCATTTCGTCGCCGGCAGCGTAAAGCATCGAGGCACAACCCAGTGCTACTCCCAAAAAGCTCTTTCTTTTTTTACCAAACAGTTTCATAAAATCAATCTCCGCACCTAAAGATAGGTTAGAACATACGCTCCTAAATATACACCTTTTTAAGCCATTTTTAAAACAGCTAAAATGAAAAATTCTGTTTAAAAAAGCCCCTAAACAATTTCGCGTGATCCAAAGCGCCCCAATTTGTAACAACACCGGAACATTTTCGTTCAATTTCTCTTTTTTGGGCGCCAAATTTCTAAATAATAGGCCAAGATGTCATTATCAACGCTATTCACCCTCCTAATGGTACTCCTTCTTTTGCGCGTTTTCTGGCTGAAAATCAAGGCCGCAAGCGCCCAAGGGGAAAATTTCAAACGGCTTCCCCCCAAAGACCAACTCGCCGTTCTCAAGGAATGCCTTTTAAATAATCCGACCGAAGGAAATCTCCAGAACCTGAAGGATTTTGCAAGGAAAAACGCATTAAACCTCGATGTCGAGTCCTACCGCCCCTTCCTTAAAAAGCAACTGGAACTTTCTAGACGCAAAGACGCCCTTGTCGAAGACAACGAGCTTTTTACCGCCGAAGCAGAATGGATCGACCAAATCAAGCCGCTGGAATTCGAAGAAGCCAAACAGGCCAAGCAAGAAAACCGGCAAGAGGACTACATCTTGCGCACGCTGGAAGGAATCGCCAAGCTCTATTCAGACAAAGCCATTTTAAGCGAACTGGCGGCCCTAGTTCAAGATTACCCCAAAGCCAAACAAATTGCCCAGGGATACAGCGACCTTATGGACTTGCGGGACAGAAGCGGCGCCGACGACGAATCACTGAAAAAATTACGCGCTACCAAGGAAGCCTGGGAAAAAGACCTTTTACAAGTGGACATTGAACCGTGATCCTGCTTGTCGCCGAAAAACCGTCTGTCGCAAACCAACACTACCGTCCCATGCTGGAACGGCTGGAGGGTGAAAAATTCACCCAAGGCGACGGATGTCTTATCGGCAAGAACCATTGCATTACCTGGTGCGTGGGTCACCTGATTACCCTTGCCCCCTTGGACGCCTACCCCGGATTCGAGGGCGGTTGGCGACTTTCGAACCTACCCCTGTTGCCCGAAAAATTCAAGCTCATGGAAATCGAGAGCACCAAGAAGCAACTGAATGTGGTACGCCAGATGATGGAGCAGGCCGACGTTCTCGTGAATGGGGCGGATGCCGGCCGTGAAGGTAATCTGATTTTTGACTTGGTGCTAGACTACACGCCCTCCTTTAAGCAAAAGACCATCAAGCGCCTGTGGGTGAACAGCTATGTAGCCAAGGACTTGGACAAAGCCTGGAAAAACCTGGAAGACGCCACCCAGCGCGTGAATTTGAGCTATGCAGCCCGTTTAAGACAGCGAGCCGACTGGATGGTGGGTCTGAACGCGACACGCGCCTATACGCTTACGGCAGGGCGCGGCAAAATGATTTCAGTGGGCCGAGTGCAAACGCCTACACTCAACTTGATTGTAGAACGCGACACCATCGTGGAGCAATTCAAGGAACTGTTTTATTACAGCGTCGTGGGAACCTGGAAAGGATTTCAAGCTCAGTTTGTCAAACGCGAAGAGGATTCCAAGGGCGAAGCGAATTTAAAAGTAGCCGTCTTTGAAAAAGAAACGGAAGCGAATGCAGTTGTAGCACGTTGCGCCCCTCCTGCCGAAGCGACTATCGCTAAAATCGATAACCAGCAGAAAAAGCAATTTCCGCAAAAGCCCTTCGACCTGACCGAATTACAGAAAGAGGGCAACAAGCGTTTTAAATACAGCGCCCAGCAAGTTCTGGACTGCGCCCAGAATCTGTACGAAAAGAAACTACTCACTTACCCCCGTACCGATTCCCAGTACCTGCCCGACACCATGCAGCAAGAGGCCTACGCCCTGGCACAAAGGCTAGCTACCCCCGAGCAGAAAAAAATCATGCGCGGTACTGGGGAAAATTTCGTCTTTATCAATTCCAGCAAGGTGACCGACCACTTTGCCATTATCCCCACCGGCGAAGCCCCGAACGATTTGCCCGAAATGGAGCAAAAGATTTACGACCTTGCCAAGGAACGCTTTGTGCAGGCGTGGCTGAAGCCGTACGTGTGGGACGAAATGGAAGTGACATTGCAACGCAATGTCATCCAGAGCCCTTCGACAGGCTCAGGGCAGGCTCCGCAACCAGCGAAGTCGAAGGATCCAGATTTATTCCGTTTAAAACTCAAGCGCAATGAGGATCTCGGTTTCCGCGCACTCGTCAAAGAGACTAAAGACGACAAGAAAAAAGCAAAGGGCAAGAAAGGCGATGCCGAATCCAAAGACGCCGAAGGTAAAGGCGACAGCGATGACATCACGAATTTGGTCGAAGCGTTCCCCGAATGGAATGTCGGCGACAGCGCGCCCTTCGATGGCGTAGAATTGCAAAAGAAAAAGAAGAGCAAGCCTAAATACTATACCGAGGCAACGCTCCTTGCCGCCATGAAGACCGCCGGCAAGCAGATTGAAAACGAAGAACTGGCCGAAGCCATGAAAGACCGCGGCTTGGGTACGCCGGCAACGCAAGCAGGCATTATCGAAACGCTCAAGAAACGCGGCTTTATCGAAGCCCAAAAGAATTACTTGGTGAGTACCGCCCGCGGGCGCGAAGTTATTTCGCTCATGGACGAAAAAGTCAAGTCGCCCGAAATGACTGGCGAATGGGAATACAAACTTTCGCAGGTGGAAAAAGGAGTGCTCGCGCCCGCTGAATTCCGCGACGGAATCGTAGAATACGTGAAGCAGCTGTTCGCCGATTTGCATGCGCGATACGGCTGCCAGTTCGAGCGCGAAACCGTGACCGAGGCGATACCCTGCCCCAAATGCGGAGGCGCGCTCGAAGTAGCCCCTTGGGGCTACGTGTGTCCCAAAGCCGAATGCGGATTCCGATTCGGGCACACCGTGGCAGGCAAGATGCTTGCCCATGCCGAAATCAAGAAGCTACTTGCCGGTGAAACTGTCGGACCGGTTTCTGGATTCAAAAGCAAGAAGGGCACCGAATTTTCAGCGAAGCTCTCCATCGATAAAGATTTCAACATTCAATTTGAATTCGAAAGCGGTGGCAAATTCCACGGGCAAAAGACAGAATACAAGTGTCCACTCTGCGGAGCCGTTCTTGAAGAAAACAAGAACGCCTTGTTCTGTACCGGCACAACCGATGGAGTTGATTGCAAATTCACTCTATTCAAGACCGTCGCTGGCCATGCGCTCACCGCCGCCGAAATCGGCGAGCTCTTTACCAACGGCGAAACGCCTCTGATTCAAGATTTCAAAAGTAAGAAGGGCTCCGATTTTGCCGCACGCCTTAAATGGGGCGAAGGCGCCGACAAGGGCCGCACCGTTTTTGAATTCATGCGCAGGAACTTTCCCTGCCCCGTATGCGGAGACCAGCTACGATTCCGCAGCGGCACATCGGGCCAGGGCAACAACGAGGCTACGCACGCCGCGTACGTGTGCATGAACCCGCAATGCGGTTTTGGCATTCCGCAGGTATTCTACCAGCGGAAATTCACCGACGAAGAAGTGGAAGGTTTGCTAAAGAACAAACTAACGCCAGTCCTCGAGCCGTTCAAGAAGAACGACACCACCTTCCGTGCTGCTCTGGAGATCCGCGACGGCGGCAAACTCGCCTTCAACAAATTAACCGTCGAAGTTATCTCTCAAAAATAGACCGAGCCGAAGAGTTAGCTTTCATTTGGTTCTACAGAACCAAA
>Ga0310695_10002554_pt1 | contig 38072 bp, 23 predicted proteins | sample RumenRJG_04DNA_FD_203882 | JGI IMG/M metagenome (GOLD analysis project Ga0310695, IMG submission 203882) | Bovine rumen microbial communities from Lethbridge, Alberta, Canada - RJG_04 (v2) (version 2) | ecosystem: Host-associated > Mammals > Digestive system > Stomach > Rumen | place: Canada...
TCATACGCTTATCCTTTTAGGTTTCTGGCTGCAAAGTAACGGCAAAGAAAGCAATCTCGCAAGACTTCGATATCGAAATCTTGCGAGAAAGAAGCGTTTTTAACGTTTATTCTTAGAAATAGAGGGAGGCACCCTTGACGACTACGAGGAGGAAGAGTCACTTTCCCGGAATTTTGCAAATTATGGGAACACGATAGTGAAGCGAGTGAGGCCATCGTCGGGGTTGGTGAGGAGGGTGAAGGTGCAGCCGTGTTTGGTGAGGATGTCGCGGATGAGGAGGAGACCAAGTCCTTGACCTTGGGGCTTGGTGGAATAGAAGGGGGTAAAGATGTGTTGGGCGACTTCTGGCGAGATGCCCCGACCGTTGTCAGTGATGGTGAGGGTCTTGGGAACGGTGGTAATGGTGATTTCGCCTTTGTCGGTGATGCTCTCAATGGCGTTCTTCACGATGTTCACCAGTGCCTGTTGGAAGAGGGTCGTGTCCAGATGCACAGGGATAGCCTCATCGGTCAGGTGGAAGGTCAGGTGGATATGGTGCGTCTGGCAGAGACCTTCGAGGAAGGAATGACAGGCTTCCACTTCTTCGCTCAGGTCGCAGAGCGTGAGTTGAGGTTCTGGAATCTTCACCACATTGGCGAAACGGGTGACGAACTCTGCCATCTTCTGGGTACGTTCGCGACTGGCATCCAGCGCCTCTTTCGAGGTGTCGCTATGAAGTTCTTCCCCAATAAGATCGAGCGTGCTCACAATCCCTGCCACATTGTTGTTCACCTCATGGGCAATCATACGAATCACTTTCTCGTAAGCCACTTTTTCTGCCTTCATCACCTCGGAAGTCAGCGACTCGATGAGGAAGAAGGGGTGCTGGTAGCCGCGATCGAGGAAAGAGAGGTGGGAGAGGTGATAGATTTGGGAGTTGCTCAGTCGAAGGGTCGTATCTTCGCCCAACGGCAGGGTCTTCATCGCCTCCGAGATGGCAGGCGTGAGCATCTTCTGGGCAGCAGGGTTCATGGATTTGACATTGCCTGAGAGGTCGCACAGGATGACACCCATCGGCGAAGCATCAATGAGCAGGTTCAGGAACGAGTTCTGTTCGTCCAAGCGCAGGTGCTCGTTGCGCAATCGGGTGATGAGGGCATTGAAGGTCTTGACAATCTCGTCCGTCTCCTTCTGTCCCGACGGCGCAAGCGTGGTGCTCATGTCCTGATCGCGCAGCAGTTCCATACCACCGGTCAGCGTGTCGATGGGACGGATGACCTTGCGATAGAAGACCACCAGAAAAATCAGCACTACCACCAGCATGCCCTCCGCCACGTAGAAGATGGTGGGGTGAACGTTGAACGTCAGCCTCATCAGCAGGGCAAACAAGCCAACGATGAGGAGGGAGAGCAGGAGGAAGTAATACGTTATCTTCATTTCTTCAATTATTCAATCGCATCTTTCAATTTTCAATTTTCAACTTTCAACTTTCAACTTTCAAAGTCCATGCTTTTCTATCTTGCGGTAGAGTGCCCCACGACTGATGCCCAGTTCCTTCGCCACCAGCGAGAGATTACCACTGTGCTTCTCGATGGAAGCGGCAATGGAGGCACGTTCAATTTCTTCGAGCGTAGAGCCCGACGGGACAACCGTTGAGAGACCAACGCCAGAAACGGAACAGGGCTGAGATGCAACGCCAACAGAGGCGGCGAAATCAGCAGCAGAGAGTTGGGCGTCGGGGTTGAGGAGGAGCGTGCGTTCCACCAGATTCTTCAGTTCGCGGATGTTCCCAGGGAAGGGTAAGGTCTGAAGGAACTGGATGGCGTCCTGCGATGCTGTGGCAACGGGGAGTCCATTAGCAGCACAAGTCTGACGGATGAAGTGATCCACCAAGAGAGGGATGTCTTCCTGTCGCTCACGCAGCGGCATGAGGTGCAGGTTGATGAGGTTGATGCGGTAGAAGAGGTCTTCGCGGAAGGTCTTTTCGTTGACCATTTGACGAAGGTCGGCATTGGTGGCACACACCACACGCACATCAGCCCGTCGGGTCACGCTGTCGCCCAGCACTTCGTAGGTCTGGTCTTGGAGCACACGCAGGAGTTTCACCTGACTCGCCAGTTCCAGCTCACCTATCTCATCGAGGAAGATGGTGCCGCCTTCTGCCAGTTCGAAGCGTCCTGTGCGGTCGTTCTTGGCATCGGTGAACGAGCCCTTCTTGTGTCCAAACATCTCGCTCTCGAACAGAGACGTGGAGATGCCACCAAGATTCACCTTCACAAATGGCTTTCCTGCCCGTCGGCTCTGTTCGTGGATGAACTGGGCAATGAGTTCCTTGCCCGTACCCGACTCACCCGTAATCAGCACAGGCGCATTGGTTTGTGCCACACGTTGGGCTGTAGAAAGGACGGAAAGCAGAGAGGGAGAACTACCTATGATGGTAGAGGAACATGAGGAGGCTTGATGTTCTGACACCGCTCTTGCCCCTTGCTCCTTACCTCTCGCCCCTAAAAGCGTCAGCGCTGTCTCAATACGATCCATCAAGACACCATTGTCCCAGGGTTTGGTGATGAAATCAAAGGCTCCGTTCCTCATTCCCTGCACAGCGAGGTCGATGGTGCCCCAAGCAGTCATGAGGATGACGGGAATGTCGGGTCGAAACACCTTCACCTGTTTCAGCAGCGTAAGTCCTTCCTCACCATCTGTGGCAAGGGTATAGTTCATGTCCATGAGCACCAACTCCAGTTCGGGATGGTTGCGCACCACCTCCATCGCTTCTGCAGGATTCTCAGCACGCATCACCTCATAGTTGTTACGTTCCAGCAACAGGGTCAGCGCCACACGGATGGCTCTATCATCGTCAACAATCAGAATCATATCGTTGTAATTTTTTGCAAAGATAAGAAAAAGTTTAGAGGTTAGAGGTCAGAGGTTAGAGATTTTTCACTCACTAATGCGAATCTTCTCTTTTCCTTTGAATTTCTGCATATCACTCACGACTACGCTGTCTCCCTCTTCCAATCCACTGATGACCTCCACATAGTCGTAGTTGCATTCGCCCAAACGGACGGTACGAGGCACGAGGGTCTGAGCATCTTTGTAGATGAACAAGGTATAGTCGCCTGCCCCTGTGTAGTAGGAGCCGTTGCGGATGCGCAGGATGTCTTCCTTGATGCTGGTGATGACGAAGACCTCGACCTTCAAGCCCGAGCGTAACTTCTTGTGACTGGGGTCATCCATCGTGACGGTGAAGGTGATGACACCGTTCTGGCTGAGGGGTGTGACGGTGCTGATGGTGCCGAAGAGACGTTCCTTGCCGATCTTGACAAGCACACGTCCACCTGCCACCACACGGTCGGAGTAGGAGTCGGCAATGTCACAATCCACCTTGAAGTGAGTGAGGTCGCTGATCACAGCCACTTTGGAGCCTGCCCCGACGATGCTGCCAATTTCAGAACAGATGTAGGTGAGGGTTGCCTTGCGTGGTGAACGGATATTGGCGCCATCGAGGGTGCGACGGGTCTCAGAGAGTCCCTTCTCGAAAATGCCGTTCTGGAGCTGCTGCATCCGCAGGTCAGCCTGACGCATCCGCACTTCGTTCTCATACTGCTGTTTGAGCTGGTGAAGCTGCAATTGTGCCGTGCGCAGGGTCGTTTCGGCTTGGCGCACACGGTCTTTGGTGCCTGAACCAAGACTGTCGAGGTATTGCTCATTGCGGAGCTGTGCCTCCAACTGCCCCAGCTTCATCTCCTCCACTTCTATCTGCATACGTCGGTCACTCAGTTGGGTGGCGATGCTGGTGGAAAGTTGCACCTGTTGCTGATGACGGATCTCCCGTTCGTCGAGGGCTTTGGAATAGTCGGTCTGTGCAGACTGGAGGTCGAGCCGCAAGAGCGGTGTACCCACATCGACGGTATCGCCGCTATGGGCATAGACTTCAAGGATTTGTGCGCTGATGGGGGAGATGATGACTTCCTCGAAGGCAGGAACAACCTTGCCTGTAGCGGTCACACTCACATCAATCGTGCCCCTATCCACCTGCGAAGTGATCAAGCTCTTCTTATCGACTGAGGCCATCATCAGTACGCCAAGCCATATCGCCACACCCAAGACTACTGCCACGATGAGGGCATACTTACCTATTCTCACCATTCTTCTTTTGCGTTGCACGCTGACAGGAATGGCTCTGTCCATCGTCTGATTGTCTGTTTTCATCTTACAATTTTGTCAAAGTCCACGTTGATGTTTTGGTTCCGTTCGAAGTCCCATAGGGTGATGGAACGCAACTGATAATAATAGTACCAATAGTTGAAGAGCTGGGCAAGCCGATTCTGGCGTGCCTCGTCTTTGGCTGTCTGTGCATCGGAGAGTTCGAGGGTGGAGATGCTGCCTATCTTGAAGGTCTCCACATTGGTGTGGTAGCGCCGTTGGGCAATGGTGTCGGCTTCCTCGGCAATGCGGAGCTGCTGGCGCTGGTGGTTGAACTGCTCGGTCAGCACGAAGAGGTTCTGGTTAAACTCCTGTGACTGCTGCCGCACTTGGTTGCGCACAATCTCACGGTTGCTCTCTGCCACTTTCACCTGTCCTCGACGTTTGCCCCAATCGAGCAAGGGCAAGGACACACCCACCTGCACCACTTCCTTGCTCAGCAGGTCACGATAAGCCTCATTCATTCGTGAGGCTGTGCCTGTATAACCCACCTGTGCATAGAGGGTGACACTCCGCTGATTGCCCTTCGCGTAGGCCACTGAGTAGTCGGCTTCGAGTTGGCGGCGACGCATCGTTGTGGCAAAGGCGTTGTTCTCCAAAGCGTGGTTGAGCACGTCCTGATAAACCAACGTCACTTCGGGTATCTCTTCGGGTACGATGGGCAGGATGTCTTCCTCCACATCAAGAAAGGCTTTCAGTTCAAACATTCTTGCCTTACGACTGCTCTCAGTAGAGGTGAGTGACGATTGGGCGTTCAGCATATTGAGTCGCATCTGCAAGACATCGTTCTGGCTGATCGTGCCCATCTCACGCTTCGCTTTCGCCACCTCATAAAGTTTCTCTGCATTCTGCAAGTTCTGTTCAGCGATATGTACGTTCTCATTCGCCAACAAGAGGTTGAAGAACAGACTGATGGCACGCATTGCCACCTGCTCCGTCTCTGCAAGGAACGATGCCTTTGCCTCCCGATAGCGAAGGGGTTCGATGCGGCGGTTCCACTTCACGCTGTTCACGCCAAAAAGGGGTTGACTCAACGTCAGCGCAATGGGCATACTCATGAATTGGTTCTTGCCTCCACTCGTGTCACCACTCATCTGGCGCAACCAATCCAATGAGGACTCCACCGACAACGTACCACCTGTCGGCCAAATCTTTTGACTCACATAAAGCGACCCGTCAACTTCCATAAAGTCGTTACGTACATACGAATGTGTACCATCCTCTCGTTGATAGGTGCTGTACCGCTTGTTGTAGGTCGGCACATTGGCTGACAACGATACCTCTGGCAACAAATCCGCCTTATAGCTTCGCCACTCCCAATAGGCTGACTTCAACTCGCCCAGTGCCACTGCCGCATCTACACTCTGCCGACGTGCCATCACGATACAATCTTCCAACGTCAGTCGGAGTGTATCTACCTCAGCATGTCCCACCATCGGAAAGAGGCACATCACGATCCAAATCCATTTTCTCTTCATCATTTCCATTTTGATTAAAATTTGCCTTCCTATTACAACAAAAAGCGTGCCAGCTCTGCAATGTGTTGATTTTCAGTGATGACAACCATAAAAGGTGTCCATTTCTGGACAGTGAGTGTCCGAAAATGGACACTATATGGTACTCTCGTTCGACAATAAAAGTGGGAAAAGGGATTTTCTTTTGTTTTTTCGCTCGATTTGTGCTAACTTTGCACCCGAAAATATTAAAAGGAATAGTACTTAACGTTATGGAATTCAAGAGAAGTATTGTGATTACGGGTGGTGCTGGTTTCATTGGAAGCCATGTGGTGCGCCTGTTTGTGAACAAATATCCTGAGTACAAAATCATCAATCTGGACAAGTTGACGTATGCGGGTAACCTCGCCAATCTGAAGGATGTGGAGGACAAGCCCAACTACAAGTTCGTGAAGATGGACATTTGTGACTTTGATGCGTTCTACCAGCTGATGCAGGATGAAAAGGTGGATGGCATCATCCACTTGGCAGCTGAGAGTCATGTGGACAGGAGCATCAAGGATCCGTTCACGTTTGCTCGTACGAACGTGATGGGTACGCTCTCACTCCTGCAGGCTGCCAAGCTCTATTGGGAGAGCCTGCCTGAGAAGTATGAGGGCAAGCGTTTCTACCACATCTCGACGGATGAGGTGTATGGTGCCCTGAAGCTGACGAACCCAGAGGGTGTGGAGAGTCCGTTCACCACAACTGCTTCGAGCGCTGAGCATCATGCAGCCTACGGTCAGGACTTCTTCTTGGAGACGACAAAGTATAACCCCCACTCTCCTTACAGCGCTTCGAAGGCAAGCAGCGACCACTTCGTGAGGGCTTATCACGACACCTACGGGATGCCGACCATCGTGACGAACTGCTCGAACAACTACGGGCCTTATCAGTTCCCTGAGAAGCTGATTCCGCTGTTCATCAACAATATCCGTCATCGCAAGCCACTGCCGGTGTATGGCAAGGGCGAGAATGTGCGCGACTGGCTCTATGTGGTGGATCATGCCCGTGCCATCGACACCATTTTCCACAACGGAAAGATTGCGGAGACCTACAATATCGGTGGATTCAACGAGTGGAAGAACATCGACATCATCAAGGTGGTCATCAAGACCGTTGACCGTCTGCTGGGTCGCCCAGAAGGTGCAGACCTCGACCTCATCACCTACGTGACTGACCGTCTGGGACACGATGCCCGCTATGCCATCGACTCACGCAAGTTGCAGAAGGAACTGGGTTGGGAACCCAGCCTGCAGTTTGAGGAAGGTATCGAGAAGACGGTGAAGTGGTACTTGGAGAACGAAGCCTGGATGGACAACATCACGAGCGGAGATTATGAGAAGTACTACGAGGAGATGTATAAGAACCGTTGATAGTTGACAGTTGATAGTTGATAGTTGACAGTTAGAGAGATGGATACGGAGGAAAGAGTTCGGAAAGGTGTGGCCTACTTCAAGGAGGGCTATAATTGTGCGCAGTCTGTGGTGATGGCATTTGCTGACTACTACGGGTTGGACGAGGCTTTTGCGGCTCATATATCGGGTTCCTTTGGTGGGGGCATCGGCAGGATGCGTGAAACCTGCGGAACGGCATGTGGCATGTTCATGTTGGCAGGTCTGGAGGTGAAGGGTGACTATCCTGACCAGGAACTGAAGAAGAAGAATTATGAGGTGGTGCAGCGACTGGCCGCAGACTTCAAGGCACAGACGGGTTCCATCATCTGCAAGGAACTCTTAGGGCTGAATAAGCAACGGGCTGATGGCACCATTCCTGAGATCAAAATCGTTGCCACTCCTGAGCCCCGAACGGATGAATATTATAAGAAACGTCCGTGTGTGAGGATGGTGGAAACTGCCATCCGCATCTACTGCAATTATTTAGAAGAGACCAATAAGTAGGGTTTGACACATAATAATAAGAAAGAAATTTGGTCAAAATGAAAAGAAAACGTAACTTTGCAGTCGCAAATTGATAGCAAATCGAATGGAAAGCTATCAAAAGCACGAAAATATTGTTTATTTAGGTAATAAAAAAGAAACATAACTATCATAGGCTTATGGCAGAAAAATTGGAAGTAAAGGAACTGGCCGAAGTGGCGGTTCGTTTCTCAGGTGATTCTGGCGACGGAATGCAGTTGGCCGGAAACATCTTCTCCACAGTGTCAGCCACTGTGGGTAACAGTATCAGTACTTTCCCAGACTATCCAGCCGACATCCGTGCCCCGCAAGGTTCGCTGACAGGTGTGAGCGGCTTCCAGGTACATATCGGTGCTGATATGGTTTATACACCAGGTGACAAGTGTGATGTGCTCGTGGCCATGAACGCTGCTGCGCTCAAGACCCAGTACAAGTACGCCAAGCCAGGTGCTGCCATCATCATCGACACAGACTCTTTCGGTCCTGCAGACCTGAAGAAGGCTGCTTTCGCCACAGAGGATTATCTTGGCGAGATGGGCATTGACCCAGACCGCGTGATTGCTTGCCCTATCACCCAGATGGTGAAGGACTGCTTGGCAGATTCAGGTATGGACGTGAAGGCGATGCTCAAGTGTCGTAACATGTTTGCCCTCGGACTGGTCTGCTGGCTCTTCGACCGCGACCTGAACATTGCGTTCAATTTCCTCAAGGACAAGTTCGCCAAGAAACCTGGCATTGCTGAGGCCAATATCAAGGTGATTCAGGCAGGTTATGACTACGGACACAACACTCACTCCAGCGTTGCCAATGTATATCGCATCGAGACGAAGAACAAGGTGCCTGGACGCTATATGGACATCACAGGTAACAAGGCTACAGCTTATGGCTTCATCGCCGCTGCTGAGAAGGCAGGTCTGAAGCTCTATCTGGGTTCTTATCCTATCACCCCTGCAACCGACGTGTTGCACGAACTTTCCAAGCACAAGTCTTTGGGTGTGACCACTGTTCAGTGTGAGGATGAGATTGCCGGCTGCGCATCTGCTGTAGGTGCTTCGTTCGCTGGTGCTCTGGGTGTCACTTCCACTTCTGGTCCTGGCATCTGCCTGAAGAGTGAGGCCATGAACCTGGCTGTCATCATGGAGTTGCCACTTGTAGTGCTTGATGTACAGCGTGGTGGTCCTGCTACTGGTCTTCCCACAAAATCTGAACAGACAGACCTGTTGCAAGCCCTCTTCGGACGTAATGGTGAAAGTCCAATGCCTGTCATTGCTGCCACCTCACCTACAGACTGTTTTGATGCAGCATACGCAGCTTCTAAGATGGCACTGGAACACATGACTCCTGTCATCCTTATGACTGACGCCTATGTGGCAAATGGTTCAGCAGCCTTCAAACTCCCTAACCTCGCTGACTATCCAGCCATCAATCCTCCATACGTTCCTGAGGAACTGAAGGGTTCTTGGGCACCTTACCTCCGCAATCCAGAGACAGGTGTACGCTACTGGGCAGTACCTGGACGTGAAGGTTTCCAGCACATCCTCGGTGGTTTGGAGAAGGACAACAAGACTGGTGCCATCTCCACAGACCCAGAAAACCACAACCTGATGACTCAACTCCGTCAGGAGAAGATCAACAAGATTCAGGTTCCTGACCTCGAAGTGTTGGGTGACAAAGATGATGCCGACCTCCTCATCGTTGGTTTTGGTGGAACTTACGGACACCTCCACGCAGCAATGGACGAACTTCGTGCCCAAGGCAAGAAGGTGGCACTGGCTCACTTCAAGTACATCAACCCACTGCCAAAGAATGCAGCAGAGGTGTTGAAGAAGTACAAGAAGGTGGTCGTTGCCGAACAGAACATGGGTCAACTCGCAGGTTGGCTCCGCATGAAGGTCGATAACTTCGTACCAGAGCAGTTCAACCAGGTGAAGGGTCAACCTTTCGTGGTGGCAGAACTCGTCGAGGCATTTAACGCAATCATCAACAAATAAAAGAAAGGACATACACTATGGCATATACAGCTCAAGATTTTAAGAAGGGACAGCCAAGATGGTGTCCTGGATGTGGTGACCACTTTTTCCTTGCCTCGCTCCACAAGGCGATGGCTGAGATTGGTGTGGAACCTTGGAACACAGCCGTAATTTCAGGTATCGGTTGTTCATCTCGTCTGCCTCACTACATGGCAACCTACGGCATGAACACCATTCATGGACGTGCTGCCGCTATCGCAACAGGTGCAAAGGTTGCCAACCCCAACCTGACCGTATGGCAGGTGAGTGGTGATGGTGATGGACTCGCCATTGGTGGTAACCACTTCATCCATGCAAACCGCCGCAATATCAACCTCAACATGATCCTGTTGAACAACCGCATCTATGGTTTGACAAAGGGTCAGTACTCCCCTACCTCACCTCGTGGATTCGTGTCGAAGTCCAGCCCTTACGGAACGGTGGAAGACCCTTTCCGTCCAGCTGAACTCTGCTTTGGCGCACGTGGACACTTCTTCGCCCGTGCTGTGGCGACAGATGCTCCAGGCACAGTGGAAATCCTCAAGGCAGCCTACAACCACAAGGGCGCTGCTGTGTGCGAGATTCTGCAGAATTGCGTCATCTTCAACAACGGCACCCATGATGCTGTCTATAGCAAGGAAGGACGTGCTAAGAACGCCATCTACGTGCAGCACGGCAAACCCCTCATCTTTGGTGAGAACAATGAGTTTGGTCTCATGCAGGAAGGCTTTGGCTTGAAGGTGGTGAAGATTGGTGAGAACGGTATCACAGAAAAGGACATCCTTGTACATGATGCGCACTGTGAAGACAACACCCTCCAGCTCAAGCTCGCCTTGATGGGTAACGGTGACGGCTTCCCTGTGGCTCTGGGTGTGATTCGTGATGTGGATGCCCCCACCTACGACGATTGTGTCACCGCTCAGATTGAGGAAGTAAAGGCTCAGAAGAAGTATCACAACTTCGCTGAACTCCTCGAAACTAATGATATCTGGGAAGTGAAATAAGATTCTTCACATCAACAATAAAAGCCCCGCTGCGATTGCAACGGGGCTTATTCTTTTTAAGGGAGTTACAATTTCACACTCACTTTCTTTCCCTTATACTCCACTTCCTGTTTCTTGCCATCCTTGATGACCACAAAGGTTCTTGTGGCAGGCATACCTTCGTAAGCACCCTTGCGCTTATCGATAGTCAGGCTCTGGGCTGCATCGTTCCAAGTGAAGGCGATACGGCTGCACTTGCCTTGTTCGTAGTCGTTGGTATGACCATCGTCTTCGTAGAGGGTGAAGGTGGCATCAGCACCTGGGTAGATGTGCAGTTCGATGGGTGCATCGGCTTTGTCAGCAGCATACTGCTTGTCTGGACCAATGGGGAGGATGCTTCCACCCTTCACGTACACAGGAATATTGGTACGATTGACTGATGCATCGATGGTCTGTCCACCTGCATAGTACTTGCCTGTGCGGAAGTCATACCATCCAGCCTTGTTGACAGGGAGATAGGTGCGCCAAGTGGTCACGCCCGCTTCTGTGATAGGATTGACGAGCAGCGTCTTGCCAAACATATACTCATGCTTCTGTGCCAAAGCCTCTGCATCGTTGGGGAAATCGAAGATGAGTGGACGCATAAGCGTGCTACCTTCGAAAGCGACAGCAGCGGCATTGCTGTAGATGTAAGGAAGGAGACGATAGCGGTCTTTCAGTGCACCGGCAATGATGCCCTGAGCCTCGCTTCCATAGTTCCAAGGCTCTGTGTTGCTCATGTAACCATGCACACGCATCAGAGGCAGATAGACAGAAGTTTCAATCCAGCGCAGCATACGTTCGATGTATGCCTGATCCTGATATTGGTTGCCAGGACGGAAGAAACCACCTGCATCGTATGTCCACCAAGGAATACCTGCAGCCTGCATACCCAAACCTGCTGAGATCTGACGACGGAAAGTCTCCCAATCGTTGCCGACATCGCCCGACCACATGGCAGAGCCATAACGCTGAATGCCAGGGAAACCACAACGGGTGAGAATCATCGGACGCTTTTCTGGGTCATCCTTTCTCAAACCCTCATACACGGTCTTGTTCACCAACAATGGATAGACATTGCGGAACAGTTCGCCAGGATATTTACCATCCACCACACGACGTCCCACCAAATCATCATTCTCAGGTTCTGTAGCATCCTGCCACCAAGCATCGATGCCGAGTGGCACAAGACGCTTGCTGAAGTTGCTCCAATAGGCATTGGCTGCAGCAGGGTTGAAGAAGTCAATCCAATCGGTGCCAGGGATGTAATACCCCTCGCGCAACAGTTGCTTGCCCACCTCAGAGTTCTTGTCAATCTTCGACCACACCGACAACATCAGTCGCATGTTCATGGCATGCAGTTCATCTGTCAGTTGCTTAGGATTAGGATAGTTTGCCTCATCAAAACGCATGGCATTCCAACCATACTTACCCCAATACTGCCAGTCCTGCACAATCACATCGGCAGGCAAGTTCTCGCTACGGAAGCGCTTGGCAGTGTTGATGATTTCGTCCTGAGAGTGGAAACGCTCACGGCAATGAATATAACCCAATGCCCACTGAGGCATCAAAGGTGAGTCACCCGTCAGTTTGCGATAAGAAGCGATGATGTCGTCAGCATTGCCCACAAACACCGTGTAATCGACTGTCTGTGCCACTGGCGAACGGAACACTGTCTCGTTCTTCACTTTGCCATAATACACGACAGGCTTGTCACCATTGGAGAGTTCTGCTGACAAGGTGTGAGACCCCTGAGAGAGATGAACAATAGTGGAAGCCGTTGGAGGCAACCATGTGTTCTGCAACTCGATGACAGTCTTACCGTCAATGACGAGGTTGTGACGACGAGCCATCTTCTGCCCCACATCGAGCAAGAGCGAATAGTCACCTGCTTCAGCCACATTGATGGTCGCTGCAAACTGGTTGCTGCGTCTCACCTCCTGTTTGCCACCCTCTGTGGAAGTCACGTTCACCACTTCTGTGCTGCCTACACCGCCACCCTTCGTCATCTCCACCTTCGAATCCATAGGATTGAAATCAGTGAGTCCGTAGTTGTTCCACAAGATGCCATAGCCACGGCTCGACAGCATCATGGGGATAGCGATTTGAGTGTTCACCTGTGTGAGTCTTCTGGAGAGACCACGCACATTAGTGTAGCCATCTTGGAACTGTCCCAGACCATAGAGGAACTCACCTTCTGGTGAAGCAAATGCCAAACGAGCCTCGTATGTCTGCAAGCCAGCCACAGTATTGCTTTTCAATTGATGTTCTGTGGCTGTGAAAACTACCTTACCGCTCTTGTCCAGCACTTCCACCTGCTGCTTGGCAGCATCCACACGTACGGAAATATCATTGCTTTTCACTTCCTCATTCTTCACATAGAGCCAGTCGGGCAATTCCTCTTGCGCCTTGTTCTCCACATATTGGATACGCACAGCATTGGTTGCCAGTTTCTTGACTACTAATTTACCCTTTCCAAACGAATACTCTGTTGCGAGAGCGCATTGACAGCAGATAACTGCCAAGCACATAAATAATATCTTTTTCATTTTTTAGAACTATGAATTAAGCGAATTAAACGAATTTTATTTGTTGAATTTAATGACATATAGGAAACCACCACGGGGTTGGCAAGCAACGCTGGTGGGGAGACTGCTAAGCGTGCTGATGTTCCAAGGAGCGGCACTGTTGCCACTGTCGGCAAACGAGAGGATGTTGCATTTAGCCGTCTTGATGAAGCTGGTGTTGAGGGCGATGGTGCGAGGTTCGTCTGAACCATTGATGCCCGCCACATACCAAGTGTTGCCCTTGCGACGTGCGATGACAGCATACTCGCCTGGAGCACCAGTCACCAGACGTGTATCGTCCCATGCAGCAGGGAGTTCGCTAAGGAAATCCTGCACCTCCTGGGGCTGAGCCAAGAAACTCTCGGGACGGTCTGCCAGATGCTGCAAACCAGACTCAAAGAGCACGGTCAATGCCAGTTCGTGGGCATGAGATGTGATGTGCGGATGCTGAGAGTCGGAAAAAGCGCAAGGCGTGTAATCCATCGGACCAATCACATTACGTGTGAAGGGCAATGTAGCATTATGGGCAGCAGCCTTTTTGGTGAAGGTGGGCACGTTATTGTACCACTCTGCACCATAAACACCTTCTGTAGAAAGCAGGTTGGGATAAGTACGTTGCCAACCGCGTGGTATGGGCGCACCATGAAAGTTGATCAAGAGATGATGACGAGCCGCACATTCGAGCAAGTCAATGCAGTAGTCCATATTCATTTGGTTGTCGCCTGAGAAGAAGTCAATCTTCACACCAGCCACACCAATCTCCTCACACCAAGCAAACTCCTTCTCACGGTCTTCAGGCTTGTTCAAACGATACTTCGGACCTGGAGCACCATTCACCCATCCAACGGATGAGTTGTACCAGATCAGTGGTTTCACGCCTTTCGCCTTGGCATAGTTGACAGCATCCACCACAGACTTACCATCCTTCATCTCATCCCATTCAGCGTCAATCAGTACATAAGGAAGATGCAGGGTAGCAGCAAAATCCACATACATCTTGATGATGTTATAGTCGTTGGAACCATGATTGTAAGCCCAATACACCCATGACACCACGCCTGGCTGAATCCAATCGGTGTCATCCAGTTGGCAAGGCTCCGACACATCCGTGACCAGCGTTGATTCGACCACATCTGCCAACGAACCAATCATGGCAATGCGCCAAGGGGTGTGCCAGTCACCATCGAGTGCCACCTCGTTTTGGTCAGGGCACACACGATATTCCTCTGGCTTACCATCGTTAAAGAGGGATGCTGCACTCTGGCGACGTTCAATATTCGCCTCCGTGAGCAAAACATACATCTCCCCTGCAGGCTGAATCAGCACAGGGAAGCCCCAACGGGTGTTGAAGGTATTCATGACTTGAGAACCGCCAAAGCCACCCAATGTCTTCACTTGACCCGTCGTCGTCAGTGGGAAGAAACCCTCATAGCCGTCGCTCCACTGCTGTATCCAGCGGCGCGTACCATCTGGAATGGTATAAACGGTTTGTTCCCCCTTCAGTTGATCTCCCCTCAAGCCTGAGAGCTCATAGCGGAATGCCACACCATCGTTATAAAGACGGAACACCAACTGTACAGGCTTGCCGTTCTGGTCGGCATACTCACAGACATACTCATTCGCTACATTCTGCGGATGGAGTCGCTTTCCCTCTTTCATCTGGTAGTCTGCTTTCACCTTACCACGCTTCACCATGCGCTGGAAGGTGAGTCCCTCCCCCACAGTCGAAGTGGTGATACCCACCTGCGAAATGTTCAACACTTGCTGCCCATTGCAACTGATGACATAACCATTGCCCTGCTGCTGCAAAGACAACTTACCATTGGGCGACACAGCACGTACGGGCTTGGCCATAGCCATAGCCGTACAAGCCAACAGGAATGTCGCCAGCACTAATTTCTTCATTGGATACATTATTATATTTAGGTTTGTGATGCAAATATAAGCATAATAAATGAGGTGGAAAAGGAATTGCACGAAAAAGTGAAAGAATGGGCAAAAAACAAGGGGACGTGTCTTCTCGACACATCCCCTTGTCCTTGTTAAGGAATTGTTACTTTACCAAATTTATTTAACCAAAAACTTATATTACTGAATATAAACTTTCTTAGTTTCACCGTTAGCGTACTTCACGATGTTGATACCCTGCTGAGGAGCATCGAACTTCACACCGTTCACGCTATAGTATTCAACAGCACCTTCAGCTGCTTCAGCAACCTCGTCGATAGCTGTTGGAGCTTCCTTACCGAGGTAGAAGAGCTGCCAGTCATCCATGATCACCCAGTCACCACCAATAGTAGCAAGCTTGCGGATACCAACTTCAACATTGCCTTCCTCAGAGAGATAGAATGTCAGAGAGTTTGCGTAAGCATTAGCGTCCTTCTTGCAAGCAGCGTAGAAGCCCTGCATAGAAGCTGGATAGTAGTAAACAAGCTCCTCAAGCTCTTCTTCGTCAATCTCGCCAGTAGCGATTCTTGAGTCGAGTGGGTAAGAACCTTCGTCGTGACCGCTGTAAGTAACACCTTCCTTCTGTTCAGACTCATCAATCGTACCATTCATGTAGTGGATAGCAGTTACGTACTTTGAGCCATCAAGTTCATCAGTCTCCCATGCAGTACCACACTGAGTGAATGAGTTTTCTGTAGCGTAGAGTGAGTAGATAGACTTCACAGTGCTTCTCCATTCGTTGTCGCCGCTCTTAGCGAAGAGGACAGCATTAGCGTCTGGATACTGCTCCTTATCTTCAGCTTCCTCATACTTCTTGCGACCATCGTTGCTAACACCACCACCGTTGCGATAGAGAGCACGAACGCGGAGTTCATAAGTACCAGCTGGCAGACCATTCACTGTCTGAGAGAAAGTGAAGTTCTCTCTATTCCAGAGTTCTGCATTGGTCTTGTAACCTTTCTCATCATAAGCGTATTCGTTGTCGGTAGCAGCACCTGTGCCAGTAGTTGTCCAGCCCTTAGAAGTGCCTTCTGAGAATGATGGGTTGATCAACAGGAATGTAGCGTCAACAGGGTTGGTGAGTGTAGCCTTATCAATACCCTCAGCAGCAAACTTAGCCTTGTTGTAAGGAACACCAAGAGCGAGCTTGAACTCATCGAGCTTCTCAGGAGTAGCGAAGGTTGCAGTCAGATAAGCGTTCTGCTCTTCAACAACTGGAGCCACCAGAGCATCCTTGATGTAGTCACCCAGAGACTCACGGTAATCCAGATAAGAAACGTATGCCTTGTACTGATTGTCGTTAGCAATAGCGTCAGTGTAAACACTGTTCTCTTCTTCACCCACATTCAGGGTTTCCATGAGAGCTGTGTTGATGAAAGACGCCTCTGCGCTTGCATCGTCAAAACCATACTTACCAGCCAGAGTTGAGAAGTTATCAATACCCTTCCAATTGCCAACAGCAGTCTTTGCAGTATTAATGTATGCGTTAGCCTCATTGACAATAGCCTGAGACTCAAGATATGTTTCCTTGTCAGTGATTGTTGCAGGAACCTTAGCCAACATCTCATTGACAATCTTCTGGTCACCAGCCCACAAAGAGTTCACATCCGTCTTAGCCTGATCAAGTGCTGGCTTCAGCAAAGCATCGAAGTCAGGAGTCTCACCATAGTAGAAGAGACGGAAACCTGTCCAAGCAATGAAACCATTATCGTGACCTGCAACAATCAACTCATTGTTTGTAACCTCAACGAAGTCAGTTTCCAATTCTTTCCACTGGTTGATGTCCTTACCCCACCAGCCACCAAGCTCGAGGTATGGAGACTCAGAAATCATGTCACCAGACTGAAGATAAATGCGGCACTTACAAAGTTTCTCACCCTGATCCCAATCGTTTGTCCAAGTCTGACCCAAAGCCTTCAGCTTGTAGAAACCGTTAGGAACACCAGTGACTTTCTGAGCCACTTCGCGTACGCCATCGTCTGTGTGAGGAGTATCCCACTTCTTTACACATGTAAGATTGTCATTCCAATAAACAACAAGACCGTTGCTTACTTGATACCACTGACCAGGAGTTTCCTTATCACCAGAAATCTTCACCATGTCAGCAATAGGAGTTGCTGCAGATTGTTTTACAGTCTCACCATCATCATTGTACACAACATCCTTGCCCTTGCCTGTTCCGTCAACATCGTCCCAGTCTCTCCAACCTGCATCAAGAGCAGCCTGATTGGCCTTCCAGAAACCAGTCTCTTCATCCCATGTTGGCTCGAATTCAGGATTACAGAACCAAGGGAAGTTGATGAAGGCTGTGAAGTTCCAAGAACCATCTTCACCCTTTGGAGAAGCTATCAGATAGTCAAGGCGTGCCTTATACAAGTTTTCAGCCAAAACCTGATAGGTGTTCCATTCTTCTGTTCCCTCATAAACATAATCTTCAGCAATACTTGCCTCAGCAGCCTCAAGCGCAGCAGTAAGAACTTCCTTGCCTGCATAATCAGTGCTTGCTGCCAATGCTTCAATAGCAGAAATGGCTGTCTTCATCGTTGCAACATCACTCTGAGCCTGCTGAGCATTTCCCAACATAGTTGCTAATACTTCCTTAGCTTCAGTGGCAGTCTCTTTGTCCATTGAAGAAGAAGAACCATATGCCCAAGTATACTGCAAGTATTCATCCTCCAGCTTTCCCTTCAACAAACCATTACTATTATCTATGAGTGCCTCAATTTTAGCGCAGTAGTCATCCACATCTTCCTGTAAAGCCATCAGTTCAGCAGCTTCACCAGCCTGACCTGCATAATAGAGCTTAAAGTTGGTTACCATGAAAGAGTCAGCGTTTCTTGCAGCTGCTTTTGTAACACCAATTTTCACATAACCGTCTTCTGTCAAGAAGAAAGTAACGGTATTGTACTTCACACCATCCTCATCGTATGGCTGATACTTGCCAGCAGCAAACCACTTGAGAGAACCTGGAACAGAAGTTGGACCCCAACCTTTCTCACCATAATCACCATCGGTCATGTCCCAACTGCTTTCATCACCAGCCTCATTCATATCATAAATCTTAGTGGCCTGATAATCGAAAAGACGTGGCATCAAAGGAGTCTTGAAAGTACGAGCGCCTGTGAATTGCTTGCTGTCAACGTTGTATTTACCATTTTGTACATACAACGAAGCTTCATCCACCCAGTCATCTGTGCCATAAGTGTTGGGGTCAACATCCCATGACTGACCGATACGGTAGTAACCTTGGCACTCCAACTTGTACATACCGGCGGGCAATTCAATGTACTGGTAAAGGTCTGCCTCGCTACCAGAATACAATTCACACAAACCACCTGTTTCAGTGGTGTTACCTCCAGAATGAACAAAAGTCCAAGGAGCTATGTCCGCGTCTGTAAATGAAGGATTACCAATTTTTCCAGTAATCTCTTGACCTACTTCCCAATTCTGGGCAAAGGTTGCAACAACACCCATCATGAGCATTGATGCCGTAAGTAGAAATTTCTTCATAAATGGAAAAAATTTTGAAATTAATAAAAGATTTAGAAATTAGTTAATATAAGTATTTGCTTTTTCTCAGAAAAGATGCCGCAAAAGTAGGAAGTTTTAAATTAAGATACAATACTTATTATCAATCACGTAAAAACTTGTTACATTATTTATAGTAATAAAACACACATGTTTCATATCCGAAAGAGAATGTTTCGTCATGTAACGCGAAAAAAAATGAAGGCAGTTTGTGCTCATGTAACAAAAATGTTGTATCTTTGCCCCGAAAATAACATTTGGCAACTAACTACAAAACATAAAAGGCCATGAAGTATAGATTCATTGGTTTCCTGTTATTAGCCTATCTATGCGTGTCTTCACCATTAAGGCTTACTGCGCAAGTCATACGACTTTACACAACGCAACACGGACTCAAAACGAACAACTGTCACAGTGTGGATCTTGACTCACGCGGATTCGTGTGGGTGTCAGGATCGAATGCACTGGGACTTTTCGATGGTACCAAGTTCCAATACCTCCCCACCACTACTGAAGAAGGCAGGCAGCTCTTCCAGATGTCGCATGGCGTAAGCGAAGCAGGAGACAGCAAGTTCTTGGTCTATACCACGCATGGTCTTTTCTTGTTGGATGCACGTACCATGCACTTTGAGCACATCTTCCTGTCTCAGCAGGAAGACAGCATCTACGGCTTTTCCAGCAACGATGTCATCGACTACCCAAAGCCAGATTACAAACTGGTGACTACTGATGGTTTTGACTCGTATCTGCTGAATACAAAGACCATGAAGATTGATGAAGCCACATCCGACAAACTGAACAAGGCGCTTCGTGAGTCGTTCATCATCGAACCCGTCATTGATAAGCAACAACGCCTCTGGGCTATCGGGCGCAACACCAAATTGGTATGCATCGACCTCAAAACTTTCAAGTCACACCCCATCAACTATACACCAGAAGCAGCTGCCATCGTGGAGAGAAGTACACTGACCCGTCTGTTGGCGACAGAGGAGGGACTCCTTATCGGTACCAATCACGGTCTACTCATCTACAACCAGAAGACCAATGTTGTACGTGAATCTAAAGCCAATACAGGTGATTTGTATGTGAGCGCCATTCTGCGCACACATGACAACCGTATTCTTGTAGGTACTGACGGACGTGGTATTTGGGAGTATAAGAAAACAGGAGAGGTGTTTTCTATCGATGCCATCTATGACAGGACGACCGACTTCAATATCACGTATGGCAAGGTGATGGATCTGAAGGAGGACAAAAAAGGCAACATCATCGCTGCCTTCCTGCAAAAGGGTCTGGTGGTCATCCCTCCACAAAACGACTGCTTCCACTATCATCCCATATCACCACTCAACAACATGAACAATGCGACCTGCATCACGTCGATGGCCATCGACAGCCAGGAGAACTACTGGGTGGGAACTGACGGATGTGGCGTATTCACCACCAATGGTATGCATCTGGCTACTGCCCGTCCCATCAACAACGGGCTGCACTCGCTTTTGGTGCAAGACGTGAAGATTGACAAGCATGGCACTGTGTGGGCTGGTACATACGGAGGTGGTGTACAATGGCTGGAGAACGGACAATGGACCAGCAGAGGACTGGAAGGGATTGGACAAGAGATGGTGATGACGATGTGTTACAACGCCGATGAAGACAAGCTGCTGATTGGCACCAACGGACACGGTATCATCTGCATCAACGTGAAAGACAAGACGTTCAATCGACTGACCTTCCCATTTGCCTACAACCAATGGGTCAGCAGTCTGCTGCAAGACTCGCAGGAAACCCTTTGGGTGGGTTCCAGCACAGGCGTCTTCTTCTACAATGCATCCAGTGGAAAACATGAGGAGATCACCCTCAATGGCAACCGCATCAGCAATTCAAGCGCCATCCAGCAAGACGGGGATGACATCCTTATCGCCACTGATGAAGGACTCATTATCTATAATATAAAGAATAAGCAACAGGAGCTTATCGGAAAGGAGCAAGGTCTATCCTGCCCCACCATCAGCACCATCACGACGACTGATGCACACATCTGGTTGGCTACACGCATCAACATTGCGTCAATAGATAAGAAGACACGCGAGGTGCGCAACTACTCCTCATTCAGCGGTTACGATGTGGGCGAGTTCCATCGCAATTCGTATGTAAAACCAGGACACGGCTACATCCTCTTTGGTGGCGATAACGGTATCATCTGCTTCACCCCAAAACTCATCGCAAACCGTCCTACGAAGGTGGAACCTGTCTATTTCACCAGCTTCTCTACCCCTATGAACACGGAGAAGATGGATGCCAGCATCTTCTATGCCAAAGACATCTGGCTGGAGCACGACAATGCCACTTTCAACATCGAGTTCTCATCTATAGAATTGGGTGACCCTGAGCGCATCCACTACGAATATATCTTAGAGGGAATTGAGAAGCAGTGGCATACGGATGTGACGACGCCATCTGCCCGATACTCAGCCTTGCCTCCTGGCACCTACACCTTCCGTGTACGTGCTTACTTGGAGGATTTACCGTCGGAATGTAAGGAGAACTTCATCACCATCCATGTGGCTTCCCCATGGTATGCAACCATCTGGGCATTCTTTATCTATACCCTCATTGTCCTTGCCATCGCCTACTTTATCTACCATCAGATTCGATTGCGCAAGGAGCAGAAGGAGCAACTTCGTCGTACAGCTGAGCAGAACCACATGAAGGAAGAGAAGTTGAACCTCTTCACTTCCATCACCCACGAACTACGTTCGCCACTCACCATGATTGAGTCGCCACTAAAGCAGCTGATGACAGAGGACGACAACCCTGAGCATCAGGAGCTATATGGCGTGATGCAACACAACTGCAACCGTCTGCTGGGCATTGTGAAACAAATCACAGACATCCGCAAGATTGACTCCGGACAGATGGTGCTGCATCCAGAGGAACACGACTATGTGCAATATGCCAACCACGTGTTTGAGCAATTCCAAGGTGTCGCCAAAGTCAAGGACATCACTTTCGAGATTGAACATGGCGAGGAAGAATTGCCAATGATGATGGACAAGACCCACTTTGAGAAGATCATCACAAACCTGCTGAGCAACGCCTTCAAGTTCACGCCTCAAGGTGGCAAGGTGATTGCCAAGAGCGGTCTGGAAGACAACAAGGTCGTGCTGCACTTCTACAACAGCGGCCCTCAGTTCTCAGAAGAGGATTTGAAGCACCTTTGGGAACGTTTCTATCAAGGCAGCGCTGGTGTGGATTCGAATGGTTCTGGCATCGGACTGAATCTGGTACACGAACTGGTGAAGCTCCATCATGGAAACATCGAAGCCAGGAATGTGGAGCCCGTAGGTGTGGAATTCACCCTATCCTTCCCTTACTTCAATGCACCACAAACCACCAATATCATCCAGACACGTGCCACCATCCTGATTGTAGATGACGACATGGAACTCTCGAAATTCATGAGTGACCAGTTGGGTAAGGACTACAACATTATCCAAGCCTATTCTGGTAACAGCGCATGGAAGAAGGTGTTGACACATCGTCCTGATGTGGTGATTACCGACTATAATATGCCTGACGGAAACGGTATGGAACTCTGTCAACAGATCAAGTCCAATCCTGAAACCAACAACATACCAGTCATCCTGCTGACAGGTGAGGGCGATGAGGTGTTACGACTCCAAAGCCTCAACATGCAGGTGGATCACTATCTGGAAAAGCCCGTCAACATCGTCGTGCTGCGTTCTGCCATCAGTCAGGTGCTGCGTGTGCGTGAAACGCTGCTCAACAAGATGAACCGTACAGAGACCGTGAACGAAATGCCGAGACCTATCTTGGAGAACGCACAAGAGAAGTTCTTCGAGCGCGTCAATGAAATCATCAAGAAACATTTGGATGAATCAGACTTCTCCGTACAGCAACTCAGCGAAGAGGTGGGTATCAGCCGCGTCCATCTGAACCGCAAGATGAAGAACCGTTTTGGTGTATCGCCCAACATCTTCATCCGTTCGTTCCGTCTGAAGCAGGCAGCCTATCTGCTGGCATACAACAAGGCCAACATCAGCGAGGTGGCCTACGCAGTTGGTTTCTCCAGCCACTCCTACTTCACCACCGCCTTCCACGACTACTTTGGCATGTCGCCCAAGGAATTCGCCCTCTTCTACTCACAAGAGGAGAACAAGGAAGCCTTGCAGAAATTACTGGAATAAATCAGGGCAACGTCTCTTTCATTGACAACTTCATTTGGCTAAAGGCAAAAGGTTACGTGCCTTTAGCCATTTAATCGTGTGCCTTTAGGCAAATGATGGTGTGCCTATAGCTGGTGTCCGTATTAGCTTGATAAATTCTCCGTGTTGAATCAATAAGTTTCCCTTTTGACATAATGGTTGCTGGAATTGTTATCTTTTTTGAATTATTTCCAGATGCAACGTCAAACACTGAGGCATACGTCCCAATCAAAATATACTCTAATCCGTCAACTGTTACAAATGTAGCAGCATTTGTGTTTACCATTACCATTAGGTACACAATCATCCATATTGCTCTTTTCATTTTTTGTTTCAAAGTCATTTCGTTTAATGTGTTTAATAGTGTTTTATTCCTATTTGAATATAATCCATATTTATTCTAGCAAGAACTTGATAGTCATCATTAATAGTGTCATGAATATAGACCACCAAGGGTAACTTTGTTGCTCTAATGCTGGCAAATCTTTCGAAACTGCTAGATTTCAAAGAGTCAAGCACGCCTTTCCTATATATAGATTCCCTTCCTCAGTCCTGCCTGAAAGCGAGACTTCGGCATGAGTACAGTTGCCAAATAGTAGAACTCCAATTTCCTATTTGAATATCAGCGAGTTGCCTTTGAATAAGAAAGAGATGGGTAACACTTTAGAAACGAGAGGACTTACATATTCCCACACGTTTTACACAAATCCAAAGAACGCTCATCTTGATTGCAAAGGTACAAAACATTTCCCAAATAGCCAAAAGGGTTCGACTACTTTTTGCATTTTTATACATAAATGCCGCATAACTTCGACTTAATTTCAAGTCAGAAGTTCGACTAAACGGGGTACATATAGCGATGCGTTGATTTCCCTTGTTTTCAGCATTTCAGCCATATTGAAGTTGTTAGTTCGACTAAACTTCGACTAAAAGTTCGACTAAACTTCGACTAAAACCCACTTCTTCTTTTCTGTTAGTTTAATGACTCCCTTTTTCTTCAGTGCAGACAGCATATTGCCAATCTTCCTTATCTTTTGTTCCTCGGTGAGCACATCAGACAACTTGGATTGCAACAGCGTATTAAGTTCTGCTCTTGTGGCTCCGCCAAATGAGCGCAGATACTGAATTATCATGTCTTTGAAGTGGAGGTCATTGAAACTCTTGTTCCGAATATACTCCGTCTTTAATTCCTTGTCATCGACAGTCTTGGCGGTATAAGCAGATAGGAAAAGCTTTGGATAACGTCCCTCTACAAGATGTAATTTGCGCAAACGTGAAGCAATATCCTTGTCAATCTTTTCATGCTTCTGCACCATGTCAAGCGCAATACAATCGTACAACGACAGGTTAGGATTGGCTTTCAACAAGCGGTAATACTGCTCATTGATAAGTTTGCCGTATATCTTAACCGTTACCTCTTTCTTGGCTTGGTCTATCTGATAGTCAGGCATTGGAAAGAAACGTTTCTGCTGTTCAGTAAACACCTTCCGTATTCCACGACCGATAGTGTCGATCATATTGAAGTTCACCATTCCTTGGCAAAGTGCATAGTTGCGGTAATACTTTTGTGGGCCAGTCTGCTCAATGGCGTTGCGTACAGAACCGGGCAAAAAGTAGCCGCCATTAGAGAATGTCACAGAGTCAGGAGTCTCAACCATCGTCACCCTTTCCTGCATGGTATAGTCCTGATGAGCGATAGCATTATGTAAGATTTCACGGATGCTATACTCGTCATATTGTTTTACAATGTCTGGGAATAGTGTTCCACCAGGCAATATCCGCTGATTAAGATTTCGGATTTTGGCAAGGGCTTCATCTACTGTCAAAAGGAACGGAATGGTGAAATGCTCATAATCCCTCTTCTCATCCTGCCCATCAATCAGTACCCATGTAATAGTGGCAACGGATGGGGTCAGATAATGGACGGCTGTAGGCTTACCAAGAAGCAAGATGGCAGCCCTCGTCAGTTTGCCCTTAACCGCAACACCTGCCCTGCCAAGCAGTTCCATATCATCCCAAGTATCAACCTCGGTTGCTAATTTCGGATGAACAGACTTATATTCTTCACGAGCTTTCTGCAATGCCATTGGCTCCAAATCATCAAGTGTAGCCTCTGCGACGATTTCTGCAGACCAGTCGTATGTTGGACTTGTTTCCTCCAAAATAGCATTCAGGCGTTCCTGTGTCAGTTCCACCAAAGAGTCCTCTATCCGTTGCCATGCTTTGTTATGAGCATAGACAGGTAACTTCGGCTGATGCTTTGGGATATGAATCACCCAAACCGTCTTGTGAGTATCCTCCGTGACGAACTCCTCAATATCCAGACCTTCGCTTGACAGGTTGGCACACAGATTAGTCAGTCGAAGTGTTGCTTGCTGAGTTGTATAGTTGTATGTATCCGTCCCAACTATCTTCAAAGTCTTATCTTCAACACCAACAACCAGATGCCCACCCTCCATGTTAGCCAATGCCGACACGTAGGAGATAACATCATCCTTCTCATGACCACTGAAGTCATTCTTCAGGTTCTTGAATTCCTTCCACTCGCAACCCTCGTCCTCTTTGGGGTATTGCTTAATGAGATATTGTTGTAATGCTTGTTCTGTCATACTTTGTACGTTTGTTAATCCGACATTATATATAACGCTTGTTGCCTGCTAAATATGATTCCTTCGTTTGTTAATTCTCAGGAATCGCTTGTTAATCCGAAGAACTTTTGTGTGATTTATACATCATCTCATACCTCGGAGAAGAATAGTCAATATACATATCAAACTCTGCTATACCTTTTGCCTTGGCAATCTTATGCAAGCGTTCTTTATTCTCATTGGAGATATGTACTCCATAATAAATTGCCGTAGGTTTGTAATTGATGGATGTGATATTTTCCACTAAATAGTTTCTTGTAGAATAGTCTACAAGACGCCACTCATTTTCATACTCCCATTGCTTTGATTTATGCAAAGCACATTTTGTGTGAGAAAGGACGTCTGGATTTGGTGCACTAATGCCAAACATTTTCAAAAAAGCCCATGCCATGTATTGAGAAGCATCGTAACGTATATCATCATATATTACAGGATATAACCCAACCCCCTCTTTAATTCCTTTTGTTAGTGTTGGACGCATTTCGTATTCTAGTGCAAATCCTTTATGATAATCAGCATAATGACTCCACATTGTTATAGACTGTACTGACTCGCAAAAGCACGCAATAGAAACAAACCGTTTACTAGCATCTGCTAAAAGAGGGTATAAGAAATCTATCATTTGCAGCATTTGTGTTTTATATGCAGCAAGAAAATCTTTCTTTTCTTCAAAGTCTGTTGCCAATATTTGCACTTTTATCTTCTCTACCATGCCCTTAGGGAATGAATCTTTCACATAGTTTGTGAAATCATTTCCTTTTTCAAGATATTTTTTCAACTGAACAAGGGTATTCGTTTCCAATAAGGCATTCACGTAATTTTTTATACCATCAAGATCATACCTAACTAGCGTATCATAGGGATCGTTAAACAGGTCAGCAGATACTGCATAAATAGTATCTTTTTGAAATGCATCTATTTGCTTCTCAGTGCAAGACCTATAACGGAACAGACTCTGGGGCATCATCTGTGTTAACGCGTCACTAATAGGCAACACGCTATCATAAAGGACTTTAGGGTCTGCACCTTCTTGTATTTGGATTCCTTCAAGCCGTTTTGCAAATTCTTCTCGATTCATCGTACGTGTTAATATTCAACTTTAATATCTTTGTCCATACAACTTCAAAACATTGTTCATGGTAATAAGTTCACCATGACGCATGTTTTGGAAAATGTTCACCCACTCGTTACCAAGTGATACAAACTCGCCCAGCTTCAGACACATCTTACCGTCTTCGATGGTTAATCGTGTTATTTTATAATAGCCGTCAATATCACCGCCTACCATCGGAAGAAGGTAAACGGCTTCGAGAATGTTCACCTTTGGCAAGGTTTCCATCACATACTTCCTTGCCTTGTGCTCAAAGAATGTCTGGTAGTCTGCATCCGTTTTCCTGACAGTAACGGTAAACACATTCTTCGACTCAACAGACTTCGGCTGAGTATCGGTATAATACAAACCTCTCTGCGGAACACTCATTTCAAGTTGTTCAATGATGCTTTCGTCAAGGAGTACTTTGCGAAAGTGATTTTCTAAGAGCAATCCACTTTCCTCGTTTGGCAGCAACGGATAGGCACCTATATTTACTTCTTCAATGGATTTCAGGAAATAAGGCAACTGCTCGTCGTGATCCTGCAATTGCTCCAATAGCCGTTGTTCGTTCATACGCCCAGGAAAGAGGATGTAGCCACCTATGATTTCTTTCGAGAAACGTTGCTCACCACGCTTGCCATAATAGATGGCATCACGGTAGTGGTGCATCGCATTGATGGTCTCTGGCTTTGGCTCGTCTTGCACGTTGCCCAGTGTTGCATCGTCATCGCCACGAACACTATATTTCGCATCGTAGAGATAGGTCAACGTGATGTCACGCTCGTTCTTGTGAATGTGCATCACAATATCGGGCTTCTGCTCAGTCGTGGCAGAACGCATCTCATGTTCATCGCCTTTTCGGCCAAACGAATACTGATAACCCACCTCCACCAAATCGCCATTATCCGGATTAGTATAAGTGATGTGCCCACTAAGTGTGCCACCGTTAAACAAGTCGAAGGCATTCTGTGTGTCTTCTTGAACGTACTTTTCAAGATGTTCTTTGTTATGAACATCTATACCCAACACTTTGCAGACAAGCTGCTTCACCTTCAGGAAACACCACAATTCATAAAGCCGCCAGATAGGCTGCACACCTACGCTTGTATCGCCTTGAATCAGGTCGAGGCCGTTTTGTAGCATAATCCAATAGCGATAAACCTGCGAGTAGCCACTGCGCTGCTGGAGTACCATGCTCTGCTGACGGAATCCATCAAAGTGTCCGATGCTATTGAAGAACGAGTTTCGCCGAAGCATTTCCAGTTCCTTCTGCTTCTCCTTCAGATTCTCTATCTCGCTATCTGATGTTCCATCTCCAAGCCTTTTCAAAAGTAGTGAAAGACGCTCGGAGATGCGCAGAAGCGTATATTTCACGAAGCGGTTCTCCCTTGTATCCAAAGTCGCTTCCGTTTGCTCAGTCCTATAATATTTCCTTAATGCCTGTTCTTCATCATTCAGACGGTCATTGCTGAATCTTTCTGCCAGCATGGGTGTCCAGCCTTTGATGCGCTCGGCTCTACGGTATTCCTCATATTGGCGCATCTTGTTGTGGGGCTGATGAATGATAAAACGAACGGCCTGCACATAGCTGTCCACAATCTGCTTGAACACCGACAGCCAAATCAATTCGTTATTAGCTTCCCGACCCATCTCAAACTGTTGAAAGGTAAGTGTGAGATAGCGGAACACCAAGTCACCATATTCTGCCCTTATCTGCTGAATGATGATGTCAAGGTCGTGCTTCGTGTCGAGTTTTGGTGACAGCACGTCAAACTCTATCTTGTGCTGTATGTGCTCGTTGGCTGTATTTTTATAGGCGAACTCCAAGGCAAAGTGACCGGGCTGGTTCAAGAAGTCAAGACTGCTACTGACGACGTACTCGCCCGATGCCGTCTGCACCGTGTTAAACATGGCCTCCACTTCCATGTTGGGGTGGATGATGCGCGGTTCCTCCACGGCATCAAAGAACGTCAGCGTGAGATTATACTTGTGGTCTTCAAAGAAGACTGGTCGGGCCTCATGCCAGTCAGCCTCAGCCACATCGTCCATATCCTTGCTGTCAGTATTATACACTTTTAGCGTACCACCACTCTTCAACACATAATTGCAATACCGCTCTGGTGGAAGTTGCTTGGCTCTCACCTTGAACTTCCGCCACGACATGCCTATATCCGTGCTACTGGCTTGAATAACATAAGCATCATGATATTTGTATTGCAACAGTTCCATACGATGTTAGAAGAAGTTGGTATAATAGTTCGCCAGTTTATCATCCATTTCTTTTAACTTCCGAAGAACTTGGTTGTAGAGCGAGTTCGCATCAGTTTCTTCTTCGGGCTTAAAGTGGCTCTCCACGAAAGTCTTCAAATCCTTCAGCACATTACTCTTGCCTTTCTGCGTTTCCAACTGCTTCTGTTCGCCCTGCACACGCGGCAGCACCTTTTCCAACAGAATAGCCAGTGTGGCTTCGCCTATCAGCTTTTCTATTTGGTCTGGCTCTGGGAAGTTGGCACGCTCTATCAACGTACTCAGATACAGCACCAACTCATTCTGCACACGATAACTGACACGGAACGGCGTTTCATTCAGTATGCCGTTGATGCTGTCTGCCTCGGCAGTACCATCAGAATCACCCAATAATGCTGGAATGCGAGTAGAAATCACATCTTTATATTTAGTAAACCGAGCATCGTCCAGCACTTCGTATGCCCTTACAAATTCTGCTTTGAACGCTTCAAGCGGTATCGGTTCGTCCCTGTACTCAAGCAGCATCCTGCTCTCTGGCGAGAACATTTCCGACATCTTGCCGCCATTCATCTCAATGGTAAAAGCACGGTCTATCACCTTCCGCGAGAACTGGTGTGTGGTGTCGTCCATATTCACCGTACCAATCACGAAGAGGTTGTCGGGCAACGTCAGTCCTTTCTCTTTCAAGTATGTAATGATTTCTGCGTCCTTTTCAGAATACAAGAACTCCATCTTGTACTGCTTGTCGCCCTCAATGATGTCACCATCTTCCTTCACCAATACTTTCTTCTGCAACTCGCAGTTGCTAAAACGGTCTTTGCTCAACAGATATTGGGTTAATATCTCGTTTTCGACTTTCTTCCTTGTTTCCAATACGCTTAGAAACTCAGCGAAATACTGCTCCACTGGTGCCAGATTCATCTCGTCCAGACAAAGGAAGAATGGCACATCTTTATTCTGCGATGCTTTATATGCAAAGCGGATGAAATCCGTCAACTCATATTTACCAGACAAAGCACTATAATACCCCAACAACTCCGTTGAGTCATGCCAGTTAGGTTTCACCTCCACCAGACAATAGTTCCCAGGTGTTGTTCCACCTTCATTCCGCAGTTCACCATCAGGGCAAGTCATGAATGCCAACTCCTGCACCTTTTGACTCTTGCCCGTGCCAGAGATACCAGCAAGGAGAAGGAAAGGCTTAGTATGAAGAGCCATAATGAAATTCCCATAACTATTTGGTATTGGAATATCTTTTTTATTGTCAGGAATAAGAGATTTCCATTCTTCTGAACGATTTTTGCTCTTAATCGTTTTGCTATATACCATTGGTGCAGTAGCATTGACAACTACTGCACTAAAACGTAATTCAGACTGATTCTTAATGGAGATGTCATAAACAAACCAGCAGCCTTCTTTGTTACATCCCAATCGTTGTTGCATTTTATCAATGCAAGATTGATTTTCAATACCTTTGTATTTGATGTAAGGAGCATAACTTATAAGTAATCGTCCTTCATGACTCTTTGAATGCTCACGAACAAGTAATAAGACATATTGTGAGTTTTCTATTTTCTTGTTATTTATGTAAATATCATTAAATACAGAACAAGTGATAACATCTCTACCAGAACTGCCCTTAGAAATGTCTAGATTGTCAAAATCAGAAATACTCTTATAGGTCATACCAATTACCATATCAACAACTTCCTGCTTAAAGTCATCAATTCGGCAATCTCTTGATTTGTTTTGTCCTATAGATGTACCCCATGCTGGAGTTGCTGTTTGTCCTTCAATTCTAGAATTGAAAAACATTGAAGTAATGTCTATCTTCATAATAACTGCCAAAAAATATGGTTCAACAATATACCTACCAAATTCACATCCCAACCATTACCTGCTCTTCTTCCAAGCTTTGTGTAGTTTTGAGTAGGGGGGAAAAGAATTTCATTATTAACACCATCCATATGAAAACCCATCAAGCGGAAGTGTTCATCTAAAGAAAGCTTTCTAAATCGTTCTTCCCCATTTTGCATAGGTTCAATAATACGAATAACATTATGCTCTGGCGGTGTAACCGTCATACAAATCCTATCAGTGCGAATTTTCCTATTATATATGTCATAACACAAAGGCTCTTCCACGTCGAAGATGTCATTGTGGTGTATCTCGTGGATTCGGGCTATCTGTCTTTGTGTTTTGTATAGTTCAGGTGCAGGATTATCATCTAAAAAATCCGCTAAATATCCTTGTAGTGGTTCTTCTGGAGGAACTATACTAAAACCTTCTGGCAATTCACCCAAATAGCCAAAAATCCATAACCGTTCTCTTGTTTGAGGGATACCATAATCCTTTGAGTTTAGCACTGCATACCTTGTATCATATCCTATACGATGAAGTTCGTCAAGTATAATTTCAAATGTGGCTCGCATCTTACCCGTTAACAACCCTTTTACATTCTCTAAAAAGATGTATTGAGGCTGCTTTACTTCACATATTCTGATAATATCTCCAAAAAGTGTTCCACGTCCCCTTTCGTCTTCTTGTCCTTGACGTTTTCCTACGGTCGAGAAAGGTTGACAAGGAAACCCTCCCGTAAATAAATCAAAATCTGGAAAAGATCTTGAATGGGGATCTAACTGAGTAATATCACCTAAATTGCGAACATTTGGGAAATTATAATGATATAATTCTATCGCATCTTCATCAACTTCTGAATAGCCGACAACTTTGTGTCTTATGCCAGCCCTTCGAAGTCCAAATGAGGCTCCACCATATCCAGCGAAGCCCTCAAATACTTTTATTTGTCTATGTCTTGGTAATCTATGCATGTTTAAATTGAATATCTTCTTTTGACTTACCCACTAACTTTTCTGAGTTACCCACAAAGTGAATTATAGTTACCCACTAACTATCTTTGGCATGTTGCCTATTCATTCAAATAGAAAACCAAATTGCCAGGCTCTCTTAGTTTCTTCAATTCATCAGGTTCAAGCATTCCTTCTAAAGGCTTAAAAGAATATCTTAAATCATTGACATTGTCATTTGGCAGAGTTACAGAATGGCCACCATTCCAAAATTCTAAATTTCCAGTTCTCGTTTTGAGCTTTATGGAGATTGTTTCCTCTGCATCATTGGTAAAAAACAAGAGTGAATTAGTATTATTCAGCCTACTCGCATCTTGTAGGTTGAAATACACACACTCTCCCGAGATGGTGTTAGGTCTACCAAACTTATATGTTTTCCCTATAAATGTATCTTTATTTTTTTTCGTGACGAGTTCCAATATCTTTTTGTCCCAAAAATATTCTATAGTTTGGTTGTCGTATAGACTATTGGATATGTTAAATTGAGACTTTATAGAACTACAAGTAAGTTTTTTTGCATTCAATATCAATGGTTTCTTTAAACCTTTTTGTTTTAACACCGAAGTAATAGTTGCATCATTATCTATTATAGCAGAACAGAACTGACTATCATTGCTTAATAATGACACATCTTCAAGCCTATCATTATTCGTGGGGAAAACGCTTGATATCGCTACCATACCATCTTCACGTGACACTTTCGATTGTAAAACAAAGTCACAAGTTGGATCTATGAGTCCATCATGAAGAACGTGGTCATCAAAAAGTCTATTAAATGTTGCTTTTAGCCTGGACATTTCTCGGTTAACTTTCGATGAGATTTCCTGTGTTATCTGCGTATAGTCTATACCATTTGCAATCCAATCACCAGACTTTATCTGCGATTTCTCCTGTTTGTTTGGGTAATGGCCTAAGACAGAATGTCCAAAGAAACATATTTTCAAAACCTCTGCCAATTCAAATTCGACATAGTGGGATGAACGAAGCCGAACTGATCTTTTGTTATTGAGATAGTCAATGCTATGTATCAGACTTGCCTTGGTGCCTAACACATAATCAACCAAAATATTCGTATCTATGAATATGTCTATCTTGAAATTATCGTCTACAAAGTGTTGCATATCAATTCAGTTGTTCGCCAATAACCTGTTTAACAAAAACATCATTTATAACATCACCTTTTTTAAGTTCTTTTGCTGCACTTTGCAGAAGTCTAAAACAGCACTTCATAATGAAACGCGGAGAACCTTGAAGCGTGATGTCACGTGTGTTAAGAACAGCCTTGATAGCATCTTCTGTAAATGGATATAAACCATCTTTGCCAAAATTCTCTACTCTTGCTAAACTGAGGTAATTACTGATTACAGCCTTGCATGCTTCCAAATCGTATGGAATTAAGTCTATTATGCGGTCTCCAATCCTGTCTGCTAATGGCGGAACCAGTTTCTCTATTTTTTTTAACGCTATTGTGTTCATTGCAAACACTGAACACCAGTTCTTTTCATTGTCAATTAACGAACGAAGATTACGCAGATAGTTGTCTATGTCTTTGTCACTAATTCTTCCAGAAGCCAATTCCTCAAATTCATCAACAAGGATGATAAAGTCTGTTGCACCTAAATACTCTTTTGCTATTTGAACAATGGCGTGAAGGATGTAAAATTCTCGCTTGCTCAAATTTTTAACATCGCCTGTTACCATATGATCCCATGCTTGTGACACATTAAGGCTATCTGTAACTACTTCATAAAAATACTCTGCGACAGATGCCGTTTTAAACTCATCCATAAAGCATTTCACCAAGTAGGATTTGAGCATTTGGTTTACAACTTTTTGCTGAGCCGATTTTGTTCCTGTCAGCAACTTTTCGAGAAGATATTTGTAACTTACTTCAGTGGAATCCCAATTAAAATGAAGAGCATTTTCCACAGAAATACCGGATGAGGAAAAGAGGTCAGCAGTATTACCACCTCTTAACTTAACTACCTCTGTAAACAAAATCTCTTTACGCGTTTTATCCTCATCGATTTCTTTTTGAGACATATATTTTATGAATCTATCCCATAAATAACGCCTGAAATTCTCTATGCCTATTTGTGACATCACAGCCCCAATAAGTTCAGACAAAGTGCCCCCAGGATTGTCTATATAAACAACGTAAGGATTGAATTTGTCTGTTTTGATAGCGGAAAACAGGTATTTAATATACATCAATGTCTGTGTCTTGCCAGTGCCAAATTCGCCACGAATAATAAGGCTCAGATAATCTGGTGCCTTTTTATCGCCAGCTTTCTCAAGAGCATCTTGCATATAGGAAACTATCTCCTGTGCAGTCTCTTGATATGCTGGAGACAATCTGCTTGTGATATCTTCACTTTCACCAATATATGCAATACCTGATTTGGGGAATGGATTGTATTCCAGCCCAAACTTATCTTTTAAATCAGAACTTATATTACTGACTTTTTTAATTTCAGAAATTAAGATTTTACTTTCCATACTATGATATTTTTAATATATGAGACATATATGTATTGCCCACTATTGGGAATAATTTTAATTCATCAGGATCAACTGTCAAGAACGAAGCCTTTTGCAATCTAAAACAACTATTATTTGAAACACATTCATGCAAAATACGTCTCTTTATTGATCCAATAGAAAAGCCAAATTCTGTTATTATATTCCATTCAATGTCTGGAATATAGTATGCATTACCAGGCATTTTCTTTTGAATATAACTACAAACAGAAAAATCATCTGGCATAGGTCGAGTTAGATTGCAGACATAAATGTTTCTATAAAGAAGATTATCAATTTTAGAGTCAAATGAAGAGGCTAAACATTTATTGAGAAGCTCTAATGTCTCTCCCCATTTAGTATAAACCTCCCAAAAACGCATAGTGTCTTGATGCGTATCTTCTATGCAATAAATCTCATTTGTGTCAACTCGTGCAAAACGGTTAAAAAAGCGTTGTCCTTCTTTGAAAGCATATAAAATTGCGGGGCAATCGCTTGCCGACACAAGAATTTTGTGGAAATCACAGAAACGGAAATAAGATTTATATATGTCTCTAAGAACATCTTTATCTTTTTCTGTCAATTCATTTGTTTCTGCAGAAAACAACTCGCCAGCCTTTGCAATGTTGGTAGATTTGTCAATCAAATCAAAATTCTTTAGAGCATTAACAACTTCCAAAAGATTTCGATTTGTCCACTTCTTCCCACTTTCAGATACCACATTACTTTCTTGACATATTTTTAATAACTCTGGAATCGTCATAGAACGATTAGCGCTATTACAGATAATGTAAATAGATTTTATATCTTTCAAATAATACACAAAAGAATAACTCCACCCCTTATCTTTCCTTTCTGGGGATGGGTTGAAAGTCTTACGACTCATTCTTTCTAAATCAAAATCTATCATATCAACTCAATTGCAATATGTTTTCAGACAATTCAACGTTATGTCGGGTCTTGATTTTCCACTTATGTCCCCTGGACCGTATCTTATCTATGCGATATTCCGAAAAACCTACGGAAGTTGCAATCTCTCCCAAATACTGAGTAGTCGGGATATACGCACCGTATGGGGCGGAATTCCCAAGAATTAAATATGCTCTACTACCTGACTTCAATACACGTCGCATCTCTTTAAGGACTTGATACATATCCTCAAAATAGTGCATCATGAGGATATGGAAACTTTTCTTCCCATGACGTTCACTACTGTATTTTTGCAAATACATGTATCGCGGCTCAAGTTCCTTCATTAACGCTTTGTTATTGATGGCAAATTCAGATTTACGGAATTCATCCAAGTCAAAGTCACAATCTCTATAATGAGTTGTTGCACCAGTAACAAGTTCCTTACGTACGATCTCCGTTATGTCGTGCCAATCTTTAGTCAACTCAAAAAAATGAGTATGCACCTTTGATACTTCCCCGTAGTCCAAATTGTTAAGATATGGCGGTGAAGTTATGCAAAGGTCGCATGAATCGTCTTCTATTGATAAGTTTCTTTTACGAGAATCGGCCTTGTAGACCTCTGCGTACCGATGATGATGAGGCATTGACTCTAAATCTGACAACATATTATTAACAATTGAGGAGAATTTCCCCCACGCATCTCCCGAGTTCACAATGTTCTTTGACCGAACAATATAAGGAACGGCAATAGGATGTAGTGCAGATTTATGTAAGGTTTGGCTTAAAGCCAAATTAAAGAATAACTCGTATTTCTGATTGTCTATTAGTCGAATTGCATCCCGAATAAGATAGAGGATTTTTAGTGTTTCCTTGTCATATAAAGATTTCAGCAATTCATGACTTTCGGCCAGCACATCATCAGAGGTTTGTCTCTCTGACACATAATCGCAAATACCCGTTATGTATTCCTGGCAACGAGTATAGTCTATGTCCCAATTTAGTTTTGCATTTATTATATTGCACATTAATTGTTGGCTCTCATTTCCTATAGAATGAATTCCTCTCTTTTGAGCAGCAACTAAAGTGGTGCCACATCCTGCAAATGGTTCAAAAATCGAAGTTGGTTTTTCACCCAATACATCAATAATTAAATCAACAAGTTTATATGAAAAACCTGCAGTAAATTTATACCAATTATGAATGGCACTATTTGCATTGTCTTTGGCAGACCCGATATTTTCAATAGGGATATTCATTATTGCATACTTTATACCATCAACTTAGTTGCTTGTCTTTTATTAAGTCTTGAACCTTGACTTCCAAATTTTCAGAAATCTGAAGAAGGGTTTCAAGACTTGGCTGGCATACATTTGTACACCACTTTGAAACAGTAGAGGGTGCAACTCCTAACTGTTCTGCCAACCATTTGTTAGTTCTCTTCTTTTCTGCCAAAACTACTTTTAGTCGATTGATGTCTCTGTCCATGTCGGATGAATCTATTGTTTGGGACAAAGATACAAACTTTTTAGCACAAACACGCAAATCTCTCCAATATTTAACAATTATATTCACTTAAATTTCCATATTCTCACTTTTCTGTACCTTTTTCTGATATTCGTCTGTCAATTCTGTCACTTTATGCATAATCTGCACTAACTGCATCATGCATTTCTCCAACTTGTACACCAATGCTGCGGTTCTGCGTTCTGAAAAGTGGCTCTTCAGTTCTTTCAATGTCTGGTTGTAGTTGTTACCAACCATACGAAACTGAGCATGAAAGTCGCTTAACTTGGCATAATATTCATGCTGACCTTTGTCGAATGTCACCACATGGAATGGCTCACCAAAGATTCGCGCCTTGATGAATGCGGATTTGCTTGTTATGCCAGAACGATCATACATTTTCAAGAAACGCATCTCTTCCTCACTGCTAAAGTTTACGGAATAGCGGTTTGTCGCTGGGTCTAACTTGGGATTTCTTCCACCTTTGCTTTTATTGTTTGTCATACTTCTTTTTATTTGGTTGTACATTACTGTCGTTTTTAGAATCATTGCAAACTGCAAGTTTGGATAGGCAGACCGACTTCGGAGGACAGCCACAGCCCTCGGCAGAGCAAGGAGTTTTTTGCTGCAAACGGAGTTTCGTGCAGCATAAAACATACCTTGCTATGTTCTGGTGAACATAATAATCCGCTTTTAAAGCGGATACTGCATATAGTTAGGTTATTCTATCCATTGCATTTGCCTTTAGTTTTTTTGCGGTTGCAAAGGTACTGCGACAAATCCGGTTGGGCAATAGTCATCAACCGCCACTTGCAGCCACTTTACAGACAAATGCCGTCAGAGGTCATGTTTTCGTGAATGCATGAGTTCATGAGCGTCCCCTGATGTGCAAAATATGCCAGAATATGTATGTTTTTCCGAGACGTTGGAAATCTCGTACAGACTTCCATGTTTTCACCAAGTGTTACCAGTTACCAAACGCAGTAACCGAGGTAACATTTAGGTAACGGAACAGGCTCAACATTCTTTCCAATCCGAAAGAATCTCAAAAGCGCAAATAACCGCAAACCAACGCAATATCAGCGATTTACGCTATCTTGCACGTAATAACATCATCGTTCCCTACAGTCTTGATACTCACAAAAATAGTACAGTTGCAAAGTAAGTAAAAAAGAAAATAACCTCCAAACTTTTCCCAAAGTTTCTACGTCCCGTCCTAAAACTTTTTCCTTCCTGTTGTAGAAAGTTTTAGAGCGCGTCCCAGAAAAAGCCTCAACGTACCCTACATTAAAAACGAATACAGATTAACTGAATAAACAACTGTAAAAATGAGGTGAGTTAACTCAAAATGGCCTGTGAGTTAACTCACAAGATGAATCGAGT
>Ga0310695_10002555_pt1 | contig 38066 bp, 21 predicted proteins | sample RumenRJG_04DNA_FD_203882 | JGI IMG/M metagenome (GOLD analysis project Ga0310695, IMG submission 203882) | Bovine rumen microbial communities from Lethbridge, Alberta, Canada - RJG_04 (v2) (version 2) | ecosystem: Host-associated > Mammals > Digestive system > Stomach > Rumen | place: Canada...
CTTCAAGCGTCCAATAATAACTTCCAGTCATGACTGGTTCCATAGTATCATAGCCAGCATTTTGGTATCTAAGGATGACACCAACTTCTTCTCGAGTAGGCAAGCGCCAGCCTTCCCATGATTTTCCATTTTGATCCACCTCTTTATATGTGGTGCAATGGTTTCTTGCTTCTGTCGCACGATTGGAATAAGAATTGGTTCCGCTTCCAGGCCTTCCTGGATGTCTACTAGTTGTAGCACCCAACTGGGATGCAATCATGAACGCAGGAGAAACCACATGGTCGCTATTATTGACAGGTCTTCCTAACACATAGTTATTACTCGTTTCAGTTATCTGAATAATGTATTTGTTTCTATTAGTCAAAGATGTATTATTCTGCCAACCATGACCTTGAGAAGTAGTAGCGTTTTCTGTATTAGTAGCAGACCTTATATAACCACCTGTTGTGTAGAAATATTTCGCACTAAATATACCAGGATAAGTAGTATAGCCAGACCAGTACGAATATTCAGTAACGCTTTGATCTCGACCGATACCTGATCCGCCAACATTAGTACTTGTCCACCAATTGGCCGTTGTTGGTGGCGTCCACCAATCATCAGTAGTTCTCGACGACCACAGTCCTTGGTCATTCTGGAAGAAGTCGAGTGGGAAGTGTTTCACGATAACCCATTCGTACTTTTCGCCATTGTCATAACTGCCATTCTCGTTCGCATCGAAATATATGCGGAACTTGATGATCTTCACGGCATGGTTTTCAAGCACCGAAGAACTAACCTTGTAGGTATTGCCAACTTTTTTAATACTGTAATTACTTGTCGTAACTTTTGTGTTGTTGGCATTGTAATAATACACGTCTACTTCGTCGTCGTCGTAACGAACCAAGTCGTTGTCGGGAGCGTAGAATGTAACGATGGCATCATCGGCGTTTTCACCATACATGCTTTGCTCTTTGGGGTCTACCATCAGGAAGTCCATATCACCCTCAACATCAACAAGGCTGATTTCGCTTGTCAGTCCCGTCCAGGCCATCACGTCGTAATTCAGATCAACCACTTGCTCAAGTTCGTCGTTCACCTTCAAGGCACCATAGCCCGTGATGTTGGCATCGATGTGGTAAACATGATTGCGCTTCAACTCTTTGACGTCTCTTTGTGTGATAGGAATGGTATAATAATAGTATTTGGGACTATTATGCAAGCCGATAGACACCACCAGCTTAGGTGTGTGCTCTAACTCATCACCTTCCCAGCTGAAAGGATAGCAGTAGGTATTGAGCCGGTATTGGCGCACAGGAGAATTGATCTCAGTAACGGGTGTTACTTCACTGCCCCTTTCATCTATGACATAGAGGTTTGCATTGTACCATTGTGGTGCTAAAGCGTCTCTGTTATCTATGCCGTCCACGGCGTAAGCATGATAGTTGAAATTAACCGGGCGCACCCAAGGCGTACCGGTATGAATTTCGTATGTTTCCGTACCTGTCACTTCATTACGGATTGTATCCTTGATAGCCTTCAAGAAATTGGGGTCAATCTTCAAATCAAGCACAATCTTTGCTGCTGCACGCTTCAGGTTCACGTCCAACTGCTTGTCTTTGTCGCTGGCCGAGAACTCGAAGTCCACATATCCGTCCATGGCAAAGGTCTTGTCTAATTCCCAGCCATAATGTACTCCATCATTACTGTCATCATTTGGAGATACTGTCCGAGAAGCATCATACCAACGATGGATGCCGTGGGTACCGTCCACACCACCAATTGTCGCATTCTTGAGTTCATCGAACGAATTGATTTCGTTCGTACTATTGCGGTTCACCAATGCATAAAGACGGTAGTGGTCGCCCACGACATACTGCTGGTTGGGCGTGGTGTTTACCTGTCTCCAGTTCTGCTCCATCAGATAGTACTTACTGGTGATCTGCTCACTTTCCTCAAAAATATAGCGATTGAAGAACGATGCGTTGTTGGTGCCTGTTCCTACCACATAGACCTCGAGTTTTTTGCCCATGTAGTCCTCGCGCAAATCTCTGATGAGTGCGGTAATTTCGTTTACATCCACGGCACGAGTTTGTTTGTCAAACATACCGAACAATTGCGGCGACAGCCTTAAGCCCGTGGCACTTGGCTCGACGTCGATATCGTCTTGACAACTGGATAGCATAACATTTCCCGCAAATAAGAATGCGAGTGCTGCCGCGTGTGTAATATACCTGAATGTTTTCATATTTTTATCCTTCATAATCGTCTAATTCTTGATAAGCATTCAACGAGTTCATATAGAAGAACCAAATCTCGATGTTGTTAGGTCCTGGCATAAAGCTGGGGTTGATGGGTTGCTTGTAGCCGTCGGGGTCGAGCAAATACACATGAGTGATTCTATCTGCAGGCAGGTTGGTGTTGTCGATTTCGTTTGTGGGAATGTCTGCCTGTTCCGTCATAGGTACAACGTAGAAATAGGTGTCCGTGTACTCGCTTTTATTTGGATAGTCGCTGGTGCCCGTGTATGCGGGAATGGTCACAGAAGCCATGGGTTCACTATATGCGCGTCCGAATGGATTCTCATCAGTTTTTGGAACCATTGTCATCGTGATGAATCCGAATTTCGGGTTTGAACTATAGAGCGTCAAATCCTGTTTATAGGCTGTGCTCAGGTGAAACATTGGAGAATAGAGGGGCATTCCGAGCGGCTCTTCAGGGTCGGTTTCCACACCGTAGTATATACCCACGTAGGCATTGTTCCAATTAATGGGGCTACCTGTTAAATTGGGTGTTGGATTGAAAATCTTGTATGACTGCTTACCAGCATCGCCAAAAATACTTATTTCGATGGGGCCTTTCGACTCATACTCATAGTCGTGGTTGTTTTCCCAGTCCCATTTTTGTACGATAGGTTTCACCTCGAGTTTTCTACCCTCGAAGTGGCCGTAGACGGTATAGATGTGGTTGCGGGCGAAGTCGGGGCCCTCTCCCTCGGCAGGTGCAGACATGGAGAATGTTGCCGGGCTTGGATCGTCGCTGCCAATGCGATACCAGATGGTGCCGGTGATGGGCTTGTCGCTCTCACGGAGGTAGGTGGTGAAGTCGTAGCTGGAAGCTTGCAGCAGACTGTCGATGCGCTCTTCGTAGGTCTTGCCCGTCACTCCGGCATAGTCAATGCTGAACCACTTGGGCCAGACATGCTCAAAGATGTTGGCAGTGGAGATGAGAGTGGTGTTGTGGGCGGCACTTCCATAGCGCATGACATCAGAGATGTATGTGCCTGCATAGTCGGGGGCGATGCCTGTCTTATTGATGTTGGTGTAGCGGTCGCCGTTGAACTGGATATCTCCTACCTTTGCGTAGTTGGCGTTATCTTCTGTTTGCAGGGGGAAGATTCGCTCTTGGTTGGGGATGACGTTGCCGTCAATCTCGATGCCGGTAATCTCGACATTCTGCATGCCGGTGGGACGTGCGAAGGCGAAGCGTATCTTCGAGATGGCGCGCACGAGGTCGATCTTGTTGAGGGTGTACTGCGTGGCAGAGCCGAGGATTTCTTTGTTCTTGGCTATCTGCGACATGGGGAGGCCAGTGGTGGGGATGCCGGGTGAGGCGGTGAGCGTCTTGGGCGTGAAGTTGGTGCCTGCGAGGTAGACGTTGTCGAAGGTGTTGGGAGCTTCGTTTGAGCCGGCGTTCATTCCGGTGAGGCCCACGCTGGCAGCGTTGGCAACGGCGTAGACATCGAGCTTGCGACCGGCATCGGCGACAGCCTTGGGGATGTTGATGGTTATTTCCCGCTCACCAGTGCCGCTGAAGGTAGAATCCTGGTAGCCGAGGAGGAGTGGAGCGTGGTCGGTGCCACCTTCGGTGTAGGCACTCTGGTAGAGCCATACCTTGGCGGTGTTGATGGCGTTCTCTGCATCCGTGCCCGGCTTGATGTCTTCCGTGGCACGTGTGTTGGGCCCTGCCGAGCGGAGATAGAACGTCACGGGGACGGTCTGCTCCTGCTGCAACTGGTCGTCGTCGATTTCGCTGCAGGCGGTGGCCAACAGCGTGGCGGCCGTGAGGCCTGCGAGGATATATCTGTTCTTTTTCATATTCTGATGGTTGTATTCGTGTTCGTGGCCTTACTTCAGCTCTGTGCCCGTGGGCGTGGAGACCTTCCAGTCAGTGACGCCGAGCGAGAACTTGATGGTGGGGTTGGTGAAGTCGGGGATGACGTTGTAGGCTTTGGCCAGGGTGTTGACCGTGAAGTTCACCTTCGTCACGCGGTCTTGCTCGAAGACACGGGTGAGGGTTTCACCTGTTGGCTGTGTGAACGTGTCGGCCTTCGTGGGGTCGAGTTCACCCAAGAGGTAGAAGCGGCATCCAGGGCGGATGACCTGTCCGCTGACGCCCGTGAAGGTCTCGGTGGAGTTGTTCTGCAGCTCTACGCAGATGATGACCTTCTCATTTTCTTTTGTCTCTAAGGAGAGGGTGTTGCGGGCGTCAGGGGTGTCAGACGACAGCATGTAGGCGTTGCCGGTGAACTGTCCGTCGTAAAGCACGGCATCGTTGTCATCGTTGTTGTCCGTCGTAACTGGGTGGAACTGGTAGTCAACAGCATACTGGCTACCGATGAGGATGCCCGTGATGGGGAAGTTCGTTGTGCCCACTTCTATGGCTTTTGCGGGAGATGCTGCATCGTTCAGCGGTGTTGCGTTAGCTTTTACGGTCATCTCCAACCGGCCCACACCATACTGCAGGGGCTTGCTGACGGCCACGAGGGTGGTGTTCGTCTCGACACGACTGTTGGCCGTGAAGAGCTTCGTGCCTCCTGAAGTAGGATGGTTAAACGAGTTGGGCGTTCCTGAGGTGTAGTACTGCCCCAGCACCGTTTTTCTTTCGTCGGCCTGCTCGATAGGCGAGTGGCCGTCCCATGAATCGAGAACAGCAGTCGAGTAGTCGAAGATGTTCCTGAGTTCGGTGTCCGAGTTGATTTTCGCCGTTGCCGTATGGATATGACTGTTGGTATAGTACCACAGTGCGGGCGGGAAGGCATATTTGCTGAGACCGGTCACGTTGATGAGACCGACGTTGGTCTTGTCAAGCACCACGTCGAAGTGGTTGCCATCAGTTGTATTCCAGGCAATAACAGCAGCACCATCGGGGAGGCCGATGGAGGCAGGATAGTCTTTCACGGTACTGTTACTCTTGTAGTCGAAAGCTGTCTCCGTGATATCCACCTGCTCTTTTATTTTATTGATGACAGCATCCACGGCGGCGATACCTGCCCCCTGCTTGATGTTGTCGTAGAGATCTTTGACGAAGGGGAGGACGCTGCGCGAAGAGCCAGCCGTCATGGCTATGAACTTGTCCTTCACGCCGGTGAGGATAGCGATGTTGGCCCAGTCGCCGCCAGCGGCTGTGTATATCTCGTTGAGCCATGTCGTGATGGCTGTTGCACCCGCTGGTGTGTCAGAAGAGGTGTAGATCTTCACGGGCTGGAAACTGATGTTGGCAGGCCGCGTGGCGACCATCGATAGGTCCAGACCGACGGGATTCAGCGCTCCGTTCCAGGCCTTTGTGGAGACGCCTTCAGGTGCCTGGTCGTCTTTTGCCTTACCGTAGACGAGGAAGGCCGAGGTGCCCGTGAGCAACGTCACATTCTTGTAGTATTTAGAATGGTTCTCGCTGTCGATGGTTCCTGGGGCAATACTCGTTTCACCGACCATAGTGACTCCGATGGGGGTGTCATCGGCTTTTATGGGTGAGTCGCCTCCGCCCGGTTTGCGGAAGGGGAAGATGCGCAGGTCGTCGATGCCGCGGAACTGGGCGAAGGTGCCTTCTTCCTGCACGACGGCATCACTCAGGCGCGTGCCGGCGGTGCCGCCACCCAAGGAGAGGGCGAGCAGGGGTTGCGCCGTCTGTCCGTCGTCGAGCGACGTGTCGATGTCCTCGTCGATGGTGGTGCAGGCAGCGAGCATGGCGGCCGCTAAGCCCACTCCGATGATGTTGCAATGTTTCTTCATATCTGTGTGATGTCTTTTATTTCTTGGTTATGCGTTCTGATGTATATATGTATTCTTCCGTCGGCGACGGTAGTGGATATTCATTTTGGGGTTCCGGCCGTCGGGGCCAGAGCGGTTTGTGCACGTCGGAACGTGCTGATGGTTAGGATCATGTGTGGTTGTTCTCTCAACAGTCAGGGAGTGAAGGCCCCGCCAGGTTTGATGGCGGGAGCCTTCCTGCCTATAGATAGCAGCATCGATATGCTGTCGGGTGATGTTCGCATCAATTAGATAGAGGGTTCGAGGATCAGACCTTCCTGCCACTCGAGGTCGACAGAGGTGCCGAGCTCGATGGTGTCGCTGGTCAGGTCGGGCACGGTGGGTTCGCCTTCACCGGGACCGTCTGGATCGGGATCGTCCGGATCGGGATTGTCGGGATCGTCGGGATCGGTCCAGTCGGGATCTTTCTCATGACCGTTCTTGATGGTGACGGTAAGACGTGTCACGTGGTCCTGGATGAAGATCTTGTCGAGCGTGCCAGCCTCATAGTTGATAGCTGTGACGGGGTCGAGGCGAGCAGCGAGGTAGAACTTACCACCTTCGGGGATGATACCACCCTTGGCGTTGAAGGCCTTGCCGTTGTTGACCAGTTCGAGTGCGATGTTGACGGGCTGGTCGGCCTTGGTCTCGAGGGCCAGTGTGTGGTTGGCGATGGTTGTCGTCGTGCCGGGCAAGGCCACGATGTCGGCCGGTACCTCACGGTCGTAGATGGTGAGGTTCTCGTTGCCCTTCGTGGTGAAGTCGTAGCCTACAGAGCTCTGTCCGCCGATGAGCACACCGGTGAGGGTGAAGCCGTTGGTGACGTCCATCTCGTTACCCTTGCGGTCGTAGAACTTGCCCTCGCCCATGACGATGTTCAGTTCGAGGCGACCCACGCCATACTGAGCCTGCTTGCTGAGAGCCACCGACTGGGTGTTCTCACCGACGACGTCGGCAGCCTGGCCGTAGACGTTCGTGATGACGTCGTTCCAGCTGCGCTCACCGTCGAACTCAGGCGACTCCACTTCCTCGGAGGCCTTCAGCGGGGTGTCGACATAATACCAGAGCGAAGCGGGATAGGTGTACTGTGTGAGGTCGGCAGCCATCTCGCCATAGGTGGCGGTGTCGTCCTTGAACTGGCTAGCGGCAGCATCCCAGACGATGCGTGCGGCACCGTCGGGCAGACCGAGCGAAGCGGGGAAGTTCTGATATTCGCTCTTCAGCTCCATGGGCTTCTTGCTGACCGGTGTTCCGGCAGCGGCGATGGCCTCACGGATGGCTGTCGATACGGCGTAGTCGGGATCGTCCATGTCGACATGGGCAGCCGAGAAGTAGAGGTCGCTCAGCACGACGGCCACCTGGGCCGAGGCACAGGTCTTCAGCGTGATGAAGCGGGTGTAGAGGTTCTTCAGGTTCTCGTTCTCTGCTTCAGCCCAGCCCTCTACGTTGGCCACGTTGTTGAGCAGCTGCAGGATGGCATTGCCCGTAGCGTCGGAGGCGATAGCCTGGCGGTTGGCGTTGATGCGGTCGAGACCAATCTCTACGGCACTGGGAGTGGTGAAGTCTTCGCCCAGTCCGGCCACGTTGAGGTAGCCATACTGGAACTTGTCGTCCATTGTCTCGATGTCTACGTCGGCCTCATTGTCGACGGCCTTGGCATAGAAGAGGAAGTTGGTCGTTCCGACGGGCACGAGCTGGTCGGCATAGACCTTGTAGTTGAGCTGTCCGGGCATGCGGAGCGAGCTGATGCTGCTCAGGTTGATGATGCCCGACGAGGGAGCGGTGTTGGCGGTGGGCTGTGCCGTGAAGGGCACGAGCTGGATCTTGTCCAGACCGCGGAACTGTGTGTAGCTGCCTTGCGACTGTGTGACGTTGCCGTCCATACGCGTGGCAACGACGGAGCGAGGAATGGAGATGCCGAACTCGGGCTTGACGTTCAGCGTTCCATTCTCGTCGACGATGACGTTGGGATTAAGGGCATCCTCTTCACTGGAACAAGCCGTGAATCCCAAGGTTCCTGTCAGCAGGATGGCAGCTGACAAGGCGAATGTTGTTCTTTTCTTCATGTTAATGTTTGTTTGAATGTTAATATGATATTTATGATCTCTCTTACTATCGGGTGATGGTTACAGGATGATATCATCGAACGATGGTCCCTTGCCCCAGTTGAGGTCGACGCTGAGGCCGAAGGTGCGGTTTTCGTTCTTGTCGGTGAGCGTCGGGATGCCGTAGGTGGCGGTGCCGAGGCCCGAGGCGTCGGTGGGCGTGTCGGCATAGTCGCCGTCGGTGCCGGGTGTGATGGGGATGTCGATGTCGCCGTCGCCGTCGGTGTCCCAGCCCACGAGGTCGGGCTTGCCGTCGCCGTTGGTGTCTTCCGTGACGATGGTGTCGGGCTTGCCGTCGCCGTTGGCGTCGTAGTCGTCGGGCTTGCCGTTGCCGTCGGTGTCGATGTCTGTGGGTATGCCGTCAGCGTCCTTGATGTAGACGTCGGGTATGCCGTCGCCGTTGCTGTCGGTATCGGGAATGCCGTCGCCATTGATGTCAGGCTTGCCGGTGAGCACTTCGAGGTTGACCTTCGTGACATGGTCGCGCTGGAAGACGCGGTCGAGCTGGTTCTTCTTATAGTTGCTGCCGGTGGACGGTATCATGTCGGCCACGAGATAGAAGGTGGCACCGTGGGCGATGCGGCCGTCGGCACCCTGGAAGTCGGGACCGAGGTTCACCAGCTCGAGGGCCAGGAGGATGTCGTTGTCGGCCGACGTGGGCAGTCCGAGGGTGTGGTTGAAGTCGGTGAAGCCCGTGTGGGTGACGTGCTGCTCGCCGCCGTTGAGGTCGGTGTCGTAGAGGCAGTACTCCTTGGCATCGGCCTTCGGCTCGAAGTCGTAGCCCACCTCACGCTGTCCGCCGACGATGATCCCCTTCAGGGTGAAGCCTGCCGAGGCATCGATGGCTTTGCCGAAGGCATCGTAGAGGGTTCGTGAAGCCAGCGTGACGCGGGTGTCGAGACGGCCTACGGAATACTGCACCTGGTCGACCATCGCCACCGACTGTGTCGACTCCTTCACGCGGTCGTAGCCGTCGGCATAGGCCTGGTTGATGAGCTCCTGCCAGTTGGCATAGACCACGGGGTCCTGCTGCGCCAGCTCGTTGCCGGGCAGCGCCAGCTCGTCGCTGGCCACGAGGGGCGAGAGGGCGAGATACTGCAGGTTTGCGGGATAGACATAGTCGCCCATCGAGGCGATGTCGAGCCCCTTGCCGTAGACCTGTGCCTTCGGCGTGACATACTTCTGGGCCGCGGCGTCCCACTCGATGCGGGCGGCACCCTCGGGAAGGAAGAGGTCGGCGGGGAAGCCCTGGTAGTCGCTGCTGAGCGTCAGCTCGGTGGAGCCTGCTGCCGGTGTCTCGGTGCAGGCAGCGGCGATGGCAGCGGCGATGGCGTCACCCAGCTGGCGTCCGGGATATTCGTCGGGAATCATGGTCACCTGTCGGTAGACCTGTCCGAGGACGCGTTCCACACTTGCTGAGGAGAGCGTGCGCAGTTCCGTCATGCCGCGATAAGCCTCACGCAGACGCTCGTCGGCAGCTGTCGGCCAACGGTCGTCGGGAGCCTCCTCCGGTCCGGTGATGCTCATCAGCGAGTTGAGCAGGCGGACCAGAGCCTGTCCAACGGCACTGCCACCCTGTTCGGCCTGGCTGTTGCAGATGGGCACGGGGGCGAAGGCGATGGCACTGTTGCCCTCGCTGCTGGCCAGGCCCTTCGTCTCGATGGCTCCGTAGTGGAAGCGTTCCTGCGGCGACGTGCCGCCGTCGATGGCGTGGGCATAGAAAGCGAAGTGGCTCGTGCCGACGGGCACCTTCACCTGGCAGGCTACGGAATAGTCGTTCTCGGTGGCCAGGTTGAGGATGCGTCCATTCGTGTTGCGCAGGTAGGCTATCTCACCGCGGTGGCGCGACTGCGGGCCGGGCATGGCATCGAAGGCGAGCAGGTGGATGTCGTCGAGACCACGGAAGGTTTCTACCGTACCGTTCTCCTGCACCACCTCGGCCGTCATGCGCGTCTGGGCGGTGTCGCCGATGATGCGCTGCGGCATGGCGAACGTGAAGTTCATGTCTACATAGTTGACCACGTCGTCGCCGGCGGCATCGTCGTCGCTGCACGAAGTGAGCATGGAGGCCGCGAGGAGCGCACCGGCCAACATAGAGAGTTGATGTTTTCTATACCTTGTCATATCTTGTTTTTTCTTTTTTATCTGTATATGTAGGGGAAAAGGGGTTCTGCAGCTGTCTACTTACGGAAGATGAGGCCGTCGGTCCAGTCGAGGTCGGAGCTGACGGTGAGCTCGTTGTCGTGCAGGCGGATGACGCCGTTGTCGTCGATCCATCCCTTGATGATCTTCAGCTGCCCGGCACGCAGCGGGTGGCGCACGCCGATGGTGGTGCGTGTGATGGTGCCGGAGGCCATCGTCACGTAGCAGTCGTAGTACCACACGGCCTGTCCGCAGTCGTCGTAGCGGAAGGTGGGCTCGTCGACGTCCTCACGCTGACGCGTAGGATAGACAGGTTCGCGCGAGGGCATGCTGACGGCGCAGTAGCACAGCCAGTCGGTATTGTGGAGCGACACCTTGTCGGCGCGCACGTAATAGTCGTTGTCGGGATAGGAGTAGACGCTGTCGCACACCGAGAAGGCGTCGGCAAATCCCGTGGTGTAGATGCGCACGTCGGTGAACTCGGTGGTGCGCGGGTAGCGCGGGTCGAGGACGATGGCGGCGGCACTGTTGACGATATAGAGCGGCATGTCGTAGCGCTGCTCGCCGTATGTGATGCCCGTCAGCTGGCGTCGGCCGGTGAAGAGGCCGGTATGCTGTGAGGCGAGTGCCTCTTCGAGCTTCGTCGTCTCATAGGGCGGCTGAGGCTGCAGCGAGAGCTGTGCCGCGTGGCAGTTGTCGGTATTGAAAAGAGCCACGGCACCGTTGTCGCGCACGTTGGTAACGGCCAGGTGGGTATAGTCGAAGATAGGCATGAAGATGTCGAACGAGCGCTCTGTGGCATTCATCTCGGTGGGCATCGTGCCCGTGAGGGGCAGGGTGTGCGTCAGCTCGGGCAGGGCGTAGAAGTCGAGGGCGATGTCGCGGCCGTAATCGCCGAACACGTCCTTGAGATGCTCGCGCAGGTCGTCGCCGATGGCTGTCTGTTCGCCCAATACGCGTGCTATCTCCCTGTTCTCGTTGGTAACGAGGTGATGGCGATAGGTGCCTTTCATGTCAACGTCGCAGTCGCTCAGGTCTTCGTCGATGCTGCTGCATGAGGTCTGCGCGATAGCGGTTGCGAGGCATGCTATGCCCGTCAAGAGATGGTTCTTCCAGTGCTTCATTTCTTTCTTACGTTTTTTTATTTGTTCTGTCGCCGCTGTCGTTACTGACTCACCTCTTTTAAAATATGTTCGCGTACGCGCATACAAAAAGGAGCGGACATCGATGGTGATGTCTGCTCCCCCCTACGTTAGTTTGACTGTTTGATTATTGATTTACGAATTCCTGTATTCAGCCTCTTGCTGTACTTGCTTGGCATAGAAATCGGCTAACAAATCTGGTCTTTACCCGCTGTTCCTTTCGTGGGGGGGTGAGTCAATAAGTCAAAGAGCGAATGCTTTTTATTAGCTGGGGTTGAAAAGCGCAGGGACGCCGACACGGCGCGTGCAGCGCCCCTGCGTATGATTAGATATTCTACTCTGGTGTCTTACCAGATGGTGTCGTGATTACTCACCCAAGTTGATGTTGAACTCACCACCCTTGCGCCACTTCAGATCGACAGAGAGACCGAAAGTCATCTCAACCGAGCGCAGGTCGGGCACTGTAGCATAAGCATACTTCAGAGTATTCTCACCGATGGTCAGATTCACCTCTGTGAGGAAGTCCTGCATGAAGACACGGATGACGCGGTTGTTGGTCAAGTCATTATTCATTGGGGGATAGCGATAGCCTTTCGTGTCAGCATTCTCAGGATAGAGAGCCAAGATAGCGCTCTTTTGTTCGGCAGTCAGATTTTTGAGGTCGAGCTGAGCAGCCAGATAGAAGTGACCGTTCTGACGGATAAGGTTGTCCGCTCCCCAGAAGTCCTTACCTGTGTTGTTCAAGAACTCGATGGCAATGTTTACGACATCCTGATCGTCAGCATTTTTGCTTGCATTGTAGTTGTCAAGCAGCAGCGTGTAGATAGGTTTAGATGTACTACCATCTGTAGGAATGGTTGCATCAGGAATTTGGGTGTCATAAACCACATAATCACGATCGGTTGCAGTTGCAGCTACCCAGTTCCACTCTGCCTTCTGAGGCTGTCCACCGACGAGAATGCCGGTAACTTGTAACTGGTTAGGCTGTGTAATCTCGACAGTTTTGTCCTCTTCAAGATCGTTTGTCATAGCCTTATTATTATCCTTCAGTTCGGTAGTGGCATACTTCAGGGTGGTCTTCATACCAGCTACGGCATATTGAATATTGTTCTGGAATGCCACGGCACGCGTGCTCGAGGAGATGCTGCTATTCTTAGTCCATGTATGGTTGTTAGGCCAAGTATCTCCATCCCAGTTGGCAACAGTAACAGGATAGTCGGTTGCAGTGATGGTTTCATCAGAAGAGACACGGATAGGCGAGCACTGCCAATAGCAGAGTTCAGCAGGATAGGTGAACTTGGTCACAGAAGCAACTGTAGCATTGCGCAATGTACCAGGTTGAGCAACATAGCTGAATGTGTTGTCTGTAAAAACTAACTGAGCCGAACCAGGAGGCAGACCCAGATTGCTGGGGAAGTTCTTGAGGTCACCAGTTGCCATGCCATCCACGAGAGCAGTAAAGTTTGCATCACTGATGGCTTGAAGATTGGTCATTGGCTTGACATCAAAAGGATTAGGATTGAAGTACTTCGCAATCTTTTCAATGACTTTGGTAGCGATGTTCTTCAGAGGTTCTGGGTTACCTGTTCCTGAACTGATGCTCGACATGATGACATACAGATCGTTAATCGTGCGAACCAAAGCTGGACCAGAACCCAAGCGGAGCTCATTAGCACCAACATTCGTGATAGCTTGGTATGCAGCAGCAATGGGCTGATAGAGCACATTCGTCTCGGCTGTGGCGACTGTTCCTGCCCATCCTTCAGCAGAGATGATGTCGTTCAGGATGTAAGCCCATGCAGCACCTCTTTTTTCGAAATCAGTCCTCTCGGCAAGAATCGGGGTCATATCAAAGTGAGTGCCAGCTTTTGTTGTACCAATGTTGTAACCAAGCTTTCCATAGACCTTGTTGTCAGAATTGCCCATTGCTTTGCCATAGAATACCATGTTGTCCACCTTCAAAGGGAACGTGAGGTTGTAGATCTTACTCGACTGAGTTTCGGAAATCGTACCGCTACCGAGTGTACCCAAGTCATAAACGTAGCCTTCCTTGAATTCTGTAACCAGAGGATGACCGATAGACACGAAAAGGTTCATGCCTTCCATTCCGCGGAATGGCTTGTCGTCTTGAACAACTGCATCCGTCATACGAGTTTTGGTGTCCGTCGCGATGTTGAAAGCGAAGGATGTTTTCACCGTGTTTGTCTCCTTGTCGTAGTTGGGGTTGTCCACCAACGCGTCGTCAGAAGAGCAAGCGTTGAATGAGAGAGCCATAGCACCCATCATTCCGAATAACATTAATTTTTTCATTCTTCTTTTTGTTTAAGAGTTAATACTAAAGTTGATTTCAATATTTTCACTGTTGTTAATTCTGTCCGTTTCTTTTACTTTTGATTTAACATTTCCGTCAACTCGATTTGTAACAATCTAATACCGCCATAAGAGAAAGAAATTATCTTGGTGGAATAATAAGGGAAAAATTAAGGAAAAGTAACAAGAAAAGATACGACGAAATAAAAGCCGAATTAAGTTAAATCCGGCTTATCAGAAAATTATCAAAAAGAAGAAATATGATGTTAAAAAGACTGGAATGTCATGATGGAATAGGATTAGTTGCCATCAGACACAGTACGGTCGTTGACAACCAGCGAGGCAAGCGTAAAACCAAAGATGGCGGTGATATGGACGAGCGACCCGTTGACATGTTTTGGTTCGTCGGCAGGTTGCTGCCCTCGATTCTCTTGATGTTCATCGCTGAAGACGCAGAGGAATTTGCGGGCGGGACGCTGGCGCAGGTGCTTGAAGCGCATGCGCAGGGCACGAGCCAACGGACAGCCTTCCACCTTCCAGAACTCGCTGACGCGGATGTGCGAGGGGTCGGTCTTCAGGGCTGCGCCCATCGAGGAGAAGAAGGTGGCTGTCGAGTCGGTGGCTCGCTGGATGAGCAGAAGCTTGTCTTTCAGGGAGTCGATGGCATCGATGACGTAGTCGTAGCTGCTGAGGTCGAACGTATCAGCCGTCTGCTCGTTGTAGACGGTCTGAATAGCGACGATGTCAGCATCTGGGTTGATGGCGAGCAACCGTTCGCGCAGACACGCTACCTTGGGAACGCCCACAGTGAGTGTCGTAGCCATGAGCTGACGGTTGATGTTGCTGGGACAGACAACATCGCTGTCGACGATGGTCAGATGACCGATGCCCGTACGGACGAGGGCTTCGGCACACCATGAGCCGACACCGCCCACACCGAAGATGATGACCCGTGTCTGCCGGAAAAGTGCCATTTCATCGGCACCTAACAGTAATTCTGCGCGCTGAAAGATATGCTCCATGTTGTGTTCGCGTATAAGTTTAGAAAAGTTTAGCAAAAAAGATCAAACATCCGAAGGAATCGCCAAATTTTGGTCGTTGTCACGGAGCAAAGGTCTGACCTGCTGCAGGATGGACAGCAGTTCGTCGACCGTCTCGGCGCGGAGCATGGCGATGCGCGTCTGCCGGAAATTAGGGATGCCCTTGAAGAGGGGCGTCGCTGCTAAATGGCGACGGGTGTGTAGGATGCCACGATACTGACATTCGCGGTCGTCGCCTCCTCGCGTACGCCGGATATGTTCTATATTGATATGCAGTTGCTCTATCAGAATATCTAGTTTCTCGTCAGCCGTCAGAGGTGCACCGCATACACCGTCGCGCAGATAGTCGTTGATTTCGCGGAAAATCCACGGGCGGCCAAAGGTGGCGCGTCCCACCATGATGGCATCGACACCATAGCGCTCGAAAGCCTGGCGGGCTTGTTCGGCTGTCGTGATGTCGCCGTTGCCGATGATGGGGATATGGATGCGCGGATTGCGCTTTACCTCACCGATAAGGGTCCAGTCAGCCTCGCCGGTGTACATCTGCGAACGGGTGCGGCCGTGGATGGTCAGTGCCTGGATGCCGCAGTCTTGCAGCTGCTCAGCCAGTGTCGTGATGATGAGCTGTTCGCTGTTCCACCCGAGGCGTGTCTTCACGGTGACAGGTGTCTTCACGGCCTTCACCACCTCGCGGGTGATGTCGAGCAGCAGCGGGATGTTCTGCAGCATGCCCGCCCCGGCACCTTTCCCGGCCACCTTTTTCACCGGGCAACCGAAGTTCAGGTCGATGACATCGGGATGGGCCTCTGCCTCGACTATCTGTGCCGCTTCGACCATCTGCGGCACATCGCGCCCGTAAATCTGGATGCCTACGGGACGTTCCTCGTCGGCCACGGTGAGTTTGTTGACGGTTGTCTTCACCGAACGGACAAGAGCTTCGGCCGATACAAACTCGGTGTAGACCATAGCGGCCCCGAAACGCTTGCAGAGCTTGCGGAAGCCAAGGTCGGTGACATCCTCCATCGGAGCAAGGAAGACGGGCTGCCGTCCAAACTGTATATTTCCTATTTGCATAATTCTTATGATTATGAGAGCAAGTGATAGATACCGCCAGCCATGGTGCGGACGATGCCTTTCATCTCCAGTTCGAACAGGAGTGATGCCAACCGCGCTATGGGCAGGTTGGTCTTGACGGCCAGCATGTTGGCTTGTTGGTCGTTTTGTTGTTGCAGAACTCGCACGACGGTCTGCTCCTCGGCCGAGAGGTTGGGGAAGAGCTGGCGTTCGATGCCCTGCCGGTGTGCTTCTTGCAAGGTAACGTCATCTGTCCATCCCATCGCCTCGACAAAGTCGTGGGCCGAAGAGATGAGTTGTGCCCCATTGTCGCGGATGAGATTGTTGCATCCTTCCGAATACATTGCACCGACGGCACCTGGAAAGGCAAACGTATCGCGGTTGTAGTCGCGAGCGATGCGCATGGTGATAAGCCCACCGCCCTTAGCTGCTGACTCTACCAGGATGCAGGCATCCGACATGCCGGCCACGATGCGGTTACGCCGTACGAAGTTCATCTTGTCGGCATTGGTCAGCGTGAAATACTCGCTCAGCAAGCCACCGTTTTTCACCATTTCATCGGCCGTCTGACGATGTCGCGGCGGATAGAGGTCGTCCAGACCATGCGCCAAGACGCCCACTGTGGGGTAGCCCTGTGAGAGAGCCTGTCGGTGGGCATTGATATCCACTCCGTAGGCCAGCCCGCTGACGATGAGCACCTCGGGACAGAGTTGGCGCAGGTCGGTCATGAAGCGCCGTATAAGGTCCTGCCCGTAGCTGGTGCAGCGGCGTGTGCCGACGATGCTGACGACGCGTCGCGCATTGAGGTCGGCGCATCCTTTATAGAAAAGCACCAGCGGTGCATCGTCGCACTCGCGCAGCCGTTGCGGATAGAGCGGATTGTTCAGTTCGAGCGGCTGGATGCCGTGGGCCCTGTCATATTCCATCTCCGCCTCGGCCCGCTTCAGCAGCTGATCCATTTGAGCGAGCTGTTCGACGAGTCGTTGCGAGGCGTCGGGCAAGATGTCACGGACGCGATGCCGATGCTCGAAAATTGCCGTGGCACTGCCCAGGGTACGATAGAGCTCAAGGATGGCTGCCGGCTGATAGAAATTCATCCGTGTGAGCGCCATTGCATAGAGCGTCTCGTTCGATGAAATCGTAGAAAACTGCATATATTACACTTTTTACACGCTTTTTACACGCTTTTTACACGCTATATGAAGCAAAAGTTCACAAAAGTTCACTCATTCGATGAAATCGACTGTTTTTGAGGAAAGAAAGCATCCACATACTCTTTGCTCTCGCCCAGCTTGCCGTTGATAAGGCAGACCAGCTCGATGCGCCCTTTGAAGCAGAGCGCATTGTCGGAGCAGCGGTAGAAATACTGATGGAACACAATCTTGACCCCATCTTTCTCGATTGCTATCTTCGATATGAACTCGTCGTCGCAGCGCAGAGGCGCCTTAAACTGCAGGTTCATCCGTGCTGCCACAGCGTCGACACCCTTGCGATGCATCTCAGCGAAGCTCAGACCGCGTTCTTTCAGGAAGAGGTGACGTGTGTGTTCGGCATAGTGCAGGTAGTTGGCATTGTTGACAATGCCCTCGATGTCGCACTCGTAGTCGCGCACTTGCATCTTACATTCAAAAACAAAATCCATTCTGTTTTTCCTATTTATGGGTTGATATTTGGTTTCCTTTGAGATATTCGTAGCCGAAGCGGCAGCGCAGACAGTCGCGACGGTCGCAATACTCCTTTTTCAGCTGGATGAGCGCCTGTGTGTCGCCCGCGTTGCTGACCTCCAGTCCGCACTGTTGCCAGGTGCGTATCATGTGATTGTCTTCGGGACGCAGCTGTTCGAGCAAGTCGAAGGCCCGGTCGCAAAGCTCTTCGCGCGAGTGGTGCCGGCCATAGGCGAAGAACATCGGTATGGCAGTGTTGAGGATGATGAGGTTGCGCGAGTGGGCCGACAGTCTCTTCTCGCTCTTGCTGCTCTCGTGGCCGAAGGTGTAGTGAGTCTGCCAGTAGGTAGTCGGTGTGATGAGGAAGAGCCGTTGCAGCTCCTTGATGGTCTTACATTCCAGCATCTGGCTCAGGCCGGCCTGTCGAGAGTAGTAGAGCTGGGCCAACTGGGCGATGCGGATATAGGGGAAGTTCTGCGGTCGCAGTCGGAGAAATCGCCACATCTTGGCATCCATGGGCTGCAGGGAGAACTTATGTGCCAAGTAGCGATACTCGTTCCTCAACCTGACGAAATAGTCGTCGTTTATCCCCTCTCCTCTCTCATCTCTTCTCTCTAAAAGTCCGGCCTGCCCCATGAAGATGGCTTCCACCTGGAAGAGGTCGTCGCGGTGGTGTGCCACGGCTTGCAGTGGGATATGCTGTGCCCATGTCTCGAAGGCATCGCCATTGATGCCGAAGCCGAAGTTGCGTGCCAGGGTGGCAAAGTAGGCTGCCTCCCACGAGCCATCGGCCTGTTCGACACGTCGTGCGATGTCGTTGGTCTTCTGTTCCAAGCGCTCCACCTGTAGCGCGCTCATCCATGCGTGGACGGTGAGTCGGCTCAGCGAGGGGATGATACGATAGCAGGGCGGGTAGTCGTCGGTGGTGATGAGCTGGTTGTATTGTTGCCGGATGGTGTCAGGCACGCTGAGCTGCAGCTGTGGCAGCGACTTGCCGTCGTGCGTCGTCACGTCGGTGTCTATTAGCTCCGCCACATGGAGCACCACGTTGTCGTAGGCTGCGTCGTGCTGGTGTCCGTGGACATACCAGTCGGACGAGCGGTCGTGTATCTCTACGTTGCCCACCCACAGCGTGCCGTCGATCTTCACTTTTGCATTGAAGAAGTCGGGACCGGCGTTGCGGTTGTGCAGTCCGGTGTCGATCACCTCCACCCGTCGTCCGTCGGTGGTGTAGAGTTCGGCAAGCGGAAACAGTCGGTGTTTCCAGCAGTAGTGGAGCAGCTTTTCCATTGACACTTCGTTTTCAATTACCGTGCAAAGGTAATCAATTCTTTCCGAAGAGAGGTTTACCCTATTCCTTATTTTTCAATATTTAACGCATTTTCTTGGCCGTTTCGGGTTTTATTTCTATCTTTGCATGCCCATGCAGAACGTTACGACGAACAGGAAAGCCACGACAGCCTCCCACTACCGCCCCAGATGCTTGGTGCTGGCAGTGTGGATAGCTGTTGCCACGACGTGCCTCGGACAGACCGGACATCGGCGCATAACGTCGCTGCCCGCTATATATATAGAGGTATACTACGGCCATAACATCATCAAGGATTTGTACCGGATAGCGCGGATGTGGTACATCGACGAGGAGGACAACGTCGTCTTCGCCGACTCGCTGATGATGGCCGGTCGCGGCAACTCCACCTGGAGTTTCGACAAGAAGCCCTACAAGCTGCGGCTGAAGCGTCCGCTGGCCATGATACCGGGCAAGGCCGCCTCGCGCCGGTGGATTCTCCTGGCCAATGCCGCCGACAAGACGATGCTGCGCAATGCCGTTGCCAGCAGGGCCGGCGAGCAGACATCGCTGCCTTTCAATCCATCCTACCGCTTTGTCGACTTCGTCATCAACGGCGACTATCAGGGGACCTACCAGCTGACGGAGGCCATCGAGATAGCCCCCGGACGGGTGGACATCACGCCGCAGCGCATCCCGCCCCTGCCCGACGACGACCTTTCGGGCGGTTATCTCTTGGAGATTGACGGCACGCAAGACGGCAACTGCTTCACGAGCGACCGCTGCCATGTGCCCATCCGCATTCACGAACCCGACGACGACAATATCAACATGGCGCAGCAGACGTATATCACCAGTGTGGTGAACGAGTTTGAGTGCCGGCTGATGGACGACGATTTCTGTGACCGCGCCCGAGGCTATCGGCCCTTAGTCGACACGCTGCAGATAGCCGACTGGTATATCTGCCAAGAGCTGACGGGCAACGGCGACGCCTTCCACAACACTTTCTTTTATAAAGAGCAGGGAGACGACCGCCTCCACTTCGGGCCCCTCTGGGACTACGACATCGCCTTCGGCAACGACAACCGCCTGGGCGACACCACCCACGAGCTGATGGCCGACATCGGCTACGGTGCCGCCCGGCAATGGATTGTCCGGCTGTGGCAAGACCCCTGGTTTGCACGGCTCATCAACCGCCGTTACAACGAACTGTTGGAGCAAGGCATTGTGGAGCGGCTGACAACGGCCATCGACAGCTTAGCCGCGGCCATCGACGCTTCACAACAGCTGAACTACGCACTGTGGAGTATCGACGAGCAGGTGTACTTAGAGCGTGTGCTGCACACGACCTATAGCGCGTATGTTGACGACCTGAAAGAATATATCGCACAGCATGCCCTCTTCCTGAAGGAGGCTTTCCGGCAGAGACAGGAAAGTGCAGGCACGAGTGGCATCGCTATGATACGTCGCCAGACCGAACACCCCGCCCCCGTCGTTGACCTGACGGGCAGGCTCGTCAGCGACACAAAAAATCTGCCCAAGGGCGTTTATATCGCCAATGGGCAGAAATGGGTTGTCAGATAGGTGCCGCCACCTTCTTCCCGTCGATGGGCAGAAATGGGTTGTCAGATAGGTGCCGCCACCTTTTTCCCGTCGATAATGACGATGCCCCTCCTCGTGTTCTTGTTGTTCATCTTTTGTCCCTGCAGGTTGTAGACGTCGAGTTGCTTCATGACGTCATCACCTTTTACTTGGCTTACAGCTGTTGCACCGTCGTCGGAAGGTGCGATAGCGGTGATGGCTGCGTTCTCAACATCCTTGTATCGAGTATTGAGCAAGATGGCCACGACGTTGAGGTTGCTGGCATCCTGAATGAGCGTATTCTCCGAGATGTCGATGGTGTAAGTAAACGTGTTAGGCTGCTGTGCCACGACAGGATCGCTGACGCTGTTCTCGATGCCTTGTCGGATGCCGCTGCCGTCGACGACGACGTGGTTATATTCGATGGCCATGAGCGACGAGCCATTGACGAAGGTAGCCATCTCAGGCATGACGAGCCAGTCGGTGTCGCCGACATATTTGTTCTGTTGTTTCCAGTAGCGGTCGTTGGGGTCGGGAGCCGTGACATGGTCTTCGGTGACGACGAAGGCCCATCGATAGTAGGAGGCCTGTTGCGTGTCGGTAAAGACGGCCGTTGCGGTCACCTCGATGCTCGTGTGTGTGTTGTCCTTCCATTGAGCTGTCGCGCTGACATCGGCATAGCAAGTCTGCTTCATGAGTTTGTCGATGTCGTGAATAACGCCGATGGGGTCGCTGTAGTCCCAGTCGGTCCCGAAGAAGGGGTCGCAGTTGATGGATCGGTTGAGTTGGCACGAAGGATAGCCGTTGCCGCTGGCATAGAGTTTCGTCTTCATGGGGTCGTAGCTATCTTGGTGAATGGCAACAGCGATGAATCGGTCGCCGTATTTCTTCTGCAGGTGTTCGATGCTGGCGATGCCCCTGGGGCAGTTGCTGCACCATGTGCCGGTGTATTCCTCCATAAGTACGCGCCGTTGCGGCGTTGTTGTCTGTGCTTGCAGAGACATTGCGCTTGTCAGGGCGATGGTTGCAGCGATGACGGTTGAGTAGCGTAAAGATTTCATAATTTTTCTTTTTAAGATTGACGTTGATTGAATGTGGGTGCAAAGTTAGCGAGAAAGGCCGAAATCGTTCGTCAACAATTCTGTTAGATTGTTCCAATTTTGCCAATCTGAACATAAAACGTTGTTTTTCTTTCCGAAAACGTTTTGGATATACAAAAAAAAGACTAATTTTGCAACCGAATGAAGTTGACAACGGATATAAATAAGGGTTTATGAGATATAATCAGTTTTTCTTATCGTTGCTTCTCTCGCTGCTGGCCGTGTGTGTCCGTGGTGCCAATTTGATGCACACGCCCGAGTTCTATAGCCGATGGGAGGGGCTTGACAACGAGCGGCTGATGTCGATGGGCCGTTTGTTTCTGGGCGAGCGTTTCAACAGCGACAGTGCCCTGGTGTGCTACACCATCGTGGTGAACCGTTTGCAGAATGACGTTGACGACGCTGTCAAGGCCGATGTATATATCCGTGCGCTGAACAACCTGGGCTATCTCTACTATACTTATTATAATGATCACGTGCGCGCGGATGCTCTTTTCGACGAAGGCATCGCCCTTGCCAAGAAGTTCAAGGAAGACAGTCATCTGCCCTACCTCTACCTGAACAAGGGCAATGTCACCTACATCTACGAGACCATCAAGGGCCAGAAGCAGAGCGAGAAGAAAATCATCGACAACTTCAAGAAGACCTTCCATTCGGGTGTAGAGCAGCAAGCGTGGGACTGTGTGACGGCTTCTTTCTATGGTTTGGCCACTTTCTACATCAACATGGGTACCCGTGACATTTCGCCCATACGCAAAGAGGTAGAAACGTATGCCCGGCTCAACATTCCCGACTCTACCGCGCTGAAGGATATCGCCCAGGTCTATCTTACTGTTCTTCAGGCATACGGAACACATCGCTACGAACAAAGCATCGCGCTGCTCGAGAAGCAGTTGGACGATGCCAACTTCATGCAGCACGTCCATTTCTTCCAGATTGCCAACACCTATAGTTCGCTTATCCGTCTTTGTAGAATGGTCGGACAGCATGAAAAGGTGGAGCATTTCTGCAACGAGTTTGAGAGTTTCGTCAAAGACGGCGACAACATGACCTCGAAGGTGCAGGCCTACGGTCTTTTGCAGGAAATCTATCAGGAAGCTGGCCAGACCGACCTGGCCCAACACTACGAGTATCTCAAGCTAAAGGTAAAGGATGAGCTTCAAGAGCAGCACCAGTTGGGCGACATGGAGCAAAACCGATTCTTACGCCAGCTGACACAGGTGAGCGACGAGCTGCTGGCCGAACAGACCGAAAACCACTGGAAGACCATTGTCCTTCTGATCATCAGTATCGCCTTCGTCCTGTTGGTCGTCAGCTTGTATTATATTGTGAGAAGCCTACGCCGGCAGCGTCGATACGTCAACGTGCTGTACGAGAAGAACCAGCGTCTGCTCGAATCCAGCCAACTGCTGTCTCGTACCTCTCCCTCCTCAACTCTCACCTCTCATCCCTCACCGATTACTGATGACGCGCCACAAGAAAGCGACGATCGTGGCGAGAAGATGGCGCCACAGACAAAGGAGGCCATCAAGCATTCCATTCTCGAAGTGATGAGCCAGCGCGACGTCATCTGTCAGACCGACTTCACCCTTTCGACGCTTTGCCAGCTTTCGGGCTACAGCCACTCGTATGTCTCGCAGGTCATCCGCGAGACGTGGGACACCAATTTCAATGCCCTGCTCAACGACTACCGCATCAAGGAGGCCTGTCGCTGCATGAACGACATCGAGCATTACGGCAACTACACCATCGAGGCCATCGCTACGACGGTGGGATTCTCGTCGCGCAGTCATTTCTCCACCATCTTCAAGAAGGTGACGGGCATGACGGCTGCCGAATACTTCAAGACAGCCCGCCGCAAGGCTGCCGAAAGCAACACTTAGCACCCACTAACCATCATCAACGTTCACCCAACACGCTCCCCATAACAAGCTGGGGGAGCGTTTTCTTTCTGCTATTTCGTTCGGTTTTGCATGATTCGAACACGCCAACATCGTTTTTGTTAGGCGTTTTTTTCGATTTAGCCTATCTTTGCAGCGTCCATCTCCGATGAAGAGCCCTGTCGGGTGTATGGACGAAGCGAAGTTAATGGGCTTACCTATATTTATGTATCTAAACAATCGTTGAAAATGAAAAAGATTTTACTTGCCGTATGCGCTCTGTTCGCTGTGACGCTTGCACACGCTCAAGACGACGAACAACTGGTCGTAGAAAACACCACACCAGGTAAACTGGCACAGCAACTTGGTGCCGAGATGTACACCATCACCAACCTGAAGGTGACGGGCAGCATCAACAACGCCGACCTCAAACTGCTCCGACAGATGGCTGGCTATATGCCCGACATCATACCCGACGACTATTGGGACGACTATGCCAAACCCACAGGCAACATGGCACAGGCACCCCGAAAAGGGCATGGCGACCTGCCACACGACCCGAGCGAGTGCTCGCTGGCCATACTCGACGTTTCGGAGGTTCACCTCGTAACAGGAGGTGGAAACTTCTTCGAAGACGAATACTTAGGAACGAAATACAGCATTCAGAAAGAGGGCGTGGCACCCGACTTTATGTTCGAGCGCTGCTACAACCTCGTATCGCTGAAACTGCCCAACGAGCTGAAGAAGCTGCCACGCTATTGCGTGTCGCACTGTGATGCACTCGTCGATCTGCAACTCGGCGACAAGATCCGCACCATCGACGACTATTCGCTCACCAACAACGCCAGCCTGCTGTCGCTCACAATTCCCGAGGGAGTCGTCTCTATCGGCAGAGAGGGATGCTCGAGTAATGTGGCATTGGAGACACTGACACTGCCCAGCACGCTGACCGAGGTGGGCTACTTCGCCTTCTGCAGCAACCATGCTCTGCAAAACATCAATCTCGGCACAGGGTTGAAGAAGCTCACATACGGAGCTTTCAAGTGGTGCGACGGACTCGAACATGTCGACCTCTCTGACACCAACCTCGAGATAATCGATGCCCTCGCCTTCTCTTCTTGCACCAGCCTCGAGACAGTGAAGTTCCCCGTTACGCTCATCTCTATCGGCTCTTCTGCTTTCGAGCAGACTCCTTTCCTCGAGGAGATCGATATACCCGAGGGACTGGAGACCATCGGCAACAGTGCTTTCTATAACAGCGGACTGCGCACCTTCACCCTGCCCAACAGTGTCACCTCTATCGGTACGGCGTGCTTCTCCGACTGTAAGCTTTTGGAAAACTTCACCCTGAGCGAGAACATCACCTCGATACCGGAACGCTGCTTCTCGTCGTGCAACAGCCTTGTCAGCCTCGACCTGCCTGAGCGCATCTCTGAAATCGGCCCCAGTGCCTTCTCCAATTGTAAGTCGCTGACAGACCTCAACTTCTCTTCCGGACTTCAGTACATCGACGAAAAAGCTTTCTATGGCTGCGAGGCTCTTGAAGAAGTGACCGTTCCCGACAATGTGCTTGAAATCGGTCGGGGCATCTTCCGCTACTGCACGTCGCTCAAAGAGGCTTCCATCGGCAGTGGTATCGAGACACTGCCTATGGAATGCTTCTACGGTTGCTCTTCTCTTTCCAAGTTGAACCTTGTCGACGGCATAAAGACCCTTCAGCGTTTCGCCTTCGAAGAGTGCACCTCGCTGAACACCATCATACTGCCTGCCACCGTCGAGGTGCTCGAAAACGGACTCTCCTTCCGCTGGGACAACGTGCAGAAGATCGTATGCTATGCCACCGTGCCTCCTGTCAGCGACAGCGCCAGCGGCGAGCCGTGGTACAGCTGCTACAAGACGGCCCGCGTCTACGTTCCCGAGGAATCTATCCCCGCCTACATCCAGTCGCCCGTGTGGAAGAAGTTCTATGAAGAAAACGACTTCCTCACTATCGAGGACTATCTGGCTGAACAGGGTGATGACGAGACAACAGCCATCAACTCGGCAGCTTCTCAACAGGCCGCCTCGGCAACTCTCTACGACCTTTCGGGCCATCAGCTCACAGCTCCCACCAAGGGCATCAACCTCGTGCGCATGAGCAACGGTGAAGTGAAGAAAGTTGTCGTCAAGTAATTCAATCATTCAAGCCTGAGGTGAAAAGGCAATTAGTGCTGAAAGCATCTTTTTGCCTTTCACCTTTCCTTCCCTAAACAATCATACCTATGAAGAAAAAGATACTCGCCCTCATCGCCTTCTCTCTCCTCTCTCCTCTCACCTCCCAATTGTCAATTCTCAATGGTCAATTCTCAATGGTCAACGCCCTGCCCGCCCAGCGCGGCGTGAAGCGTACGGTGAAGCAGACCGACGGCACGAAGCTCAACCTCACCCTCCGTGGCGATGAGCATCTCCACTACTTCACAGCCGACAACGGCCTACCCGTCGTGCGCAATGCCACAGGAAACTACTGCTATGCCGAGGTCAGAGCCGAAGGTCTTGTACCCACCTCCCACCTTGTAACCCCCACCGACGGTACTGCAGGAAGCATATCCAACGGTTCTGTAAGACGCGTTTCCGACGCGTCACCCACCCATCTGTCACAGGTGCAGCAAGACCTTCGCCAACTTCGACAGCAGCGCATGGCTCGTGTGGAACGCACAGCGATGCCCCGCCGCGTCATGACGGGCCAGCGACGCGGGCTGGTCATCCTGGCCGAATATGCCAACTATCCCTACACCTACTCCAAGGCCACCATGGACAGCATCATGAACTACACCGGCTACCAGAAGGGCTACTTCCAAGGCTCCGTCCACGACTACTTCTTCGAGCAGTCGAACGGACAGCTCGACCTTACGTTCGATGTCGTCGGTCCCGTCAAGCTCTCCAAGGACATGGAATACTACGGACAGAACAACACCTTAGGTGATGTACACGTAGGGCAAATGGTGGCCGAGGCCTGTCAGCTGGCCACCGACTCTGTCAACTATGCCGACTACGACTGGGATGGCGACGGAAAGGTAGACCAGGTGGTCGTCATCTACGCCGGATGGGGCGAGGCAATGGGCGCTGCCGAAGAAACCATCTGGCCGCAGGAGAATCAGCTCTCCAAGTCGGACTTCGGACGGCCGCTGAAGATCGACGGGGTGGAGATCAACAAATATGCCACCACCTGCGAGCTCTACGGCAACGAAGAGGCCTACGGAGGCGAGCGCTGGCTCACGGGGGTAGGCCCGATGTGCCATGAGTTCAGCCATTGTTTCGGACTGCCCGACTTCTACGACACGCTCGACGACCTGCACTTCACCATGTGCGACTGGGACCTGATGGACTCTGGCTGCTACAACCTCGGCACCTACTGCCCGGCAGGCTACACGGGCTACGAGAAGTGGTTCTGCGGATGGCAGGAACCCATCGTTCTCGATGCACCCACAACCGTCAGAAACCAGCAGCCGCTAAGCCTCGGAGGCGACTTCTACGTGGTCTACAACGACCAATACAGCGGGCAGAAAAACGAATACTACATCCTCGAAAACCGACAGTGGACCGGCTTCGACTCTTGGCTCTACGGCAAGGGACTGCTCATCACGCACGTCAACTACAATGCCGCTGCATGGCGCAACAACGAGGTGAACCAGGAATACGGTAAGGAGCGCATGGCCATCATTCCCGCCAACAACCTCTACACCTACAAGGACAGTGCGGAGATTGGAAACACCTACCCCTACATCGACCGCGAGAGTGGCACCATCCTGAACGATGCCCTCACCAACACCTCTACGCCCTCGGCAATGGTCTTCAATGTCAACAAGAGCTTCAAGAAGACGATGGACAAGCCCATCACCGACATCCGCATGGATGCCGACACGCACACCACCTCGTTCCTCTTCATGGGCGGCAGCGACGATGAAGCCACGGGCATAGGGAATGAAGAATTAAGAATGAAGAACCAACGGTCGGCGCCTACGGGGAAAGCCAATGAAGAATCGCGCGGTGGCATCTACGACCTCCTGGGCCGTCCCGTCTCTTACAGGGCAAATTCTATTTGCCCGACATCCCCCAAGCCTATCTACATCATCAACGGAAAGAAATTTGCAAATTAAAGAATATGGTATCGACGATGAAGAAATTATTCTGTTGCTCGCTCATCCTGCTGTTAGGCTGCTCCGTCGCAATGGCTGTGCCTGCCGAAAAGCGGTGGCACACCTACACGCTGCCCGACGGCACGAAGATGGAGCTGATGCTCACGGGCGACGAACACGGGCATTGGTTCAAAGCCCGCGACGGACGGTGCTACGACATCCAAACCGACATAACCCGCTCGGGCGGATTTGAAATCCGACCGCTCTCCGACAACGAGCTGCAACAGCGCAAGGCGCAGGCTGCCGAGCGGCGTGCCGCTGCCAATGTCTCCCGCAGTAATCTCGCACCTTCGCACCCACGCACCCACGCACCCTCGATGAAGACACCCACTCACTACACCGGCGAGCGCAAGGGCCTCTTCATCCTCGTGGAGTTCCCGGAGCAGCCTTTCTCGCGGCCGGACATCAAAACTGTCTACGACAGCATCTGCAACTATCGCAACTATCGCACGCCTCCCTACTGCGGCTCCGTGCACGACTACTTCTATGAGCAGAGCGACGGCCAGTTTGACCTGACGTTTGACATTGTAGGCCCCATCATGGCCGAGCACAACGAAGGTTACTATGGCACCAATGGGTCGATGGGTGGCATCGACGGTATGGTTCAGGCCCTTGTCATCCAGGCTGTTAACGAGGTGGCCGACTCGGTAGACTTCACCCAGTACGACTGGGACGGCGATGGCGAGGCCGACCAGGTGTTCCTGCTCTATGCCGGCTACGGCGAGGCGCAGGGCGGCCCGTCGTGGACCATCTGGCCTTGCGAGGGCCGGTTGAGCAAGCAGGGAGGTGTCAGAGACTTGCCCGTCGTTGATGGTATCACCATCGACACCTTTGCCTGTTCGTGCGAGCTACAGGGAAAGAGCGGCACGCAGATTGACGGCATCGGCACCATCTGCCACGAGTTTACCCACTGCCTGGGCTTCCCCGACTTCTACAATGCCAGCGACTTCAACGACTTCTGCATGGATGTTTTCGATGTGATGGACTACGGTGCCTATAACGGCAACACCTATTGTCCGTCGGGCTATACGGGCTATGAGCGGTGGTATTGCGGATGGCGCGAACCCGTAGAGCTGACCGAGGCGCAGCACATCGCCGACTGGCAGCCCTTGGTGAACGAGGGCGAGACGTTCATCCTCTACAACGAAGGCAACCACGACGAGTACTACCTCTTGGAAAACCGCCAGTATGTGGGCTTCGACTCCTGTCTCTACAGCCACGGCCTTGTGGTGACGCACGTCGACTACGACGAGTATGCCTGGGAACACAATCAGGTGAACACCAACAAGAACCGGCAGCGCATGCTCTTGGTGCCGGCCGACAACATCCGCGACATCAAGACCTGCGACACCGATGCCTTCCCCTATACCTATCTGAACGGACGGCGCACGCTCGACTCGCTGACCAACCGCAGCCATCCCAGGGCAACGGTCTACAACAAGAACACGGACGGCAGCTACTTCCTCAACAAGCCTATCTACAACATCCGTGAGACGGGCGACTATGCTGTTGAGTTCGACTATCTCGTGAAGCCCACCCCGCCGACTCCAACGGGCGTTGTTACAATTGATAATGGACAATGGACAATTGATAATGGACAAGAGACAATTGAGAATTGCGAAAGTGTGTACGACCTCCTTGGTCGTCCCGTCTCTTACGGGGCAAATTCTATTTGCCCGGCATCCCGCAAGTCTATCTACATAAGGAAAGGACGTAAGATAATTGACAATTGATAATTAGGAAAATAACGAATCATCTATTATTAACAAAACCGCAAACAACAATGAAGCACTTCAAGCATTTATTCCTACTGATGCTCATCGCGATGGGCTTGTGCCCTGCGATGGCTCAGACACAGACGCACGAAGCGCCCTACGAGGTTGACTTCAACACGCGAATCAACACGTCGTCGGGTTTCAGCGTTGCGCCTGGATGGCAGCATATTGTCGATGGCAATATGTACTATGGTTACAGCTCGTACAACGGCTACGAGGGTGGTTGGCTCTACACGAGCTACAATCAGGCCGAGGGTGTGAACGACCTGCTCGTCACTCCTCTGGTTTCCGGCGATGTGAGCATGCTGGTGAAGATCTACAGTAGCAGCCATGCCGATGAAGCGAGCCTGCGTCTCTTTGCCGTGACGGAGGGTACGGACGGAACGTTGCAGATTGGCGACGAGCTGCCTACGGAGCTGGAGTTCGTCACCGAGCCCGAGGTGGCAGAGGGCGAAGAGCAGCCCGTTCCGGCACTGTCGACCAGCAGCTTTGTCCGCGTGAGGCTGGCTCGGGGCCTTGAGGCTCCCACGATGGTGGGCATCCGTATGGCTTACGTGGGCATCGACAACTTCCATGCCGACGAGGCCGATGTCGTCTTGCGTCGCGGGCTGACCATCTCTTCGGCTCAGCTGAGCACCCGCACGCCGGAGGTGACGGCAGCTGGCACGTACACGCTGAAGTTCGTGTACAGAGTGAGCAACACTGGCGAGGTGGACTTGAACCCCGGCGACGAGGGCTACGAGGTGAGACTCTACATGAAGGCCAATGAGACTGGCTCGGAGGACATTCTGCTGAAGACTATCCCTGTTGAGGAGACTCTGGCCGCGGGCGACCAGGGCAGCAACACGAACGTTGAGATAGAGCTGGCCTACGAGGATTATCCCGACACTTACTCCTACTATTTCGAAGAGGGCATCAGCGGGACACGCTACGATGTGTATTATCAGAGTACGCCCGTGCCTTACGAGGCTGTCTTCGCCCTCACCGATGCCAACGGCAATGAGGTGAAGAGCGGCACGACCATCGATTTCGGACTGGTTCAGGGCGAGCAGTCGAAAACCTACCGCATCTATAATAATGGTACGGCACCGCTCAGCCTGACGGGGCTCGACGTAGAAGGCGACTTTGCCGTTGAGGGCATCACCGCCGAGACGGTCGTCAGTCCGAAGAGCTATGTTTCGTTCAACATCGTTGCCAAGGGCACACAGCCTGGCGAACAGCTCGAACAGATCACCATCAGCAGCTACGAAGGCGGCGACTACGCCCTCATCGTGAAGGCTTTCGTGGCCGAAGAGGGCAAGTGGTTCGAACCTTTCAACGACAGCAAGGTGCCTGTCAACATGCCTGTCGTCGACGGCTATTGGTACGTATCGAATGGCATGCTCTACCAATCGAGCAACATGGAGGGACGCATCCAGTCGCCAATGATAACGTTGGCAGAAGGCGAGGCCATCATGTTCGAGGCTATGGGCTATGAAAGCAGCTATGGCAGCAGCAGTCCGATGCTCAACGTCTATTGGTCGACCGACCGCAACACGTGGACGAAGGCTGCCGAGCTGTCTACCAGCAGTGAGGCCGACCAGTGGAAGCTCTCTACCACAACGAAAAAGATCTTCACCATCAACGGACTGCCTGCAGGCAACATCTACCTGATGTTTGGCGACCGCTACTGCTACATCGACAATATCTACGGTGGAACGCTCGTGGAGATAGCCCACGACATGGTGGCCGTCAGCAGCAACCTGCCCGCCGAAGCAATGGTCAACAACACCTACAACGCATCGGTAACGCTGAAGAACGCAAACACAGAGACCGAAGGTGCCGGATCGTATAAGGTGCGACTCTATGCCGACAACCAGATGGTTGCCGAGACAGAAGGCGGCGACATCGAGCCTGGCAAGCAGCTGGCATTCAGTCTCAGCTATACACCCCACAAGGTTGGTGTGCAGAAGATGTATGTAGCCTTCGAGGCCGAGGACTATGTGATGAAGACCGCCGAGGTGGATGTCAACGTGGCCGAAGAGCAGGCCAACCAGGTGCAGGTGGGCGACTTCTACGCCAACGACAACAAGACGCCGCTCGACATCAACAACAACAACACCGAGAGCGAGGCCATCTACACCGCTGAGAACTTAAAGCTGGCGGCCGGCACGAAGATCAACAAGATAACGTGGCGCGGCTACAGCACGAGCAAGGACGTGACGACCGACGTTCAGGTGTGGATAGAGAACACCGAAGACGTAGCTGTCGGCAGCGACATGAAGGATGTCAGCACCATGACCTGCATCTACGACGGACAGTACACCTTCAGGAAGCAGGGTGGCAGCAACAACCGCATGGACATGCTCACCGTCAACCTCACCGAGCCCTTCGTCTACGAGGGCCAGAGCCTGCGCATCCATGTGCGCAGCATGGACAACGACTACACGACTGTCTACTTCGAGAATACGAACATCACGGGGCAGTGTCTGTATCGTTCGAGCTATAGCACTACCGACTTCTCGCAGATGTCGCTCAAGAACGGCAACCTGCCCGTCGTCTATCTCGATGTCGAGAAGGATCCCACGACGCTCAGCGGCAACGTGACGTTGGCTGAAGACGGCACGCCCGTAGCCGACCAGAACGTGACGCTGACCAGCGGCAACGTGCTCTATGAAGCGACGACCGATGCCGAGGGACACTACACGATGAATGTCATTCAGGACCAGCTGACCTACCAGCTGCGCATCGAAAAGGAAGGCTACACCCCCTTCGCGCAGGAGGTGAGCTTTGCTGATGGCAGTAAGGTGGTCGATGCCGCACTGGTTGTCGCCAAGGGACTGGCCATCGATGCTATCGAGGCACCTGCCGAGGCCGTGGCCAACAACGAGGTGACGGTGAAGGTGAAGGCTACGAACTACAGCAGCACGCTGACAGCAGCCGGAAGCTACACGGCACAACTGCTGAATGCCAGCGGCGAACAGATAGCCGAGGCTGAAACGGTGGCTCTGGCCGCTGGCGAGCAGCACGACTACGTGTTCACGTTCCGTCCCACAGAGGTGGGCAGCATGGAGGTATACGCCGCCTTCGAGGGCTTGAACTTCTCGGAAGAGAGCGAGCATGCCACCATCGAGGTGAAGGAAGAAACAGCCCTGGCCGACATCGTCATCGCCAATCCCAGCAGCTATAGCTACAGCACCAACTACAACTGCGCCTTCGACCTCTACGGCAGTGACGACAAGGGTTGTCAGGCTATCTATACACCTGCACAGATGGGCATCGAGGCCGGCATCAATCTGCGCAGCATCGCCCTGCGCGGTTACAACACGGGCAATGCCGTGACCGCCAATGTGCGCCTCTTCCTTCAGAACACCGAGGACACGGAGGACTATCTGACCGACCAGAGCGAGATGCAACAGGTGTTCGAGGGTCGTGTGACCTTCGAGAAGGGTGGCAGCAGCAACAACCGCATCGTGATGCTCAACATGCCGCTGACGGAGCCTTTCGTCTATGAGGGTAAGAATATGCGCATCTGGATAGAGCTGACCAACCAGCAGGGAACCTCTTCGGGAGCCTACTTCGAATACTTCAATGAGACGGAATACATCTCGAAGGATGGTGGCCAGACCTGGAAGACCAACAACTACAAGCCCGTGCTCTATGCCACTATCTCTACCGCCAAGCAGCTTGCGGGCAACATCACCGACATGGACGGCAACGTCTTGCCCGGTGCCACGGTGACGCTGACCAGCCCGGAGGCCGTCTATACCGGCAAGGCTGACAATGAGGGCCGCTACTTCGTTGATGTGGTACAGGCCGACCATACCTATACCGCAACATTCTGCGTGGAAGGCTTCGAGACAAAGACTGTTGAGAACGTGACCTTTGCTGAGGGCAACGTCGAAATGGACGTACAGCTGGGCTATGCCGCTCGCGAGTTTGCCGAAGGCGAGGTCTATACCATCTGCCTGCCCGTGGCACTCGATGAGGCCGCCGTACGGAAGGCAGGCCACTTCTATGCCCTGAACGCCATTGACGGCGAGACCATCGGCTTCAAGGAGGTGACCACCACCGAGGCTTACGTACCTTATATATATAAGGCAACCGACGGCAGTGACCTCTTCGCCGATATGGATGCATGGACCATCGATGCCGAGGCCAACACGACGGCTACGGTAGACAATGTCAGCTTCATCGGTACGATGAGCCGCCAGCACGTCGTGGCCGAAGAAGGCGTCACCTGTTATGGTTACAGTGCCGACAACGGCACCTTCGGTAAGATCACATCGGCATTCGTCAGTCCGTTCCGCGCTTACCTCAAGGTAGAGGGCGAGACAGCTGCCAAGAGCTACGCCATCGAGATGGAAGACCTTCCCGTTCCCACAGGCGTTGTTACAATTGATAATGGACAATTGACAATTGATAATAGCGGAAATGTGTACGACCTGCAGGGAAGGCTGGTTTCTCATGGGTACCACGTACCCCCGATAAAGAAGGGCATCTATATCATCAATGGAAAGAAGACAGTCGTGAAATAAGTAAAAAACGAAGAAGAAAATGAAACAGACAAGGTATATCAAGCCTGTCGTTGCTCAAACCGTCATCCTGCCTCAGTGCAGGATGATGGTGGGCAGCAACGACTACGAAGAGAACACCTCTGAAACGCCCGAGCATGAGGATGGAACAGAGCTCCGCTCGCCGCGACGCCGCCAACAGGACATCTGGAGCTGGGAGGACGAGGAGGTATTGACAATTGATAATTGATAATTGATAATTAACGAATTAGGAAATGAAAAAGATTCTGATTTCAGCTGCGTTGGCCATCGCTGCCATCGGCAGCACCAACGCACAGCAAATGACCGACGGCAACTGGTGGGGCTATATACCCTATCCCTGCGAACGCATTGACCTGGGCAACGGCGAGGAGCCCGACCAATATCAGGCCGCCATCCTCGTACCAGGCTACGAGCTCGATGTGCGCGGCAAGGCCATCGACGGCATCCGCTTCTATCTCCGCTCGACAGAGTATATGAGCGATCTCAGCGTATGGCTCTCCACGGCATTGCCCGGCGTAGCCTCTGTGGCCAATGTGGAGTACAAGCCACTCGACATAGCCACCGTGCAAGGTGGCAACGACGAGGAGTGGGGACCCGGACTCGTCAACGAGGTGTACTTCTCCAAACCCTATGCCATACCCAAGAAAGGGCTCTACCTGGGCTACTCGCTGACCATCAACTACGTAGAAAGCGAGTTTGACTGGGACAACGGCTATCCGCTCGTCACCGCCTACGGTGCCGTGCCCAACGACAACGCTTCGTTTGTCAGCATGCAGAAGACGCTGGGCGACAACGGATGGATGCGCATGAACCTGCTCTTCGAAAACCCCAACGTATGCATCCAGGCACACATCGTCGACATCCCTGACGAGTCGGAGACAGCCATCAACGACATTAACCTGTCCGATAGCCCGCTTGCCAACTCGGCGACTGTCTACGACCTGCAAGGACGCAGACTGGCCTCCCAGGCCTCCGAAGGGGGAGGGGAAAAAGGGCTCGTCATTGTGAGGATGGCCGACGGCACGACACGAAAGTTTATCAATAAGTGATTGTTTCAATTTAAGTTATTAGTTTTTTCTCATAAGCACATTTTTTTAGAATAAGCTCGAGACTCATTCGAAGAAAGCATCCCAGCCGTGATGGCCAGGATGCTTTTTAATTGATAATTCTTTCTCCGCTTCGCTTTGAAAGCGTCCCTTTGGGCCGAGCGGGTCATTCACCCAGGAAAGAGCGATTTGCTCGATTAGAAGTCCATGTGGTCGAGGGCGTCGCTGAAGTCCTTCGGCTCGTGCTCAGCCTGCGGGTCGTGGTATTCGCTGTTATGCTCCTGACCGAAGTTCTTCGGCATGCGGTCGCCCAGCGAGTTGCCGTTGCCGTGGTTGCCGTTGCGGGGACGGTCGCCATTGCGCTGTCCGCGCTCGCCACGCTGACGACGCTCACCGCGCTCGGGGCGCTGGCGGCGCTCACGCTCCTGATAGCCCTCGGGCTTCGGGATGAGCACACGGTGCGACAGCTTGTACTTGCCGGTCTTGGGGTCGATCTCAAGCAGCTTCACCGTAATCTTGTCGCCTTCCTTCAGTCCGGCTTCCTCGACGGTCTCGAGACGCTTCCAGTCGATCTCCGAGATATGGAGCAGACCATCCTTGCCCGGCATGATCTCTACGAAGCAGCCGTAAGGCATGATGCTGCGGATGGTACCCTCGTAGATCTCGCCCACCTCGGGGATGGCCACGATGGCCTTGATCTTGCCGATGGCGGCGTCGATAGCCTCCTTGTTGGGACCCGACACCTGCACCTTGCCGACGCCGTCGATCTCGTCGATGACGATGGTGGCACCCGTGTCTTCCTGCATCTGCTGGATAATCTTTCCGCCCGGGCCGATGACGGCACCGATGAACTCCTTCGGAATCTCGAACTGCTCGATGCGCGGTACGTGCGGCTTCAGCTCGGCACGCGGCTCGGCGATGGTGTCGGTGATGCACTTCAGGATGTGCTCACGTCCGGCCTTGGCCTGCATGAGTGCCTTCTCGAGGATGTCGAAGCTGAGTCCGTCGCACTTGATGTCCATCTGTGTGGCGGTCAGACCGTCGCGTGTACCGGTGGTCTTGAAGTCCATGTCGCCGAGGTGGTCCTCGTCGCCGAGGATGTCACTCAGCACGGCATACTTATCCTCACCGGGATTCTTGATCAGACCCATAGCAATACCGCTGACGGGCTTCTTCATCGGCACGCCGGCATCCATCAGCGCCATTGTTCCGGCACAGACGGTAGCCATCGACGACGAACCGTTCGACTCGAGTATCTGCGATACCAGACGGATGGTATAGGGGAAGTCTTCAGGAATCTGACCCTTCAGGCCGCGCCATGCCAAGTGGCCATGACCAATCTCACGACGGCCGGTGCCGCGCTGAGCCTTGGCCTCGCCCGTACAGAACGGGGGGAAGTTGTAGTGGAGCAGGAACTTCTGGTAGTACTTCTCCAGCACGTCGTCGACGAGCTTCTCGTCGAGCTTCGTACCAAGGGTACAGGTACCGAGGGCCTGTGTCTCACCACGGGTGAAGAGTGCACTTCCGTGAGGCATGGGCAGCGGTTCCACCTCGCACCAGATAGGACGTATCTCGTCGGTCTTACGGCCGTCGAGACGGATGCCCTCGTCGAGAATACAACGACGCATGGCGTCGCGCATCACGTCGTGGTAGTAGCGCTCCATCATGGCCACCTTCTCCTCCATCTCGTCCTCGCTGAGGTCGGCATGAGCAGCAGCGTATTTCTCTTTGAAGTCTTCGAGAATCTTGTCGAAAGCTTCCTGACGCGCCTGCTTCTCGAGAGCCTGCTTCGTCACGTCGTAGGCAGGCTGATAGAGCTCGTCGTTCATCTGCTGGCGCAGCTCTTCGTCGTTCACCTCGTGGTCGTATTCGCGCTTGACGTCCTTGCCCAGCTCTTTCGAGAGTTCGGCCTGCAGCTCGCACATCGGCTTGATGGCCTCCATGGCAGCCTTCAGGGCACCGAGCAGGTCTTGCTCGGAGACTTCCTTCATCTCGCCTTCCACCATCATGATGTTCTCGGCCGAGGCACCCACCATGATGTCCATGTCGGCCTGCTTCATCTGCTCGAAGGTGGGGTCGATGACATATTCGCCGCCTACACGAGCTACGCGCACCTCACTGATGGGGCACTCGAAGGGGATATCTGAACAAGCCAATGCAGCCGATGCAGCGAAACCTGCCAAAGCGTCGGGCTGGTCGATGCCGTCGGCGCTGAGCAGCATCACATTGACAAAAACTTCTGCGTGATAATTAGAGGGGAACAATGGGCGTAGCACACGGTCGACCAGTCGGCTGGTCAGGATCTCGGTGTCCGACGGCTTGCCCTCTCGGCGAGTGAAACCTCCAGGGAAGCGCCCTGCTGCTGAATACTGCTCTCTGTAGTCTACCTGCAGAGGCATGAAATCTGTTCCGGGAACTGCATCTTTTGCGGCACAAACAGTGGCCAGAAGGACGGTGTTGTTCATCTTCAGCACTACGCTGCCGTCGGCTTGTTTTGCCACTTTCCCGGTTTCAATGGTGATGGTCCTTCCATCAGCCAATTGAATCGTCTTTGAAATTACGTTCATCTAATATAAAAACATCTAAAAAATAAAGGCGTATGTGCACCTTGCGCATACGGGGTGCAAAGGTAATAAATAATTGACAATTGATAATGGATAATTGATAATTATTATGAAAAGTTACGTTTTTTGCTAAAAAACGATTTCCATATTTTTGTTTTTTAAGAATTATACGTATCTTTGCACCCGTTTTTTATTCATCACTAAACTTCCATCACGCATGGTACTGAATTACATCTGGATAGCATTTTTTATCATAGCATTCGTCATTGCTCTGTTTCGCCTGGTATTCATGGGCGACACCGAGGTATTCCCGGCGATGATGAACTCTACGTTCGACACTTCCAAGACGGCCTTCGAGATATCGTTGGGCCTCACCGGCGTTTTGGCCCTTTGGCTCGGTATCATGAAGATCGGCGAGAAGGGGGGCGTCATCAACCTCTTCGCCCGACTGCTGAGTCCTATCTTCGCCAAGCTCTTCCCGGAGATTCCCAAGGGGCATCCCGTGACGGGCAGCATCTTCATGAACATCGCGGCCAACATGCTGGGCCTCGACAATGCCGCCACACCGCTCGGACTGAAGGCAATGGAGCAGCTGCAGGAGCTGAATAAAGCCCCAGAAGCCCCCCATTCAGCCCCC
>Ga0310695_10002557_pt1 | contig 38057 bp, 28 predicted proteins | sample RumenRJG_04DNA_FD_203882 | JGI IMG/M metagenome (GOLD analysis project Ga0310695, IMG submission 203882) | Bovine rumen microbial communities from Lethbridge, Alberta, Canada - RJG_04 (v2) (version 2) | ecosystem: Host-associated > Mammals > Digestive system > Stomach > Rumen | place: Canada...
CCCCTTCACTCCCCTTCACTCCCCTTCACTCCCCTTCACTCCCCTTCACTCCCCTAAAATTTACAGCAGCGACCTGATCTCGGCTTCGAGATCCTTCATCTGCGACGAGCGCTTCTGCAATTGGTTGTTTCGGTCGATGAGGAAGAATTCGGGAACGCTCTGCACATTGTACCTAACGGCATTCTCACCTTCGGCATCACGCACGCTAATCCATGGCAACTGTTGGGTCATCTGGCGCCAGAAGTGCTCGTCGGCGTCGAGACTCACCTGATAGATCTCCAAGCCCTGAGCGTGATACTTGTTATAGAGGCCACGCAACATGAGGATGCGCTGGGGCGAGTCTTGCAGCGTGAAGCTGTGGAAGTCGAGCAGCACCACCTGACCACGCAGACTGGTCAGCGTGCGTTGCTGCCCATGGTTATCAGCAAGACTGATCTCGAGCACGCCCGACTCTACGATTTTGCTCTGGTCGATGGTTTGCGCCTGTCGGGCTGCAACTATCCGAGTATTGTTCATACCCTCGATAGCAATATTGTGCAGGTTCTGACCACGCAAAGCACCAGGATAGAACGTATCCCACGAGGTGGCGACGGCTGCAAACGCCTTCACGTCGTCGGGATTACTGCGCGGATCGAAGATGAGCCAGGGACCGATAGCCTGGAAGAGCGCAAAGTAACTGCTGGCCTGTTCGGGCTGCTTATAAATATAGTTGTAGGTCAGGTCGTTCTTATAGGCCTGCAACATGTGGTCGAGCGAGTCGCGCGATGCCACACGCGGCATGGTCCTGTCGAACTGAAGGGCAACGAAACGCCGCTGCAGTTCCTGCTGCTTCAGTGCGAGTTCGCGAATCCTGGAGCAGTTTTCCGATCCGCTAACCTCGTAATCGGAACCGATGTTGGGCCACTGTGCATGAATGGTCACGGTCTCGGTTGAGTCGATGCTGACGTTGATAATCTGGTCGGCTATACGAAGGATATAGAACTCGGGGGCCTCAGGCCGCTCCTGGCTGAAAGAGAAGGTACCATTGGACGACAGCTTGACGGAGTCGAGCGTCACAAGGCCCTCCAATGAAACATTTTCGAAATAGAGAATGGAGTCCTGGGCACCCTCGATGGTACCCTCGACGGTGAACTTTGACTGTTGGCAGGCTGTAAGACCCAGCAGGGCTGCGGCTGCCACGGCAATCCATGTAAAATGTGCTTTCATTATCGTTTCAATTTTTTCTGTGCTTCTAATTAGCTTGGGGGTCAATTAATTCGGTACTTGAATACTGACCCCACCCCTGGCCCCTCCCCTACAAGGGAGGGGAGTGGCTACCGCCAACGGTATGCGCAGCAGCTCCCCTCCCTTGTAGGGGAGGGGCCAGGGGTGGGGTCAGTAATGTTATTATTCATGTTTGTTATCGTTATATCGAAAAGTTTGCTGCAAAATTACAAATTAATTCTTATTCGTCGTTCATAATCCATGTTTTTTTTATACTTTTGCACACATGAAAAAGGAATCGGTTATTTTGCGCGATGTCAGCATTGGCTACAGCCAGCGTCACTCAAAACGAATTGTGGCCGAACAACTCTCGGCGAGTATCATGTCGGAACAGCTCACCTGCCTGCTTGGCGAGAACGGCGTAGGCAAATCGACGCTGCTGCGCACGCTCTCGGGCTTCCAGCCACGGATGTCGGGCGACGTTTTTGTTGAAGGGCGTCCGCTCGATGATTACAACGACCGCGAACTAGCCCGCACCATCAGCGTAGTGCTGACAGAGCGTCCCGACGTACAGCAGATGACGGTCATGGAGCTGGTGAGCCTGGGGCGCTCGCCTTACACAGGCTTCTGGGGAATGCTCGACGACGACGACAAGCGCATCTGCCGAGAGGCCGTCGGTCAGGTAGGCATTGACGAATTGAGCGACCGCCTGGTGTCGACGCTGAGCGACGGTGAGCGGCAAAAGGTGATGATAGCCAAGGCTCTGGCCCAGCAGACTCCTATTATCTACCTTGACGAGCCTACCGCCTTCCTTGACTATCCTACCAAGGTCGACATGCTGTTGCTGCTCAGACGCATCAGCCGCGAAAGCGGAAAGACCGTGTTCCTCTCTACCCACGACCTTGAGCTGGCTTTGCAGGTAGCCGACGTGGTGTGGCTCATGGAGCGCGGAGGAAAGCTGTCGATAGGCACACCCCACGAACTGGCCGACCAAGGTGTGCTTACACGGTTTGTAGAGCGCAGCAGCGGCGTTAAGTTCGATGGAGCGTCAATGGCTGTCAGCGTGCTTCCGCAATAGACAGACCTTTTTGCTACTGTTTCACGGAAGCATGGCCGTAGGCCAGGGCAGCACCGATAGCCGTGCAGAACTCTGAGTATTTTGGAATGTGGAAACGTACGCCGTAGAGTTTCTCTAACGGTGGGAATATCTCTTTGCACTGAGGCAGCAGCGACAGGTTGCCTATGAGCACCATGTCGCGGCAGTCGGTGCCCTGTGCAGCCAGCACCGCCGACGAGCCGATGCTCTGCAACACCATCGAGATAATGCCACAGGCAATGTCTTCCCTCGTGGCATCGTTCTGGGCGCGAGCAAAAATCGAGGCCGTGGCTTCCATGGGCAGTCCGGGCAGCGGATGGGCCGCGATGTCGCCGATAAGCAGGTTGATATGCTTGATGTCGCCCTGCATAGCCAGTGCCGACACCTGCTTGATGTCGCTGGTATTGAGCATGATGCGTGACAGGCCCTGCAACGTACCGCCACCGATGCCGATACCGCCGATGTGGCGCATCTCGTCGCCATGACACATGACAAACGAAGTGCCGGTGCCCATGCTGACAACGATGACGTGGTCGAGCTTCGACTCGTAGCGTGCTCCCAGTGCGTCGGCCACGAACTCGTCGCAGCGACTGGTGCTCACGCCATAGACGTCGTTCTTCACGTAGCCTGCTCCCACGCCGGTGAGCATCACGTGCTTCACGCTCTCCAACTGGATGTTATTATCGTGCAGGTATTTGCCAAAGGCTCCATAGAGCGAGGTGACGGGATCGGCAGCAGTAATGCGGATAGGAGCCGATACCTTACCATCGCGAAGCCCTACTATTTTCGTGGTCGAGATGCCCACGTCTATTCCAATGATGATTCCCATTTTATATAGTGTTATAGTTTGTAGTGGATATTTTATAGTGGATGGTGGATGGTGGATGGTGGATAGTTGATAGTTTATAGTGGATAGTTTATAGTTATGATTACCATGCTAATGAGAGTATGCAAAGAAAGTATCGCGTACTTCAATTGGCAAGGTAATCATAACTATAAACTATCCACTATAAACTATCAACTAATAAAATACCTTTCGCCCGTTGCTGATGGCGATACCCTTGGCAGCAGTAGCAAGACGGCCTTGCAGGTCATAGGTCTTACTCATTCCTGCGCTCTTTCTGGCGGAGCCGATGGCCGTTGCATAAGAGATATAGTCGTCGACGTTGGCCACGAAGTTGATGTCGTAGATGTCGCTCGTGCCGGTGGTTGACGTCAGCCCGAAGATGGTCATGCCCATGCACACCGAAGGACGGTCGCCCGAGAAGTTCTCATAAAGCCCACTTTTCGTCATATCCCAGGCAAAGACTGTCTGGGATATGTCGTTGATGGTGATGGTCTTAGTCGTTGTCGGTGCTACCTGCGAACCGTGGTTCGAACCGTTGAGCCACCAAAGATACGAGGCTCCCGAGGTGGCCTTCAGGTTCGTACCCCTGACCACGAGGTAATTCTGGCTCTTGTCAATGGTATAGTCCAGTCCCTCGTATTTCATCATCAGTGCTACATTGTTGGCACCTGTACCTGCAGCGACATGGATGATGTTCTGCTCCTCGTCGTAGGTGATCTTGTTGGCAGCGACACGGTTGGCATCGCCCGTGGTCCAGTCGGTAGCACGAAACTGATAGGCATGGTCGTCGTAGCCCTTCATCAAGCGCACGTAGTAGATGCCCGGACACATGGTCGAGCCTGATGCAGTCAGGCGCACTACGAACTTCGCCTTCGCCTGTCCGTCAGCATCCTTCATAAGCGACTCGGGCAGCGGATACTCGATGTTGTAGAAGCCGTTGTCGTCGCTTCCCTTGGCCGAGGTGGGTATGGTAATGTCGGCCAGCTTCTGCCCGTCGATGGTAAGCGTGGCCTGGCGTCCCTTGTCGGCCAGGTTGAAGCGGAACATCACGCTGAGGCGGTCGCTCTCGCGCGTGGGATTAAATAAGGTGTACTGAATATAGCCGTTGGCGCGGGCGTCGCGGTAGTGCTCGGTGTTATAGGTTCCTGTCGAGGAGTCGCTCGAGTAGTTATACTCGTGGCCGGCCTCGCTCTGCTGCTCGCCGGGTGCCACGAAATCCAGTGTGCGCGCGGCCAGTGCCTCGGCCTCAGCCTCGGTTTGCGCCATCGTGCTGTTCTTGTAGTTTTCCTCGGTCTGCTGGTACCAATAGCACTGGTAGCGGGCATGATGGATCTTATAGAAGGGCACCAGCTTCAGCGTAGTCCACTTATAGCTTTCCACACCAGGACGCGAAGCATCGATGGTGAAGCTCAAGTCTATGCTGCGCAGACGCTCAATGCGCGAGAGCACGTCGGCACGCTCGCCGATAAGCAGCGGTGCAGAGGTGAGGTTCTTCGACGAGGCCATAGCGCCCGGCGCGTGGTCCATGCGTCCCTCGCCACCGTATTCGTTCTGTAGCTTTTCCAAGGCAAGCCCCGTCTCTTCCGACTCCATACTCGATTGCGCCGTAGTCTTTGCTGCCAAGAGGATGGGACCGTACTTGAAGGCGATGTAGTCGGTATAGTTCGGGCACACCTCGTAGCGCAGCTCCATGGGCAGCGACACCTCGATCTTGTCGCCCTCGGCCCATGTACGGTCTATGGTGATATAGCTGGCTACGCCCTTGGTGACGGCCGCGTTGACGGGCGTACCATTGACGCTGACCTGATAGTCGGCAGTAACCCATGACGGATGGCGCACGGCAATCTTGTAGCTGCCTGCCTTCTCGACAGTGAGGGTGGTCATGGAGGTATTGGGGAAGTCGGTTTCCTGGGTGACGGCAAAGTCGTCACTTAAAAGACGGGACGGGGTGAAGAGGTTCACGTAGAGCGTCTCGCTTCCGTCGTGGGTGTAGATGAAGTGACCGTACTTCGAGTGGTTCTCCATGCCCGTTCCCACGCAGCACCACATGCCCATGTTGGGCTGCGAGTAGATGCGGTAGCCCTGGGGCCTGAGCGTGGTAAAGTAGACGTAGCCGCCATTGTCGGGGTCCTGGGTCGAGAGGATATGGTTCCACATCGTGTTCTCGTAGAAGTCCACGTACTTAGCGTCGCCAGTGCGGTCGAACAGCATCTCCGAGAGCTTCAGCATGTTGTTCGAGTTGCACGACTCGGGGCCGTCCAGATTGTCGATGTAGCGGTTCGAGTTCTCCTTCGACAGGAAGTGTTCGCCCACCGAGTTGCCACCGATACAGACAGTGCGGTTCATGGCCACGTCCTGCCAAAAGTTCTCGGCAGCCTTCTTATAGGAAGTCAGCGTGCTGCTCTGTTCGAAGATGCGCTCCATGCCGATATACTTGGGCACCTGTGTGTTGGCGTGCTTGCCGTCGAGGAAGGTGGTGTTCAGCGTCTGCATGCCGTTGAGCATGGCCTTGTGGGTATATTTCTTTGCTGCCGTCAGGTATTTCTGGTCGCCGAAGAGCTGGTAGGCATCGAGCATCGACTCGTTCATGCCGCCGTGCTCACAGTTCAGGAAGCCCTCGAAGGCATTAGCGTCGACCTTGCTGACAACGTTCACGCTCCAGTCGGCCAGCTTTCGGAACAGCTCCTTGGCCACAGCATCGTGGGCGTAGATGTAGGCATCGCGCAGGCCGGCCAGGATCTTATGCTGGCAGTAGAAGGGCACCCAGCCCCAGTTGGCCTGTATGCCAGAGAGGTCGCCCTGATAGAGTTTCTTCCACGAGTCGTTGATGGGCTGTCCGCCAATGAAGCCGTAGAGGCCCTCGGTGTTGTCGTTGTAGGCATCCTGACAGTCTTTCATCACGCTGAGCATGTACTGCAGACGAGACCACAGCTCGCCCCGTACCATGTCATCGCGACAGGAAGCGTAGGCCAGGGCAAGTGCCGAGAGATAGTGGCCGCCCACGTGTCCGCTCAGGTCGAAGCCGGCATCGCCACCCCAGTTCTTGAAGTTTGGGTGCTTCGTGAGCCACTGGTAGTACTTGCTCGACTTGTCGGTGGTCTGTGCCAGACCTGCCTGACGCACGAAAGGCGTGAGCAGACGGTCGACGTCATACTGTAACAGCATCTGGTAGTTGGTCTCCATGGCTGTCTTCATAGGACCGTCGAGCAGCGTCACCTGCTCCAGGTCAAAATGCTTGGGATAGAGCTCACTCTGAGCCTGCAGCGTGGTCGATGCTGCCATGGCCAGCAGTCCTGCGAAAAGATGTCTTAATGTCATGTTTTACAAGTTTTTGGTTTCGTTAGTCGGCAAATTTACACACTTTATTCTTATTATCCAAATTATTTGGCATTTTTCTTTCTTCAATTCATATATCTCCCACACACGAAAGCAGGCGGATGAAGAATTGAAGAAGCACTGAACGTTTCGCAACCAATGCTCTATTGGTCTGCAAACAGCCCCTGTCAGGGATCCAAACAGCCCCTGTCAAGGGTCCAAACAGCCCCTGTCAGGGCATCAAACAGCCCCTGTCAGAGCATCAAACAGGGGCTGTTTGCACGACGGGCGATATAAAAAGAAAGGCAGCTTTATCGGTTCTGACGACCAGATAAAGCTGCCTTTATATCAAAGGCAATAGCAAACATAGAATCTTAGAGTGCTACGAAGAAACGACTTTGGCCGAAGAATATACGACCCAGTTTGTCCTTAATGGAAATAACCAATCCCATAAATGGGTTATGTTCCACGTCGATAACTTCACCGTCAATCCAGTCTGCCTGTGCCGTCAACTGCGGACTGACCTTCATTCTATCACCAACTTTCGGTTCCATATTATCAGTTTTATCTATTTTTCAAGCGCAAAGATACAAACAATCTCGCAAACAGCCAAAAGATGAGGATAAATTTTTTGGCTAAACGACTGCCAAGGAGAGCCAAGGAGTGCCATATAACGACGAAAAAAGAGTGCAACCCTTTAAGAGTTGCACCCGACTTTAAAGATGTGTAATATGATTCTTACAGCTTCGGGCCTGCAGCGACAAGTGCCTTACCAGCCTCGTTGCCTTCGTACTTCTTGAAGTTCTTGATGAAGCGGGCAGCCAGGTCCTTAGCCTTCTCTTCCCACTCGTCGCGGTTCTGATAAGTGTCGCGAGGATCGAGAATGCCCCATGCCACACCATTGAGCTGTGTGGGAACCTCGAAGTCGAAGTAAGGAATCTTCTTCGTGGGAGCGTTCAGGATGTCGCCGCCCAGGATGGCGTCGATGATGCCGCGTGTATCCTTGATCGAGATACGCTTGCCGGTACCGTTCCAGCCCGTGTTCACCAAGTAAGCCTTGGCTCCACTCTTCTCCATCTTCTTCACCAGCTCCTCGGCGTACTTGGTGGGATGCAGCTCGAGGAAAGCCTGGCCGAAGCAGGCGCTGAAGGTAGGAGTGGGCTCAGTGATGCCGCGCTCAGTACCGGCCAGCTTGGCTGTGAAACCAGAGAGGAAGTAGTACTTCGTCTGCTCCGGAGTCAGGATAGATACGGGAGGCAACACGCCGAAGGCATCGGCACTCAGGAAGATGACGTTCTTAGCCTCGGGACCAGCGCTCTTGCCGTTCACCTTCTGGGCAATCTTCTCAATGTGGTTGATGGGATAGCTGACGCGGGTGTTCTCGGTCACGCTCTTATCGGCGAAGTCGATCTTTCCGTTCTCGTCGACGGTGACGTTCTCTAACAGGGCGTCGCGACGAATAGCGTTGTAGATGTCGGGCTCGCTCTCCTTGTCGAGGTTGATGACCTTTGCATAGCAGCCGCCCTCGAAGTTGAACACGCCCTCGTCGTCCCATCCGTGCTCGTCGTCGCCAATGAGCAGGCGCTTCGGGTCGGTCGACAGTGTGGTCTTACCCGTACCAGAGAGGCCGAAGAAGATAGCGGTGTTCTTACCCTCCATGTCGGTGTTGGCCGAGCAGTGCATCGAAGCGATGCCCTGCAGGGGCAGGTAGTAGTTCATCATCGAGAACATACCCTTCTTCATCTCACCACCGTACCAGGTGTTGATGATGCACTGCTCACGGGTAGAGGTGTTGAAGGCCACACAGGTCTCGCTGTTCAGACCCAGCTCCTTGTAGTTCTCAACCTTTGCCTTAGAAGCGTTGTAGATAACGAAGTTGGGCTCAAAGTTGGCCAGCTCCTCCTCGGTGGGCTGGATGAACATGTTCTTCACGAAGTGAGCCTGCCAGGCCACCTCAACGATGAAGCGGACACGCAGACGGGTAGCCTCGTTGGCACCGCAGAAGGCATCCATCACATACAACTCCTTGTTGCACAGCTCCTTGATAGCAATCTCCTTGACCTTAGCCCATACGTCCTCGCTCATGGGATGGTTATCGTTCTTGTACTCCTCGCTGGTCCACCATACCTTGTCCTCGCTCTGGGCGTCCTTCACGATGTACTTGTCCTTAGGCGAACGGCCGGTGTAGATACCAGTCATCACGTTAACAGCGTTCAGCTCGGTGTTCTGACCCTTGTCGAAACCGGTCAGGCCTGCCTTGGTCTCTTCCTCAAAAAGATACTCATACGACGGATTGTGGGCAATCACGGTACTGCCAGTGATACCATACTGCGTTAAATCTAACTTTGCCATTGTTTTTATTGTTAAATGTTTATCGTTTAATGTTTTTTTGCGGGTGCAAAGGTACGAAATAAATGACAAATGAAAGATGATAAACGAGGAATTTTGTGCGCACACAACGCTTTTTTGGTTAAAAGTATAAAAAATCGCGTCTCTCGCTAAAGTTTTGCTACCCGCACATGGCAAAAGATTGGAATTATTTGCCTATATTTGCAACCACTTTTTAAGGGAAAAGGGAAAAGTGAAAAGTGAAAAGTGAAAAATTTGCTACCGCTAACAAATCTAACCTGATTATGAATACGAAGACATTAGTAACGATTTGCATTATTATGCTTATGAACCTGTTTACTGCTTGTAACAACACTAGCGACAATCCGCTGCTTCAGGAGAGCGCCCTACCCTACGGCGCTCCCGACTTCAGCAAGATCCAAACCAGCGACTATCTGCCTGCCTTCGAGGCTGCCATGGCCCAACAGCGCGAGAACATCGCTGCCATCGTGGCCAGCAAGGAAGCTCCCACGTTCGAGAACACCGTGCTGGCCTATGAGGAGAGCGACGTGCTGCTCGACCGCGTGAGACGCGTATTCTTTGCACTGGCCGAAGCCGAGAAGACACCCGAGATTGGTGATATAGAGAAAAAGGTAACGCCAATGCTCACCGATTTAGAAAACGAGATCTCGTTCAACAAGGAGTTGTTCCTGCGCATCAAGCAGGTCTACGACCAAGGCGGACTGGAAGGCGAGCAACAGAAGCTCACGGAAGAGATCTACAAGGAATTTGTGCGCAAAGGTGCCCTGCTGTCCGACGAAAAGATGGCTCGCATGAAGGAAATCAACCTGCGTATCAGCGACTTGCAGCAACAGTGGGGCGACTCGCTGCAGGCTGCCACCAACGATGCCGTGGTATGGGTCGACACGAAAGAGGAGCTGGCCGGACTGAGCGACGCTGACATCACCCAATGTGAGCAGGATGCCAAAAGCCGAGGCAGCAAGAAACCCTACTGCATCGTCATCGTCAATACCACACAGCAGCAGCCGCTCGCCTCGTTGGACAACCGCGACCTGCGCCGCCGTGTCTTTGAGGCATCTTTCTTACGTGCCGACGGCACCAATCAGCATAACACCTACGCCATCGTTACCGAGATAGCCAAGCTACGTGCCGAGCAGGCCGAGCTCATGGGCTACAAGGACTATGCCTCCTATTCATTGGAGAAGACGATGGCGAAGACCACCGACAATGTCTACGCTTTCTTGAAGAACCTCATTGCCGCCTACTCTCCAAAGGCCGATGCCGAGACACGCGCCATCGAAGAGTATGCCCGCAAGAGCGAGGGACAGGACTTCCAACTGCAGCCCTACGACCGCTTCTACTATACGGCCAAGATGAAGAAGGAACAGCTGAACATCTCCGACGATGAGGTAAAGCCTTACTTCAATGTAGACAGCGTGCAGCTGAACGGTGTGTTCTACGCTGCCAACCTCGCCTATGGCCTGACGTTCAAGGAGCGCAAGGACATTCCCACCTATCATCCTGACATGAAGGTGTTCGAAGTCTTCGACCGCAACGGCAAGCCCATGGCCCTGTTCTACAGCGACTTGTTCCGCCGTCCTACGAAGCGCGGTGGCGCCTGGATGGACGAGTTTGCCACACAGAGCTTCCAACGCGAACAGTTGCCCATCGTCTTTAACGTGTGTAACTATGCCAAGGCACCCGACGGCCAGCCGTCGCTGCTCACGTGGGACGATGTAACCACGATGTTCCATGAGTTTGGCCACGCCTTGCACGGCATGCTATCGAAATGTCAGTACAACCGGCTGAGCGGCACCAATGTGGCCCGCGATTTCGTCGAGATGCCTTCACAGTTCAACGAGTCGTTTGCCTCGATTCCCGAGGTCTTCGACCACTATGCCCGCCACTGCGAGACGGGTGAGCCTATGCCTGCCGACCTGAAGGAGCGCATGCTGTCGAGTATCAACTTCCAGCCCTGCTATGCACTCGGCGAAAACCTTGCCGCCACCTGTCTCGACATGGCCTGGCATGTGCTGCCCGCCGACAAGGTGCCTGCCGCCGACGGTGCCGCCGCCTTCGAGACCGAGGCACTGAAAGCCGTGGGATTGCTGAACGAGCAGATACCACCACGCTATCGAACCAGCTACTTCAACCACGTGTGGGGCAGTGGCTACGCAGCCGGCTACTACAGCTACCTGTGGACCGAGGTGCTCGCCGTAAACGTTGCCAACGTCTTTGCCCAGCGCGGAGCACTGAAAGCCGAGACCGGAAAGGACTTTGCAGAAAAGGTATTGAGCCGCGGCAACACCGGCGACCTGATGCAGATGTTCAGCGACTTCACCGGTATGGCCGCCCCCGATGCCTCGGCCCTGCTAAAAGCTCGCGGACTATAACAATTGGCCTCATTGGGCTTATGGGGCTCATTGGCCCTATTTGCCCTATTTGCCCCATTAGCCCCATTAGCCCCATTAGCCCCATAATCATTCCAAGATATGAAAGTCATTAATTTCTCAGAACAAAACTCAGTCATCAACCAGTATATGGCCCTTCTTCGCGACAAGGCACAACAGAAAGGCCGTATGGTGTTCCGCCACAACATTGAGCGCATCGGCATGATGATGGCTTACGAACTGTCCAAGACACTCGACTACAAGGCCAAGACCATTACCACGCCGCTTGGCTCGATAGACGTCGCTGTGCCTGTTGACAATCTTGTCCTTGCCACCGTGCTGCGTGCCGGACTGCCTTTCCATCAGGGGTTCCTGAATGTGTTCGACCGTGCCGACAGTGCATTCGTGTCGGCCTACCGCATGTACACCAACCGCGAGCATACCGAGGTGGGCATCCACACCGAGTATATGGCTACACCTTCGGTGAAGAACAAGACGCTCGTCATCATCGACCCCATGCTGGCTACCGGCGGCTCGATGGCCGCCGCCTACGAGGCACTGGTGAAGACGGGCCGCCCCGCCGCCGTCCACATCTGCTGCGTCATAGCCGCTCCCGAGGGTGTCGAGACCGTGCGCCAGACCGTTCCCGAGGACGCAACGCTCTGGGTGGCTGCCATCGACCCCGGCATGAACGAACACAAATACATCGTGCCTGGCATCGGCGACTGCGGCGACCTGTGCTACGGCGAGAAACTTTAACTACTAACTAAATAAAGACAATGAAAACGATTCTGAAGAAACTGGTGCTGGGCGCATTGCTGCTGACCGCACCCGCCGTGGCTTCGGCAGCATCAAAGCCCGGCACGTTTACTACGGGCGACAAGACCTTTTTGCTCAACGGACAGCCTTTCATCGTGAAGGCGGCCGAGGTTCACTATCCCCGCATTCCGCGTCCCTACTGGGAACACCGCATCCAGATGTGTAAGGCATTGGGCATGAATGCCGTGTGCATCTACATCTTCTGGAATATCCACGAGCAGCAGGAGGGCGTCTTTGATTTTACAGGCAACAACGACGTGGCCGAGTTCTGCCGTCTGGCACAGAAGAACGGCATGTATGTCATCGTCCGCCCCGGCCCGTACGTCTGCGCCGAGTGGGAGATGGGCGGTCTGCCCTGGTGGCTGCTGAAGAAGAAGGACATCAAGCTGCGCGAGCGCGATCCCTACTTCATGGAGCGCGTAAAAATCTTCGAGGAGAAGGTAGGCCAGCAGTTGAAGCCACTCACCATTCAGAACGGCGGACCCATCATCATGATCCAAGTGGAGAACGAGTACGGTTCGTATGGTGAGGATAAGCCTTACGTCAGCGTGATTCGCGACTGCCTGCGCGGCATCTACGGCAAGGAGCTGTCGCTGTTCCAGTGCGACTGGTCCTCGAACTTCGAGAAGAACGGCCTCGACGACCTCACCTGGACAATGAACTTCGGCACGGGAGCCAATATCGACGACCAGTTCCGCCGTCTCGGCGAGCTGCGTCCCAACGCCCCGAAGATGTGCTCCGAGTTCTGGAGCGGCTGGTTCGACAAGTGGGGTGCACGCCACGAGACGCGCCCTGCCAAGGATATGGTCGAGGGCATGGACGAAATGCTCTCGAAGGGCATCTCCTTCTCGCTCTACATGACCCACGGCGGCACGTCGTTCGGACATTGGGCAGGTGCTAACTCGCCCGGCTTCGCACCCGACGTCACCAGCTATGACTACGATGCTCCCATCAACGAGTGGGGCCTCGCCACGCCAAAGTTCTGGGAGCTGCGCAAGATGATGCAGAAGTACTCAGACAAGAAACTGCCCAATGTCCCCAAAGCCCCTATGCCTATCATCACTGTTCCTAAGTTCGAGTTGAAAACGTTCTCAGAACTTTTAATAGCCATTGGCAAGGAAGAGAAAGGTGCACTCAAGACTTTTGAGGATATGGATATGGGATGGGGCATGATACTTTACACAACAACCCTTCCAGAAATACCTGTCCAGAGTGTACTTACTGCTGAGATACACGACTTCGGACAAGTCTTTATCAATGGTGATTATATCGGCAAGATTGACCGTGTGAAGAACGAGAAATCAATCACGTTGCCCCCAGTCAAGAAAGGACAGAAACTGAACATCCTTGTTGAAGGTATGGGGCGAATTAACTTTGGACGCGCCATAAAAGACTACAAAGGTATCATTGGTGATGTGACTCTTACTGCCGATGTCGACAACAACGAAGTGACATGGAAACCGCAGTTATGGACGAATTTAGCCATCGATGACAGTTATGAAACGGCTGTAAAGTCACTCAAACTGGTTCAAAACACCAACATCAACAAACCAACCGAAAAGTCAAAGCGTGGCTACTATCGCGGCTACTTCAACCTCTCGAAGGTGGGCGACACGTTCCTGAACTTCGAGACATGGGGCAAGGGACAGGTCTACGTGAACGGCCACGCCATGGGCCGCATCTGGTCAATAGGCCCGCAGCAGACGCTCTACGTCCCCGGCTGCTGGCTGAAGAAGGGACGGAACGAGATTATCGTCCTTGACATCGTTGGCCCGAAGCAGCCCGTCGTCTGGGGCCAGGCCGAGCCTGAACTCAACAAGCTCCAGCTTGAGAAGAGCAACAAGCACAACAACATCGGCGACAAGCCCGACCTGAACAGCGCCACGCCCGTCAGTGTGTCCGGCGGTTCTGCCGCCGGAATCGGCGCCTTCAAGCCCGGCAACGGTTGGCAGACCATCACATTTAACAATACCGCCAAAGGCCGCTACCTCGCCATCGAATGCCTCAGCACCCAGAAGGACGGCGACCGCGTGGCCATCGCAGAAATCTATGTGCAGGGCCAGGATGGCAAGCGCCTGAGCCGTGAGTCCTGGAAGACGAAGTACGCCAATTCTGAGGACGAAGCCGGCAACCACTTAGGCGACAAGGTCTTCGACCTGCAGGAGAGCACCTACTGGCAGACGGAGAAGGGCACCTCGACTCCCCACCTCCTCGTGATAGACCTCGGTTCTGAGCAAACCATCAAGGCACTTGAGTATCTACCCCGTGCCGAGCAGGGTGCGCCCGGTTCAGTAAAGGAGTTCAAAGTATACCTGTATTAATTGATAAAGTGAAGAGTGAAGCACTCTATTGAGTACGCTTCACTCTTCACTTCTCGCTTTTCACTTTTCACTTCTCACTTCTCACTTCTCGCTTTTCAACTATTTAGCTCCTTCTATAATCACTGGGGCTCATTCCCACATGCTCCTTGAAGTACTTTCCAAGGAACGACTGGTTGGGGAATTTCATTTCCTTTGCTATATCCTTAATGCTTTTTGTTGACGTCTTCAGCTGAACTCGAATCTCCAAGGTCACGTAGTTGTCAATCCACTCGTTGGGTGTTCGTTTGCTCACGTGCTTGACAGTCTCTGACAGATACTTAGGCGTGATGCCAAGTTGCTCGGCATACCATGTTACGCGCCGCTCCTCCTTACAGTTGGCCTCAACCATTTTTATGAAATGTGCAAAGATCTCGTCGGCCCTCGACTTTCGCTGGTTTGTCTGTTGACGGAAACTGTAAATCACATTGCTCAAGTCATAAAACATAGCCAGCATCAACGTGCGTATCAGCTCACGACGGAAATGGTTCGTTGAGTCGGTAATGCGTTCGCGTATGGCATAGAAATAACGATGGAATATCTCACCCTCACGTTCTGTCAGCTTCATCACCGGGTGATTACGCGAAAAAAGGAACAGAGCGGATAGATCACTCACATCACGGATTACTTCTTTGAAAAAAGGCACACTGACCATCATGCATAATCCCATCAAGTCGGGAGATGCCTTGTAATGGTCTACTACGTGACGCTCCGAAACGATAATCACCTCGCCAGGATGTACAACGTGTTCAACCGTATCCACTCGATATTCCACCTGACCGCGTGTACAAAAGCCCAAAAGAATGAAATTCATCCGTCTCGGCTCGGCAGGGAAAGGTGCATCAGCCAACTGGTCAATCAACAACAAATCATCCTCGATGTATTCGCCGCTGACCCACTTCTTCGCTTTCTCGAAGTCGGTCTCTATGATTTCTTGATTCATGGGTGCAAAGGTACGAAAAAAAATAATAATCAGCGTTTATTTTCGTTCTTAAAAAAAATGAAAACCTATGCAATGAAGATATTATGGCTACTACTTGTGCTTGGCATGCCGATGGGTGCTCAGGCACAAACCTACGATACCCACTACGCACGACCCCTACACAATGTAGCTCAGGAAGTAGAACGACAGTTCCACGTAAAGTTGCGCTTCGACATGGACACCACAGGATTGCTGTTGCCCTACGCCGACTTCCGCATACGTCCATACTCTGTTGAGCAGACGCTAACCAACATCTGCCGTTACTACGACTGGAACTGGTGGCCGCGCAAGAACAACCTCTATCGTATCAGCCGCTACGAGTACTACCGCCGCCACGAGGATGAAGGGCGTGAAATGATTGCATGGCTCAACACCCTATATAATAATAAGGTGGAATGGGAACAGCGGCGCGGACGGCTTATCAGTGAGGTGCGACGTCTGCTTGGCATCGACGCGTTTCTCGATTCGTGTGTAGCCAATCCGAAACCCGTGTTGGGCAGGGTGCGTCGTCACAATGGCTACACGACACAGAATATCTGCATAGAGCTTACGCCCGGCCAACATGTCTTCGGCACTATTTATGCCCCTTATAAGTCCCATAAGCCTCATAAGCCCCATAAGCCTCATAAGCCCCATAAGCCTCATAGTTCCCCGTTCCCCCTCATCATCTGTCCCGACGGCCACTGGCCCTCACGCTATCGTGATGACGAGCAACAACGATTAGGCACACTTGCACGAATGGGAGCTATCTGTGTGGACTTCGACCTCTATGGCTACGGACAGTCGAAGGAGGAGGTGGGCGAGCATGCCGTGGCGCGTGCTCATGTGTTCCAGGCTGCCTGCGGACTGAAACTCCTTGACTACATGCTGCGCTATCGTCGAGACATTGACACCACCCGCATCGGTGTCTGTGGCGGCAGTGGCGGAGGCACCCACACCATTCTATTATCACTGCTGGCCGAGAGTTTTGGCATGTCCCGCATTGCAGCCATCGCGCCAGTAGTCCATGTGGCCTCACACTTCGATGGAGGCTGTCCCTGCGAGAGCGGCATGCCCGTACAGCTGGCCTGTGGCGGCACCTGTGAACCTGAACTGGCTGCGACCTTCGCTCCTCGCCCCATGCTCGTGGTGAGCGACGGCGGCGACTGGACATCCTCGGTGCCCGGACTTGAACTGCCTTATCTACAGCGCATCTACGGTTTCTACGATGCTGCAGCAAAGATTGAGAACGTACACTTGCCCGACGAGCGTCACGACTTCGGTCCCTCAAAACGACAGGCCGTCTACGATTTCTTTGCCCATGTTTTCGGCCTCGACCGCTCTAAAGCCGACGAAGACCTCGTTACCATCCAGTCCGAGAATGACCTAAAAACCCTCCATTTCTAAAAAAAACGAATCAACCACATGGCCGTTTGAGAAAAAATGCGTATATTTGCGGTCGAACAATCATAACTAAATTATAATATTATGGGTAAGAAAGGTGGAAAACGAATGAACAAGCAGGATGTGGCCAACGCCTTGCAGGCGCTGTTTCAGGCACATCCGCAGGATACGCTGAACTTCAAGTATATCTTCAAGGAACTGAGGCTGAACACCCATCCGCTGAAGATGCTGGCCATTGACGTGATGGAGGAGATGGCGTGGGACGACTGGCTATCGAAGGTGTCGGACAACTCCTACAAGCTGAACCTGAAGACGCAGGTGCAGGAGGGCACATTCATCCGCAAGGCCAACGGCAAGAACTCGTTCCTGCCCGACGACGGTGGCAAGCCCATCTTCGTCTCTGAGCGCAACTCGATGTTCGCCCTCAACGGCGACCGCGTTCGTGTGGCGATGATGGCGCGGCGTCAGAACCATATCAAAGAAGCCATCGTCACCGAGATCCTACAGCGCAAGCACGACCAGGCCGTGGGTCAGCTGCAGGTGGAGAAGGACTTCGCCTTCCTCATCACCGAGGGTAAGTTCTTCGTACACGACATCCTCATTCCGAAGAAGAAGCTGAAGGGCGGCAAGACGGGCCAGATGGCTGTGGTGAAGATTACCCAGTGGCCGTCGAAGGACTCGAAGCAGCTCATCGGCGAGGTCGTCGACGTGCTCGGCGAACAGGGCAACAACGACGTGGAGATGCACGCCATCCTCGCGCAGTACGGCTTGCCCTACAAGTACCCGAAGCGCGTGGAGGATGCTGCCGAGAAGATCGACGCCACCATCACGCCCGAGGACATCGCCGAACGCGAGGACTTCCGCGACGTCACCACCTTCACCATTGACCCCAAGGATGCCAAGGATTTCGACGATGCGCTGAGCATAAGACAAATCTCAAACCTCAAACCTCAAACCTCAAACCTTTACGAGGTCGGCGTCCACATCGCCGACGTCACTCATTACGTCACCGAGGGAAGCATCATCGACCGTGAGGCACAGGAAAGGGCCACCAGCGTCTACCTCGTCGACCGCACCGTGCCCATGCTGCCCGAACGGCTCTGTAACTTCATCTGTTCGCTCCGCCCCGATGAGGACAAGCTGTGCTACAGTGTGATCTTTGTTTTAGACGAAGACGCCAACATCAAGTCGTGGCATCTGGCACATACCGTCATCCGCTCGAACCGCCGCTTCGCCTACGAGGAAGTACAGCAGATTCTGGAGCAGAACGGCGTGGTGCCCGGCTCAGGACAGCCCGCACCGCCCGCCACGAAGAAGAAACCCTACACAGGCGAACTGGCCAACGAGCTCATCATGCTCGACCGCATGGCGAAGAAGCTGCGCGAACGCCGCTTCAAGAACGGTGCCGTGCGCTTCGATCGCGAGGAGCTGCACTTCGACGTCGACGAGAAAGGCCATCCCACCCGCTGCTACTTCAAACGCTCGAACGACGCCACCCAGCTCATCGAAGAGTTCATGCTGCTGGCCAACCGTACCGTGGCCGAGAGCATCGGAAGCGTTGGAAAGTCTGGAAGTTCCAGACAATCCGGAAAGACCGGGAAATCCGCCAAGACCTTCGTCTACCGCGTCCACGACCAGCCCGACCCACAGAAGTTGGAGAACCTGCGGCAGGTGGTCAGCGGCTTCGGCTACAAGCTGAAGACCAGCGGCACGCGCGGTGCCATCTCGAAGAGCCTGAACCAACTGATGGCCGACGCACAGGGCAAGCGCGAGCAGAATCTTGTGGAGACCGTGGCCCTGCGAGCAATGATGAAGGCAAAGTACTCGACCCATAACATCGGCCACTACGGTCTGGCCTTCGACTATTACACCCACTTCACCTCGCCCATACGCCGTTATCCCGACACCATGGTCCACCGTCTGCTCACGAAGTACCAGCAGGGCGGACGCTCGGCCAACCAGGACCACTACGAAGAGCTATGCGAGCATTCGAGCGACATGGAGCAGACAGCCGCCAACGCCGAGCGCGACAGCATCAAATTTAAGATGGTGGAGTTCATGGCCGACAAGGTGGGTCAGAAGTTCGACGCCCACATCTCCGGCGTGCAGTCGTACGGCATCTACTGCGAGATTGACGAGAACCACTGCGAGGGCCTTGTGGGTATGCATGACCTCGACGGCGACTACTACGAGTTCGACGAGCGCAACTTCTGTCTTGTGGGCCGACGCCACCACAAGAAATACCAGTTAGGCGACCCCGTGCGCATTCAAGTGGCACGGGCCAACATCGAAAAACGACAATTAGACTTCATACTTGCCAATGACTAAAGAAGAGAAGTACGAAGAGCTGACAGCGCAAATCAAATGTCTCATCGAGGGTGAGACCGATGCCACCTCGGTCATGGCCAATGTCAGCGCTGCCATACACGAGAAGATGGGATTCTTCTGGACAGGCTTTTACGTCGATCGCGGCGACTGCCTGCACCTCGGACCGTTTCAGGGTAGCGTGGCCTGCATGCGCATTCCCTACGGACGAGGGGTATGCGGCACGGCCTTCGAGCAGCGCAAAACCATCGTCGTGCCCAACGTAGAGCTGTTCCCCGGACACATTGCCTGCAGCAGCCTGTCGCGTTCAGAGATTGTCGTACCCGTCTTCACCGAAGGGGGTGTCCCGATGGGTGTGCTCGACATCGACAGCCGCGAGCTTGACACGTTCGATGACACCGACCGCGAGTACTTAGAGCGCATCTGCTCGCTGCTTTCGCAGTTGGTGCCTACTCCTTTGTAATCCGATACACGTACACTTTTGAAGGCATTTTCTTTGCTGTTTGAAATTAAAATGCTACCTTTGCACGCTCAAAAGCAATTATGTATCAGATTATTAGAAAAAAATAAGAAAAAACGATGAGAAAGAACTTTGTAGAAGAACTGCGCTGGCGCGGAATGCTGGCCCAGATGATGCCCGGAACCGAAGAACTCCTTCAGAAGGAGATGGTCACTGCCTATCTTGGTACCGATCCCACTGCCGACTCACTGCACATAGGCCACCTCTGTGGCATTATGATGCTGCGTCACCTGCAGCGTTGTGGTCATAAGCCCATCATCCTCGTAGGCGGTGCCACCGGCATGATTGGCGACCCCAGCGGCAAGAGCCAGGAGCGCAACCTGCTGAACGACGAGACGCTGCGCCACAATCAGGAGTGCATCAAGGCCCAGGTGGCCAAGTTCCTGGACTTCACCCCCTCTGACTCCCCCGAAGGGGGCGAACCCAACGCCGCTGAGATGGTGAACAACTACGACTGGATGAAGGATTTCACTTTTCTTGACTTCGCCCGCGAAGTGGGTAAGCACATCACTGTGAACTATATGATGGCCAAGGACTCTGTGCAGCAGCGCCTCAACGGCACTGCCCGCGACGGTCTGTCGTTCACCGAGTTCACCTACCAGCTGCTCCAGGGCTACGACTTCCTCTACCTCTACCAGCACAAGGGCGTGAAGCTGCAGTTGGGTGGCAACGACCAGTGGGGCAACATGACCACCGGTACGGAGCTGATCCGTCGCACACTGGGCAACGATGTCGAGACCTTCGCCCTGACCTGTCCGCTCATCACGAAGAGCGACGGCAAGAAGTTCGGCAAGACCGAGAGCGGAAACATCTGGCTCGACCCGAAGCGCACTACACCATACCGTTTCTACCAGTTCTGGCTCAACGTCAGCGACGACGATGCCGAGCGCTACATCAAAATCTTCACCTCGCTTGAGAAAGACGTTATCGATGCCCTTATCGAAGAGCACCGCCAGGATCCCGGTCGCCGTATTCTGCAAAAGCGACTGGCCGAGGAAGTCACCGTCATGGTGCACTCCCAGGCCGATCTCGACATGGCCATCGAAGCCTCAAACATTCTTTTCGGCAAAGCCACGAAGGAAGCTTTGGAGAAGCTCGACGAGCAGACCTTCCTCGATGTGTTCGATGGTGTCGAGAAGCACGAAATCAGCCGCGACCAGCTGGGTCAGCCCGCCATTGAGCTCCTGACCACCGTTGCACCTGTGTTCCCCTCGAAGGGCGAAATGCGCAAGATGGTACAGGGCGGCGGCGTGAGCCTGAACAAGGAGAAGCTGACCGACCAGAATCGTCCCATCACTACCGATGACCTGATCGATGGTAAATATCTCCTTGCTCAGAAGGGCAAGAAGAACTACTATCTGCTCATCGTGAAATAACACGACTAACACGTTTTTTTAATTATAAATATGAAAAGAATCATCTTGAACGCCTGTCTGTTCCTGTGCTGTGGCGCAATGACCGCCATGGCACAGACAGATGGTACGTTCCAGTTTGTCGACAAAGACGGACATGGCATCGCCGACGGTAGCACCGTCACCATGAACGAACTGACTGCCGACGATTTCCTGGGCAACTTCATCAACTCGGGACTCTCAGTGAAGAACGTCAGCGGCGAGCAGGCCTTTATACGACTGGTCTACCACATCGCCGCCATCGACAACGGTTCGTTCCAAGTCTGCTTCCCCGTCAACTGCATCACGCAGGACGCTATTGGCACCTTTGTCACCGAGACCGGCAACATTCAGCCGGAAGCAGTCGTTAGCTTGCAAAGCGAGTGGTTTCCCACGGCTTACGGGCGCTGTACGACCACCTACAGCATCGAAGTGATGGGCGAGACGGGCTTTGCACCGAAAATCAGTTACGAAAAGCTGGCCGACGGACCGTCGGTCACCGTTATCTTCGACTATCGCGACCCGGCCTCTGTCAACAGTCCGCAGTGCGAAGCCCTTACTTCCACCCAGTGCTACGACCTTCAGGGACGCCGCCTCGACCGTCATGCCGCCAAGGGCCTGCACATCGAGCGCCGTCAGGACGGTCGCGTTGTGAAGTTACTGACAAGATAAACCTTTCCCCCATCACATGACTAAACGACTTTTTCTTTTGGCCGTATTGTTTCTGTTCATGGGCGTGGCCAAAGCCCAACTACCTTCCGTCATGCTGAAAGACCTCAGCGGCAAGCCCGTACATACCGACACGCTGAGCAACAACGGACGTCCCTTCATCATCGACTTCTTCGCCACGTGGTGCAAACCCTGCAACCGCGAACTCGATGCCATTGCCGAAGTCTACGATGAATGGCGCGAGGAGACTGGTATGAAAGTCATTGCCGTCTCTATCGACCAGGCACAGAACACCAATAAAGTGAAGCCCCTCGTCGACAATCACGGTTGGGAGTACGACGTACTGCTCGACCCGAACAGCGACTTCAAGCGTGCATTAGGCATACAGATGATTCCCTACGTGCTTATCGTCGACGGACAGGGACAAATCGTTTACAGACACAACGGCTATACCGACGGAGCCGAAAACGAGCTGATTGAAAAAATCCGCGAGCTGATAAAAGAATGAAACGCTACCTTTGCATCTTGCTCCTGGGCGTGTCCGTAACCCTTTGGGCACAAAACGACAAGCTGACGCTAAGCGGCAGCATACAGAGCGACGTGCTCATTCCGCAGAACGACAGTGTCATCGGAGCCGAACGCGACGGCGACCAGCTGAAGACCAACACCTACATAGACCTGCTCCTGCAAAGCAAGCATGTCGACGCAGGAGTGCGCGTAGAGTATATGGACCACCCGCTGCCTGGCTTCGACAGCGATTTCAAGGGTTGGGGTGTTCCTCATGCTTACGTAAAAGGCAGGATGAAGAATGCCGAACTCACCCTCGGCACGTTCTACGAGCAGTTCGGTTCGGGCTTCATTCTGCGCTCCTACGAAGAGCGTTCGTTAGGTATCGACAACTCGCTCCTTGGTGCCCATCTCCAGCTCACGCCCACCGAGGGCCTCAGGCTGAAGGCGCTCTATGGTAAGCAGCGCGTCTACTGGTCGTGGGCCGACAACTATATCGGCGGTGTCGATGCCGAGACCGACCTCAACGAATGGCTGCCTGCCCTGCGCAAGTCGGGCACAAGGCTCACCCTCGGTGCCTCATGGGTGAACAAACACGAGAAGGCCGAAGACCATAAACTGACCGGACTGCCCTACAAACTCAACCTGCCTGAATATGTGAACGCCTGGGACGTAAGGGCCAACCTGCACCACGGTAACTGGAACGTGCTGGCCGAATATGCACAAATCGGCGACAATCCCTCAAAAGACAATGACTATATCTACCGCCGCGGCTATGTGGCCATGCTCTCTACATCCTATTCCACACGCGGCCTGAGCCTGCTGCTGCAAGCCAAGCGCAGCGACAACACCTCGCTGCGCAGCCAGCGCGACCGTCAGGGCACAGCTGCCATGCTGAACCATTTGCCCGCCTTCAGCCTCGACCACACTTATGCTTTGGCTGCACTCTATCCCTATGCCACGCAGCAAGACGGCGAGTGGGCCTATCAAGGACAGGTGGGCTACAACTTCAGGAAAAACACTTCCTTGGGCGGCAAATACGGCACCAACCTCCGACTGAACTACTCGTTAGTGAAGGGCCTCAACAAGAATCCCCATACCAACCCCGTTACTGGCACCAAAGAAGGCAGCGACGGCTATGGCTCGGCTTTCTGGAAATGGGGCGACACCTACTATCAGGACTTGAACATACAGATGGACAAGCGTCTCACCCACGACTTCAAGCTGAGCCTGATGTACATGAACCAGCACTATAACATGAGCGTGGTCGAAGGCGACGGCGGCATGATTCGCTCCGACATCTACGTGGCCGAAGGTAAGTACACCATCAACCGCAAAGCTACCCTGCGCGGCGAACTGCAATACCTGACTACCGCTGAGGATGAGGGCGACTGGATGTTCGGACTCTTGGAACTGTCGCTCTTGCCCCACTGGATGCTGACCGTCAGCGACCAGTGGAACTGTGGCGTAAGCAAAATACACTACTATCAGGGCTTGGTGACCTTCAACACTGGCGCCCACCGCATCCAGGCAGGCTACGCCCGCATTCAGGCAGGCAACAACTGTTCGGGCGGCGTGTGCCGCTACGTACCCGCCATCAAGGGCTTCATCCTCTCGTATAACTACAATTTCTAAATAGAAATGAAGTATGAATTATGAGGTATGAGATATGAATTATCAGTTATGAGGTATGAGATATGAGTTATGAGTTATGAGTTATGACTGAAGAAATAAGAAGAACCTACCACCGCGTTGTCAGTGTGTGCTGCGGTTTTGCCGCAGCCCTCTCCCTTGTCGCGTGCAGCAACATTGCCGACGACGAGCGGCTGATCTACGTGAAACCGGCCGATGTGGCCCGCAAGGTGCTCATCGAGGACTTCACCGGCCAGCGCTGCATCAACTGCCCACGGGCCACCCTCGTCATCGGGAAGCTACAGGAGGAGTACGGCCACGACGCCGTAATCGCCGTGGGCATACACTCAGGCCCGTTAGGCTTCAAGGGCACACCCACGCTCACCGGCTTAGCCACCGAGCTGGGCGACGAGTACTACAGCCACTGGGGCATAGAGTACCAGCCGCAGGGACTGGTCAACCGCACGGGCCGTTGCGACTACCAGCTGTGGGCCACCGAGGTCGACAAGCTCATCACTCAGCAGTCGTCACTACAAATTAGCATGGACTGCCACTACAACGAAGCGACACGCGAGGTTGTCGTCGACCTGACCACCCTTGGCACTAACGGTGCTACCGATGGCCGTCTTCAGCTCTGGGTCACAGAGGACAGCATCACCGCCATGCAGCTGCGCTACAACGAAATCGACAATCCCGCCAGCGGACAGCTGAGCGACGGCCAGTATGTGCACAACCACGTGCTGCGCCATGCGGTCAACGGCACCTGGGGCGACGACTTCCATTGCACCGAGGGCGAGCAGCAGCAGCTACACTACACCTTCACCGCCGATGCCTCGTGGCGGCCCGAACAGCTCTCGGTCGTAGCTTTCGTCTACAACGACGAGGGCGTCGTACAAGTAGAACAAAAGAAAATCATTCAATAAAAACATCATGTCAATGAAAAGAATCTTTACGTTTTTCACCGCTCTTGTACTCACAGGAGTAGTAGCCGTGCAGGCACAGAACGTGTGGCAGAAGGGCTGGGTCGATGCCCAGGCCCCGAACCTGTGTGCTGCGGTTTTGCCGCAGCCCTCTCCCTCGTCTCATGCAGCAAAGAAAGCCACCATCGAGCCCGCAGAGAACCAGAACTGGTGGGGCTTTGTCAGCACTTCAAGCACAAAATACGGACTGGGCGTAGGGGATACCGACACCTACCATTGTGCAGTGTTCATTCCCGGTACTCACATCGTGGCTGGCGGAAAAACCATCCACGCCGTGCGCTTCGGACTGGTGGCTCCCAACGCCAGCGATGCAAAGGTGTGGATAGCCAGTCAGCTGCCATCCGACATCAACGAAACCAGCTGCATCGATGTGGTCGAGGTGAACGCAGACGAACTGAAAAGCGATTGTATCGATGTGAATCTCTCGGCCCCCTACACCATTCCCGAAGAAGGCGTTTACGTAGGCTACTCGTTCACTATCAACAAAGTGCAATTTTCGAGCGATGCCTATCCGGCGCTCTTCACTGGCGAAGAGTTTAATAACAGCTTCTATATACGCACAAATACAAAGCAGAAATCATGGATAAGCATGTATGGTAACGGTTATGGTTCCCTGTTCCTACAGGTGCTGCTCGAAGGTACGTTCGAAGACAACATTGCTGCAGTAGTGCCATTGAACATCGGTAAATACTATACAAAACTCGGCGAGCAGGCTATGGTCAACCTGACACTGGCCAATCTCGGCACATCGCCTATTACCAGCATCGATTACCAAATCGGCAATGCAAACAGCGAGGAACTGAGCGAGCAGCAGCACATGGATCTTGAAACGCCCATTCCGTTCGTCTCGTCCGAGCTTATCAGCCTTCCCGTTGACCCGCAACCGGAAATTGGAAGCAAGCAGATGACACTACATGTTACGAAAGTCAACGGCGAGGAGAACAAGCTCGTCTACTCCGACCCCCACTACAACTACACCTACTTCAACCTCTATACGCTTTCCGACATCATCGAGCGCAACGTTGTAGTCGAGGAGTACACAGGTACGGGCTGCGGCTGGTGCCCGCGCGGACTCATCGGTATGGACAAGCTGCGCAAGACTTTCGGCGACCGTTTCATTGGTATCGGCCTGCATCAGTATAACAGCGGCGACGCCATGTTCATCGCCAAGAATGCTTACGCCAACGTGAAGTTCAGCGGTGCACCCTCCTGTCGCATGAACCGCAACGACGAGATAGACCCGTACTATGGCGTAGGTGCAGACATCTGCGACGACTTCCGCGCCGAGATGGCCATCCCTGCCCTTGTAGCAGTGACGGTGAGCGGCATGTGGAACGAAGAAAAGACCGAGGTAGAGGCCAAGGCTACGGTATCGCCCCTCTTCGACAGCTCGTTCAAGCTTGAGTTCGTGCTCGTTGGCGACGGCCTGACAGGTACGGGCAGTGCCTGGACACAGTCCAACTACTACTACCAGTATTCGTCGTCAGAGTTGCCCGACGATCTGGCCTTTTTCGGGTCCGACGGCAAGTACGGCTCGTCAACCATCAGTGGATGGAAATTCAACGACGTGGCCCTGAGCAGCTCCTACACAGGTGGCCAGAACCAGGTGGCGGCACTCGAGGACCTGCAGGCCGGGACACCTGTCGACATCGACTTTACGCTCAAGCTGCCCACAAAGGCCACGCTGCTCAATGCCATCAAGAAAGACAAGGTCTACGTCGTAGCACTGGTCATCAGCCCCGACGGCACCATAGCCAATGCCGCCAAGGCCAAGGTCGAGGACTACGACCCCACGGGCATCAGCACGGCAGCAGCCACTATGCAACAGTCGACGGTGGCAGTCAGCTACTCGCTCACCGGTCGCCGTCTCACGGCTCCGCAGAAAGGCCTGAACATCGTGCGTACCGCTGACGGACAAATCCGGAAAACCATCGTCAGATAGAACACCGCATTTTTACAAGCTCTCTGTAACGGCATTACAAACCCTTTGTAACGGCATTACAGACTATTTGTAACGGCATTACAAACCCTTTGTAACGGTATTACAGACTGTTTGTAATGCCGTTACAAACAGTCTGTAAAAATTGTGCACCACGTCTTAGCAGCTAATTATTGGGTGCTCCCGAAAATATTTCAGAAAAAAATTGGTGGTGTCGCAAAAAAGCACTACCTTTGCACGCGAATTCGTGAAGGATTCTCACTTAATACAAAAATTGGACGATGGTGTAATGGTAACACTACAGGTTTTGGTTCTGTCATTCCCGGTTCGAATCCGAGTCGTCCAACATCAGCGAAGCCTCTGCTACACCATTGTTGCAGGGGCTTTTTAACCTAAAACCCAATAAGCAATGAACGCACCTTATGCTCGCCGTCGGGCGCAGCTGAGCAAGGACCTGGGCAGCGGATTGCTGCTCTTCCTTGGCAACAACGAAGTAGGCATGAACTATGCCGACAACACCTACCGTTTCCGTCAGGACAGCACCTTCCTCTATTTCTTCGGACTGGACTACCCCGGACTGGCCGCTATTATCGACGTTGACGAAGACCAGCAGATTGTCTTCGGCAACGAGCTGACCATCGACGACATCGTGTGGACGGGCACCCAGCCCACCCTACGCGAGAAGGCTGCCACCGTAGGCATCGCCCTGACACGGCCCATGAGCGAGCTGAAAAACTATATCGTCAAGGCACAGCGCAAGGGCCAGCCCGTGCATTTCCTGCCGCCTTACCGGGGCGACCATCAGGTGCAGCTGCTCGACCTATTAGGCATTCTTCCTGCCGAACAGGCTGGACGCTCGTCGCTACCACTGATCAAGGCCATCGTCAAACAGCGTAACTACAAGGACCTGGACGAGATACGCGCCATCGAGGAGTCGGTCGACATCAGTACCGAGATGCACCTTGCCGCCTATCGCAAGGTACGTCCTGGCGTGCACGAGAGCGAGGTGGCCGCCGTCGTCGAGGAGGTGGCCTGCCGTCACGGCAACGCCCTCGCCTTCCCCACCATCGCCACCGTGCAGGGCCAGGTGCTCCATAACCACGGTTTTATTCACGAACTGCATGAGGGCGACATCTTCCTGCTCGATGCCGGTGCCGAGACGCGCACCCATTATGCGGGCGACCTCTCGTCGTCGATGCCCGTTGGCGAGCGGTTCACGCAGCGACAGGCCGAGGTCTACGAGATACACCTGCGCAGTTTCCAGGCTGCCGTCGACACGCTGAAGGTGGGCGTGCCCTTCCGCAATGCCCACATTGCCGCCGCCACCGAGATTGCCAGGGGCATGAAGGAGTTGGGACTGATGAAGGGCGACCCTGCCGAAGCTGCCGAATGCGGTGCCTACGCATTGTTCTTCCCCTGCGGACTGGGCCACATGGTAGGTCTCGACGTGCACAACATGGAGAACCTGGGCGAGCAGTACGTGGGCTATGCCGAGGGTGAGCAGAAGTCTACACAGTTCGGCTTCAAGTCGCTGCGCCTCGCCCGTCCGTTAGAGCCTGGCTTCGTCTTTACTGTTGAGCCAGGCATCTACTTCATCCCCGAGCTCATGGACAAGTGGGAGGCCGAGGGCCAGTTCCGCGACTTCATCTGCTACGACCGCCTCGGTCCCTGGCGCGACTTCACCGGACTGCGCAACGAACTGAACTACGCCGTCATGCCCGACGGCACCGTGCGCCAGCTCGGCACCATCCGCAAGCCCATGACCATCGAAGAGGTATATGCCGCAAAATCCTATAACCCATAGGCCCCATAAGGCCCATAGGTCCCATTGGCCCCATTAGGCCTCATAAGCCCCATAGGCCCCATTAGCCTCATAAGCCCCATAGGCCCCATTAGCCCCATTAGCCCCATAAAAAAATGAACTATAGCATCAAACACCCCGAGAACCTGGGCGGCATGAACGACCGTATACGCCGCCTGCGTCAGCAGAACTTCGACACACCGACCACGCTCTCCATCGAGCGCGCACTCATAGAGACCGCATTCTACAAGGAGCACTACGGCACCATGCCGACACCCGTGCTCCGTGCCCGTAACTTCTACGAGATCTGTAAGAAGAAAACCATCTTTATCGGTCCCGACGAACTGATCGTTGGCGAGCGCGGACCGAAGCCGAAGGCCGTGCCGACATTCCCCGAGCTGACCTGCCACTCGGTCGAAGACCTGCACACGCTGAACGAACGCGAGCTGCAACGCTACACCATCTCGCAGGAAGACATCGATACCTACGAGCGCGAGGTTATTCCATACTGGAAGGGCAAGACGCAGCGCGAGCGCATCTTCAACCACGTCTCGAAGGAGTGGGAAGAGGCCTACCACGCCGGTGTGTTCACCGAGTTCATGGAGCAGCGTGCCGCCGGACATACGGCCATGGACGGTAAGATGTACCAAGAGGGACTGCTCGACGTGAAGAAGCGCATAGAAAAGCGCATCGCCGAGCTCGACTATATCAACGACCCCGAAGCCACCGACAAGCAGCAGGAGCTGGAAGCCATGGCCATCTCGTGCGATGCAGCCATCCTCTTCGCCGAAAGGCACGCCAAGCTCGCAGAAGAGTTGGCAGCCAAAGAGCAAAATCCGCAGCGCAAGAAGGAATTGGAGAAGATAGCTGATGTTTGTCATCATATCCCTGCCCACGCGCCGCGCGACCTGTGGGAGGCCATTCAGATGTACTGGTTCGTTCACCTCGGTACGGTAACAGAGCTGAACGGCTGGGACTCTATGAATCCCGGCCATATCGACCAGCACTTGTGGCCGTTCTATGAGCAGGGACTGGCCGACGGAACGCTGACACGCGACCAAGCCAAGGAACTGGTCTCGTGTCTGTGGATCAAGTTCAACAACCAGCCGGCACCGCCGAAGGTGGGCGTGACAGCGTTGGAGAGCGGCACCTACAACGACTTCACCAATATTAATATAGGCGGCGTGGACCGCGAGGGCAAGAGTGCGACGAACGAATTGTCGTACATGATTTTGGAGATTCAGGAGGAGCTGCACCAGTTGCAGCCAGGCCTCTCTATCCACATCGCCGAGAACACGCCCGACGATTTCCTCATAGAGGGCATCAAGGTGATACGCCAGGGCCACGGCTATCCCTCCATCTTCAACCCCGACACATATATTAAAGAACTCGTGCGCGAGGGAAAGACGCTCGAGGATGCCCGCGAGGGAGGCTGCTCGGGCTGCATCGAGGTGGGTGCCTTCGGCAAGGAAGCCTACCTGCTGACGGGCTACCTGAACACCCCGAAGATCCTGGAAATCACGCTGAACAATGGCATCGACCCCGAGACAGGCAAGAAGCTGGGACTGGAGACCGGCGACCCGCGCACGTTCAAGACCTTCGACGAGCTCTACGACGCCTGGCACCGCCAGATGGTCTACTTCGTCAACCTGAAGCTCTCGGTGAACAACTATATCGAGCGCATGTTCTCGCTCTATGCCCCCGCCACCTTCCTCAGCCTCTACATCGACGACTGCATCGAGAAAGGCCGCGACTACTACAGCGGCGGTGCCCGCTATAACACCACCTACATCCAGTGTACCGGCCTCGGCACCATCACCGACTGCTTCACTACGCTGAAGAAGCACGTGTTCGAGGACCATCGCTACACCATGGACGAGATGCTGGAGGCGTGTGCTGAGAATTGGGGACAAAAAAGTGGAGAGGTCATGCGAGCCTACATCCGCAACCACACGCCCTTCTTCGGCAACGACGACCCGTATGCCGACTCGATAGCCGTACGCGTCTATGACGATCTGGTGCAGGCCATCGAGGGTCGCCCAAACACGCGCGGCGGCAAGACCCAGCTGAACATGCTGTCGACCACCTGCCACAACTACTTCGGCTCTGTCTGCGGAGCCACGCCCAACGGTCGTTTTGCCCACTTCGCCATCAGCGACGGCACATCGCCCGCCCACGGCAGCGACACCCACGGACCCACGGCAGTCATCAAGTCGCTCGGCAAGCTCGACCAGACGAAGAGCGGCGGCACGCTGCTCAACGTGCGCTTCGTACCACAGTTGCTCAAGCGCGAAGAGGACATGAAGAAGCTGGCATCGCTCATCCGCACCTACTTCAAGTTCGGCGGACACCATATCCAGTTCAACATCGTCGACACCGCTACCTTGCACGACGCACAGCTGCACCCCGAAGAATACCGCGACCTGCTGGTGCGCGTGGCTGGCTACAGCGATTACTTTAACGACATGACCGAGCAGCTGCAGAACGAGATTATCGCCCGCACGGAAAACGATGAAGTCTGATAATGGTGAATTGTGCATTGAGAATCTTCGACATCAAGCGCTACGCCATCAACGACGGGCCGGGCATCCGCACCACCATCTTCTTTCTGGGATGCCCGCTGCGCTGCGTGTGGTGCCACAATCCAGAGTCGTGGGACCGCCTGCCGCATAAAACCTACAAGCAGAACAAGTGCATAGGTTGCCTGTCGTGTATTGCGGCATGCAGCCAGAAGGCCATCCGCATGACTGCGGGCGGCATTCAGCCTATCGAGGAAGCCGAGTGCCTGCGCTGCGGACGCTGTGCCGACGAGTGTCCCACACGTGCATTGGAGATGTGCGGACGCGAGTGGACCGTCGACGAGCTGATGGCCGAGATCGAGAAAGAGCGTGACATCATGGAGGACAGCGGCGGAGGCGTGACGCTCTGTGGCGGCGAGCCCCTCTTCCAACCGCAAGCCGCTCTCGCCGTGCTCGAAGAACTGGGTCGTCGTCGACTGCATCGCACCGTCGACACGACGCTCTATGCCAGTGCCGATACCGTGCTCAGCGTGGCCCGCAACTGCGAGCTCTTCCTCGTTGACCTGAAGCTCATGGATGCTGACCGCCACCGCCAGCTTACGGGCGTGGCCAACGAACTCATACTCAGCAACATCCGTCTGCTGGCCGCGGGTGCATCGCCCTTCTACATACGCATACCGCTCATCGAAGGCATCAACGACGACGAGCAGAACATAGAGGCCACAGCCCTTTTTCTTGACTCGCTACCCCACAACGGCTCGCTATTAGGTGTGAATCTCCTACCCTATCACGACGTAGGGCGCGACAAGCACCGACGCATCTGGTCGACATACAATCCGGAGAATATTTTCATGGCCGCACCGTCGGAAACAACACTGCAACGATGCACCCATCAAATCGAACGCCACGGCCACAAAGTCATCGTGGGCGGCTAAACAACTCCCGAACTCCAGTAGTGTGTCCAGCGGTTTTGCCGCTGGTTCAGTTGTGTCTGCCGCTACGGGTGAAGGGCAGGTATAACAGCTGACAAAGAAAATAGATGAGCGTTCCGGCAACGACGCCTGCAATGGCATCAATGGCGTAGTGGGCCTGGATATAGAACGTGGCAAAGAACATGAGCACTGCAAACGGCATCATCAACCAGAACAGACGGCGGCTACGTGCACGCCATGCCAACCACAGCAGCACGACGGTAACACCCACGTGGCTGCTGGGAAACGCTGCCGTAGGACGCTCACCCGCATCGTGAGCCTCGACTACCATATCATGAAAGAAACCTTCCTTCCATCCCGGTATGGGCAGCGACTCCTGATGGTGCTCAAAATAATGGCCAATGTCGGGGAACACACCCTGTGCTATCTGATCTAACCCTACAGCCTCATAATAGAACTGCGGTCCGGCCACGGGCAGGAAGATGAAGACCACATAGAACAGGAAAAACGAGGCCATGATGGTGAAAGCAGCGCGGTTGAACTCGTCGTAGCGCTGAATGAAATAGTAGAGTCCCACCAGTGCGATGAGCGGATAGTAGCTCACATAGCCCAGCGACAGTAGCTCGCTGATGACGGGATGCGACCAGCTGTCGGCAAATGTCAGTGCAGGCTGGAAACCGAACAACGACTGCTCGGCACGCGCGAAGAGATGGTCGAGATTGGGCAGCAGCCGGTTAAACTCGTATGTGTCGGGATACCACAGACCCAGCATGCCCAACTGGCACCCGATGCGTGCCAGGTGAGTCAGTCGGCAGGGAATCATCCGATAGACGCCATACAGGGCCACGAGGATGGCAAGTGCCTGCAGGCGGCACATCAGCATGGAAACGGGATTGATGAGCCGTGTCCACATCACTGCCATCAACACCAGTGTAAATGCCGTGTAGACAAGCACCACCCAGTCAATGGGCAGCAGTCCGCGTTGTGGCTTCTTCTCGATTGCAAAAAGTTGTCTTAAAAACTTCACTTCTCCCTTTTCTCTTCTCCTTTTCAAAGCCATCCGTTCTCCTTATACCATTTAATGGTCAGCGGCACGCCCCGCTCCAATGTGAACTTCGGCTCGTAGCCCAGCTCACGGCGGGCAGGCTCGATGTCGCACCGCCAGTTGCGCTGGCGCAGGATGTGGTACTTGTCGTTGTTTAGTGCCGAAATCTTGCCCGTCATGCGTCCCACCTTATCGCCTATCCATGTGACGATGCGCAGCACCCATATCGGTGCCGTGATGCGCAGGCACCAGGGAGAGCCCAGCTCGCGGCGTATCAGGTCGCTGAACGTGGACGATTGGTAGACCTCGCCGTCGCTGAGGAAATACTTGCGCCCCGTCTGGCCTTTCTCACAGGCAAGGAAGACGGCCTGCACCACATCCTCGACATAGACGAACGTGATGTCCTGACGCTTGTAGCCCACGGCAAAGTCGGAGTGCTGCTTGATGGACTGCGCCATTAGGAAATAGTCGCGCTCACGGGGACCGTAGACACCCGTGGGCCTGAGCACGACGTAAGGGAATGGCTGCTCGAGTGCGTCCAACCACCGTTCAGCCTCGAGCTTGCTACGACCGTACTCGGTGTTGGGCTGGGGCGTGTCGGTCTCACGGATATCCTCGTAGGGCTGTTGCTCGCGGATAGCCCCGAACACGCTCAGCGAGCTTACATAGACAAAGCGCTGCAGGGGCATCTTGAGCGTAAGCAGTGCATTGACCAGATGTTTCGTGCCCTCGGTGTTGATGCGGTGGAAGTCGGCTTTGTTCAGACACTTCGTCACGCCGGCAGCATGCACCACGTAGTCAAACTCGTAGCCACGCAGTTGCTCAATAAGCTGTTCCGTGCTGTCTAAGTTCAGCTCGATGAAGTTGATGCGCGGGTCTTTCAGAAACTGCTTGGAACTGCTGCGGCGCATGGCGGCCCATACCTCCATGCCCCTGCGCAGCCCTTCCTCTACGATGAACGAACCGATGAATCCGCTCGCTCCAGTGACAAGTATCTTCATGCTATATCAAAATTAAGCATTAAGCATTATTATGTGTACTGCTGTCCGAAGCGGATGCCCACCTCGTTGACGTATTTCCGAATCAGTGCCGACGAGTCGCTCTTCTTACAGATAAGCAGCACGTCGCCCTCCTCGGCCACGATGTAGCCTTCGAGTCCGTTGATGACGCCTACATGGTTCTTCGGCAACTTCACGATGTTACCCTTACAGTTCTCCAGCAGCACCTTCGAGTTGATTACTACGTTATCATCCTCCGACCGCTGCATCACCTCGTAGATACTATGCCAGGTACCCAAGTCGGCCCAACCGAAGTCGCAACGCATCACGTAGACATCATCCGACATCTCTAATGCCGCCTTGTCCATCGACAGGTTGGGATACGAGGGATAGTATTTCTCGACATACTCCACCTCTTCCTTGATAGTGTAGCCCTGCGGCAGATAGGCTACACGGTAGGGCATGTCGGTAAAGAGCTGCAGGAACCACTTACGCATGAACTGCACGTTACACAAGAACATGCCCGTATTCCAGAAGAACTCACCGCTTTCCATAAATACGCGTGCAAAGTCGCGCTCAGGTTTCTCGGTGAACGATTGTACCTTGTGGATGCCCTTCGCCAGTGTAGGTTCGCCTATCTGTATGTAGCCATAGCCCGGCTCCGGACGCGTGGGGCGGATGCCCATCGTCAGCATCAGGTCGTTAGTCCCCACGTAGTCGAGGCCAGCCAACACGTTGTTGCGGAATGCCTCGTCGCCCATCACCAACTGGTCAGATGGCGTGACGATGATGCGCGCATCTTCACACGCGTTGTGGATGCGGCGCCCTGCACGGGCTACCGAAGGTGCCGTACCACGGTTCACTGGCTCAACAAGCAGCTGCTCATCGGGCAACTCGGGCAACTGTTCATGCACCAGTTGTACATACTCTTTGCTCGTCGAGATATAAATGTTTTCTTTGCAGATAAAACTGACAAAGCGGTCAAAAGTAGATTGCAGCTGAGTGCGCCCTGTGCCAAAAAAATCGATAAACTGCTTCGGATGCTCATTACGACTGGAAGGCCACAAGCGCATGCCATGACCTCCCGCAAGAATTACACAGTAATTATTGCTTTGTTTCTCCATATCATTAGATGTTAAAATTAAGTCCCTTGTTCATGTATGGACGAATGAAAAACCGTTAAGGCTTTCTTTCACGGCCTAAAATTAAGCATAATCTTCCAATTGACCAAGGAATTTTAGTATTTTTGTGAAATAAATACTTATAACTTTTGTTCGTTCCAATTTTTTTCCGTACCTTTGCAGCCGCTTTCAATGAGAACACTGCGACGTTGATACACGCCCAGATGGCGGAATCGGTAGACGCGCTGGTCTCAAACACCAGTGGGGCAACCCGTGCCGGTTCGACCCCGGCTCTGGGTACAACTTGTACCACAACGTGCTGGTCTCAAAGAAAAGCGAAGTGCTGTAAGTTAATAACTTGCAGCACTTTTTCTTTTTATACATGATGCCATCGTGTGTACGAAAACAAAACTACATGGCCTGGATTTCGGCTCAAAATATAGTAGCGGAAATGAAAAAAAGGGGGCTCTTGTGTTTTAATTTGACCGAAATTGTATATCTTTGTACGGCCAAAGTGCAAAGTTTAGTTGATCGATGGAAGAAAGGGCAAAACAGGGACATCACACCCACTTATTTTTATACGATTACTAACGAAATTGTGAAATAATGAACAAGTATTTATTCCTGACCGTTGCCGCCATCCTCTTCATCTGCGGTGGAAACGTTAGAGCTAACGATGGCGTGTTTTATGTGAACGGCAATCATCTGGTTCCCATACAGGAGACCGATATTATGCTGACAAAGGAGGTATTGACCATCGGCCTGTGCGACGATGGCTATGCCAGAGTAGATGTTCAGTACGAACTGGACAATCCTGGTATGGCAAAGACGGTAGTGATGGGGTTCGAAGCCAACGCGCCTTACAATGATGACGTGCCGTTCAGCCCGCAAGGCATCCACCCATACATTGCAGACTTTACCGTCAACATGAATGGCGAAGAACTGGCATACATGAATGCGGTGGTGAAATCGGATTTTCAAGTAGATGGCGATTTCCAGCCCCTGAACCTGAATAGCTGGAAAGCATACGGCGAGGTGAAGATGAAGGATGGCGAAGACCTACCCCATAATGCATTGCTTTACTCGGAGCAGGCTGACAGTCTCATTGATTTTTCCTACGCCTACTATTTCGTGGCACACTTCAAGCCGGGGCGAAACACCGTACACCACACCTACCGCTACCGGATGAGTTATGGCGTGGGGCGCACCTTCGAGGTTCCTTACTGGCTCAAGCCTGCCATGCGTTGGAGGGGCGGTCAGATTGACGACTTTACCCTTCGCATAAAAGCCACCAATACCGCCAAGCACTTCTTCCTGACCGATTCACTCTTCAGCGCATCGACGTTCACCATTACAGAGGGAACCGGAAAGATGAAAAAGGTGAAACTATATGATGAGTCTTGTACAGAGTTCACGCTACGCAACGGCACCGTGGAGTGGCACGCCACGAACTTCAAGCCCCGAGCCGACATGACGATACAGTCGGCCGAGCGACTCAACTACGATCACTTCATCCTGGGCACGTTCTACGACCGCAGCGACAACTACATGCCAGGCAGCTATATGTTGGAGATAGAGAAAATAGCTGACCGGGAGCGCATCCTGCGAAATCTACCCTACGCCCATCGTGGCTATATCTTCAAGGACAAGAAACTGCGGAAGTATTTCAGCCAATTCTGGTGGTATATGCCGGATGCCAGCTATCAACCTTCTACTGATGACTTCACACCACGTGAATGGAAACTTATCAATGAACATCAATAAGAACGACAAGGAATCAATCAGCGCACGATTGCGATACAAAGTCGACGAGTTTGTTAGACAAAGTCGACGAGTTTGTTAGACAAAGTCGACGAGTTTGTTGAACAAAGTCGACGAGTTTGTTGAACAAAGTCGACGAGTTTGTATCATGAAGCAGGATCCGTTGGTGTTGACTTCAAATTGGACGCCCTACTTCCGAAACTTAAATAACGAGTCCACTTTAAAAAGTCAGGACATGTCGCGCACGAAGGCGCAGCCACTCCCCTCCCTTGTAGGGGAGGGGCAGGGGTGGGGTCTGTAATATCCTGTCTATGAGAAAGATACTGACCCCACCCCAACCCCTCCCCTACAAGGGAGGGGAGGGGCTGCGCATTGATTATTCCCCCTTTTTTCTCATGTTTGGACTTTTTCAAGCGGACTCAATAACCGAACAATGAAAAAGATATATCTGCTCGCAGCCTACGTCATACTCTGCACAGCAATGATGCTGACATCCTGCGACATGGAGTTTAGCAGTGGTGACGACGGGAATACAGAAGAGTACGAGGCACAGGTTGCCAACACCCGCTGGCAACTGGCAGAGGTAATGAACCAAAACAACGAATGGATCCAGCCCGAGTTCTATTCAGGGCTGGACATCCCCCTACTGTCGTTTAGCTATGACAACAGTTACTTCATGAGAATCTGCAAGTCTGCAGACCGTACTGACGTTTCGCTGATCAACGGCACGTATAGCGTCGACAGATATTTCTCCATCACCATGACGGACTGCAACTATCAAGGCATCTCCTACACCCTCAAGGTGACCTCGCTGAACGGCGACACCCTCGAAGGCGAGTTCATCCTCTGGCGTCAGGAGCAGCGTCGTTACACCATCCGCATGAAGCGCACAGAGAAATAAAAACACCAACGGTTCTGCCATTATGGCTTTTTTATGTTCCTTTTGCTGTCACCGAAGATACTCCCGCGAAATCGGAAAATTGCAAATTTATTTGCATTTTCTCTCGCTTATTCGTACCTTTGCAGCAAACTTGCGACGATAAAGCAAAAATAAACTAAAGAGGTCTTCGTGTGGCCTCATGGCCATATGAAGAACTTGTTGTACGGTGGATGGGCATGAATCTATGGGGATTAGCCTTGGTTTTGACCTTGGCAGCGCATCGTCAGGAAAGAAAC
>Ga0310695_10002558_pt1 | contig 38055 bp, 37 predicted proteins | sample RumenRJG_04DNA_FD_203882 | JGI IMG/M metagenome (GOLD analysis project Ga0310695, IMG submission 203882) | Bovine rumen microbial communities from Lethbridge, Alberta, Canada - RJG_04 (v2) (version 2) | ecosystem: Host-associated > Mammals > Digestive system > Stomach > Rumen | place: Canada...
CTGGGAGATTGCCGAGGAGTATCACAAACGTGGTAAGCTGGTCATGGCCGGCGGCATCTCGTCGATGCTCCATGCTGAGGAGATGGTGAACCACGTCGACTCGCTGTTCCTCGGCGAGAGTGAGGGGCGTATGGACGGCGTCATGCAGGACTTCGTCCGCGGCGAGCTGAAGAAAGTCTATAACTATATGGGACAGCTGCCGCCAATCGAGAGCGTCGGTCCCTGCCGCCGCGACCTCTATAAGCGTGAACTCTACAACCACAAGGGCGTGCAGATGGTAGACCTCTTCCATGCCTCACGCGGTTGCCGTTTCAGCTGCTATCCCTGTGCCGTCAGCTATCTCGGCGGTCGAAAGTTCCGTCCGCGTCCCATCGACAAGGTGGTCGAGGATATGGCGGCCATCGACAACAACCGCTTGTTCATCGTCGACAATTCGCTGGCTCAGAACAAGGAGTGGGAGAAAGAACTCTTCCGCGCCATCGCCCCGCTGAAGAAGAAGTGGATAAGCCACACCATTGAGGACGACGACGAGGTGCTGCAGCTGGCCTACGATGCCGGTGCCTGGTATGTCTATCAGGCTGTCTACGACACCTCTGACTATATCAAGGAGCGCGTGAAGCGCTACCATGACCACGGCATCGGTGTCGAGGGAACCATCCTTTTAGGTCTTGACAACCAGACCGAGGACGACTGCAAGCGGCTCATCGACTTCCTGGGCGAGATAGACCTTGACCTGGCGGAGTTCACCGTGCTGACACCGTTCCCCCACACGAAGATTTACGACGACCTGCTGCGCCAGGGCCGTATCTTCGACTTTGACTGGAACCACTATAACGCCGGTCAGGTGGTGTTCCAGCCCAAGCACATGACGCCGGAGCAGCTGCAGAACGTCTACGACTACGCCTGGCAGTCGTTCTACAAGAACGAGACGCAGGAGCAGAAGATGTTCAACCTGTTCTGCAACGTCGCTCTGCGCGAGATGAATGAAGGCACCTACCGTCAGCCCGACCGCCGTCTGCGCAACCAGACCTTCGGTCGCAAGGTGGACCGCTCGAAGCGCAATGTTAATGTTTAGCCGTTTAGTCGTTAATTCGTTTAATCGTTAAATCGTTAATTCGTAAAATGAAAGTCCCCAAAGAATACTACGACGAGATCTTCGAGTTCCGCGGCACCTGGGATGAACCCTCCAGCTGCGGCCTGAAAATCCGTCAGCACGACGGCAAGACATACGTCGTCGTCACCGAACTTTACCAGGAGAACCCTGGCACCAGTATTACCTATGCCGGCCGCAAGCTGGCCGACCAGATTTGCGAAGCCAAGGGCATCGACCCCGCCAAGATGGTGTATATAGAGTGTGCCCCCGATACGAACTCCAAGCTGTCGTTTTACGACGAAGAGTATTTCAAGGTAGACTTCGACGCCGACCTGCAGCATAAGTATCACCAGCTCGACCCGGAGCGCGTCAAAGCCGTTCTGGGCGCATGAGATACTGGCTGTTGGCTGTTGGCTGTTGGCTGTTGGCTGTTGGTGCGCAGGCCATTAACCTCAAAGAGTTCCTGCCTATGGGCACGACTCCAGAGACGGCCATCATCGTCTGTCCCGGTGGCAGCTACTTCTGGCTCGACGATGAGGTGGAAGGCGATAGTGTTGCCCGTTCACTGGCACAAAACGGTATTGCCGCCTACGTGCTGCGCTACCGTACTGGTGGGGTGGTGCCCTTTATCACCCACTCGCGACTCGTCATCCCCGGTCATCAGCACCCCATGCCTCTCAACGACGTGCAGGAAGCTATGCGCCAGGTGCGGCAGAAAGGCTACCGCCGTGTGGGTGTCATGGGCTTCTCGGCCGGTGGCCATCTGTCGCTCTCGGCGGCCATCTTCGGGCGTGGCGAACTGCGTCCCGACTTCATCGCCCCCTGCTATCCCGTGGTCACGATGTCGCATCCCTGCGTCCATAAGCGTTCGCGCCGTGGACTGCTCGGCGAGTGGCGCAAACACTCCCGCCAGCTGCGCGACAGTCTCTCATTGGAGAAGCATGTGACGGATGACATGCCACCGGTGTTCCTCATGAATTGCGTCGATGACCCTATTGTCGACTACCGCAATTCGGAACTGATGGACTCCGCCCTGACTGCCCACCACGTCAGCCACCGCTATATACAGTATCGTACCGGCGGGCATGGTTTCGGCACCACCTGGAGCAAAACCTCCGAGGAGGCGTCGCACTGGTTTGCTGAGTTCCTCGCCTGGTTTAGAGAATTGAAGGATTGAAACAAATGAAGAATTGGAATATGAATAACTTTGACGATATTCGTCCCTATTACGACGAAGAAATACCCGCTGCGATGCAGCGCATTGTCGATAGCAACTTCTTCGGGTTGCTCTGCACCTACGTCTATCCCGGCCACAACCCTGCTGACGTCAGGCAGATGATGCTCTCGTTCAAGACCATCCGCGACTTCCAGCTTGAAGTCATGCGTTGTGTCAACGAGCAGGTCATCCGGCGTTCTACCACCGAGTTCACCTACGACGGCGTGGAACAGCTCGACCCGCAGAAGAAGTATCTCTTCGTCAGCAACCACCGTGACATCATGCTCGATGCCTGTCTGCTGCAGTACATCCTCTACAAGAACGGTCACGAGACCACCGAGATAACCTTCGGTGCCAACCTCATGTCGTCGCCGCTGGTCATCGACATCGGTAAGTGCAACAAGATGTTCCGCGTAGAGCGTGGCGGTACGATGCGCGACTTCTACCTCTCGTCGCGCCATCTGAGCGACTACATCCGCTACGTGCTCACCCAGAAGGGCCAGAGCCTGTGGATTGCCCAGCGCAATGGCCGTACGAAGGACGGTTGCGACCAGACCGACCAGGGTATCATTAAGATGTTCTGCATGAGCTGTCCCGACGACAAGATACGGGCACTCTCCGAACTCCATATCATCCCCGTCTCAGTCAGCTACGAGTGGGAGTCGTGTGACGTCCTCAAGGCGCTCGAACTGTATGAGTCGCGCTTCAGCCGCTATGTCAAGAAGCCCGGCGAAGACCTGAACAGCATCCTCACGGGTATTGCCCAGCCTAAGGGACGCGTCCATTTCTCGTTCTGCCCCCAGGTGACCGAGCAGGACTTGCTGCCCTTCGACGGCCTGACCACCGGCGACTATCACCGGGCTGTGGCGCATCTGTTAGACAGCCGTATCAACGCCGCCTACCGCTTGCGCCCGAACAACTACATTGCTCACGACCTGCGCTACGGTCAGCAGCACTATGCCGACCGCTATACCACCGAGGAGCGCGACCACTTCCTGCAGCACATGCAGAAACTGCAGGAGTTTGACATTGCCGAGCCCGACGTCCTGCGCGACATCTTCCTCAGTATCTACTCGAACCCTGTGGAGACACAGCAGAAAGCAACGCAACAAAACTAAAAGTATTATGGGATTCTTTAGTACGTTATTCGGCGGCAGACAGTTGTCGCCAGAGGAGGAGAAGCAAGAGCAGGAGGCTAAGAAGTTCGACCTGCTGAAGTATGACGGCGTAAAGGCCATGAAGATGGGACAGGCAGACTATGCCGTGCGCTGTTTCACGGAGGCCCTGAAGGTACACGACGACTTGGAGGTACACGACTACCTGTCGCAGGTGCTGTTGCGGCAGGGCAATCTCGATGCTGCCATGAACGAACTGAGGACGTTAGGCGATGCCGAACCTGAGAATGCTCAGATACAGATACGGATGGCGCAGGTGGCCTATATGCAGGAAGACTACGCGACGATGGAGACTGTCTGCCAGCAGGCGACGACGCTGGAACCTGAGAACGCCGAACCTTACTTCCTTCATGCCCAGGCCATGAAAGGACAGCAGAATCCCGTCGGTGCCATCGCCATGCTGACTAAGGCCATCAGTCTGAAGGAGGACTATGCCGAGGCTTACCTCCTGCGTGGGCAGACGCTGCTCGCGATGGGTGACGCGGCGAGTGCCGAGACTGATGCCGACTGGCTGTTGGAGCATGTCGGCGACCATGAGGATGTGCTGCTGCTGAAAGCACGTGTCGAGGCAGCGAAAGGTCAGGCTCAGGAAGCCATCCGCGTCTACGACAAGGTGATAGAGGTGAACCCCTTCCAGATTGACGCCTTTCGCGAACGTGGTCGACTACGCCTGGACTTGGGTGACAAGGCCGGTGCCGAGCAGGATATGCAGACGGTGCTGGAGCTTGATCCGCAGCAGATGGCCGACGTCAGTGGCGAATACTCTGCCGAGGGTATAGAGCAGCGAGTGAAGCAAGCCTATTCGGCTGTCAACCCCTTGGGACTGTAACAAGTCTGAACGGCCGCTACGTTTTCACGAGCGGCCGTAACGTTTTTCTGTAAGGCTGTTGTGATAAAAATACACTACAAACGGAAAATTTCTTGCAAAATATTTGCGAGAATCAGGAAAAAGTTATACTTTTGCAGCCGAATCAATAAAATAGTAGACAAAATGTTGAACCATAACGCTTATTTTTACGGCTATTACTTTTACTTTGCAAGCAATTGTGAAGCGGGTCGTTGCGTATAAAGTTCAATGATAAGAAATAGAAAAAATCCAACCCCGCTTCACATACGTGAAAGTGGGGTTTTTAATTGAAGAAGGCAAATGAAGAGAATAGCGATACAGGGACTGATAGGGTCGTTCCACGACATTGCCGCCCACCTCTACTTCGAGGGTGAGCAGATACAGCTCATCTGTTGCTCGACGTTCGAGGAGGTTTTTGCTACTATCAAGCAGGACCCGACGGCCATCGGAATGCTGGCGATAGAAAACACCATCGCGGGTTCGTTGCTGCATAACTATGAACTGTTGCGCGATTCGGGTACCACCATCGTCGGCGAGCACAAACTGCATATCACCCACAGTATATGCTGTCTGCCTGATGATGACTGGGACACCATCCAGGAGGTACACTCTCACCCCGTGGCACTCATGCAGTGCCGGCAGTTCCTGGCCCAGCACCCGCAGCTGAAGAACGTCGAGGCCGAGGACACTGCTGGTTCGGCTAAGATGATTGCCGAGGGACAACATCGCGGATGGGCTGCCATCTGTCACGCTGAGGCAGCACGGCTCTATGGCCTGAAGGTGCTTGAAGACCACATCGAGGACAATAAGCATAACTTCACCCGATTCCTCGTGGTGTCGAATCCTAACAAGGCTGATATGCTACGCCCGCTGACGAAGGCCGACAAGGCGAGCATCGTCTTCTCGCTGCCTCACGAACAGGGCAGTCTGGCTCACGTGCTGGCTATTCTCTCGTTCTATCACATCAACCTGACGAAAATCCAGTCGTTGCCCATCATCGGGCGCGAATGGGAGTACCTCTTCTATGTCGACGTGATGTACGACGACCTGACGCGCTACCGCCAGTCGATAGACGCCATTATCCCACTGACCAAAGACTTGAAAATATTAGGAGAATACAAAGATGGAAAGCAAACGAATTGAACCTGCCGACAGACTTTCATCGGTACAGGAATACTATTTCAGCCGCAAACTGAAGGAGGTGGCTCAACTCAATGCCGAGGGCAAGGACATCATCAGCCTGGCTATCGGCAGTCCCGATATGCCACCTTCGGAGCAGACGATAGAGAAACTCTGCGAGGTGGCTCACAATCCGACGGCTCACGGCTATCAGCCCACACAGGGAACGCCAGAGCTGCGTCAGGCCATGACCGACTTCTACAAACGCTGGTACGACGTAGACCTCGATCCAAAGTCGGAGATACTGCCGCTGATAGGCTCTAAAGAAGGCATCCTGCATGTCACGCTGGCCTTCGTCAATCCTGGCGACAACGTGCTGGTACCTGACCCGGGCTATCCTACGTACACCTCGCTGAGCAAGATTCTCGGAGCTGTGCCGGTGACCTACGCCTTGGAGGAACATAACGGCTGGCAGCCCGACTTCGGTCAGCTTGAGCAGATAGTGAAGTATGCCTCAAAACCGTGCCGCCTCCTTTGGGTCAACTATCCGCACATGCCCACCGGGGCTCCCGCCCGTATGGAAACCTATGAGAAGCTGGTTCAGTTTGCCTTGAAGCATGGGCTGGTCATCGTCAACGACAACCCCTACAGCTTCATCCTCAACAGAGAGCGGCCGATGAGCATCCTTCAGGTGCCCGGTGCCAAGGAGTGCTGTATAGAACTGAACTCCATGTCGAAGAGTCACAACATGCCCGGCTGGCGTGTCGGCCTCTGTGCCTCGAACCCGCAGTTCATACAGTGGATTCTGAAGGTGCAGTCGAACATTGAGAGCGGCACGTTCCGTGGCATACAGCTGGCGGCTGCCGAAGCTTATAGGAACGACGAGGCCTGGCATCAGCAGTTCAACGTCGACACCTACGCCCGCCGCCGCCAGTACGCCGAGCAGATCATGGACGTGCTGGGCTGTACCTACGACCCGCAACAAGTGGGTATGTTCCTCTGGGGGCGTATCCCTGACAGCATCAAGAATGTGGAGGACTTGACGGAGCGCGTGCTCCACGAGGCTCGTGTCTTCATCACACCAGGCTTCATCTTTGGCCGCAATGGCGAGCGCTACATCCGCATCTCGCTGTGTGCAAAGGAAGAGAAAATCCAAGAAGCATTAGAACGGATAAAGAAGACCCTTCTCCCGCCCTCCCTGTGAGGGAGGGAGTGGTAACTTCTTACGGCAGAAAAATCATAAATAAATAAACAATATCAGTAGAATACCCCCGACAAGCATTCTACTCTCCTCCCTCACAGGGAGGGGGCGGGGGAGAGTCCTTATGGAATTAGACTTACAGTCATTGAATTTACCGAGTGACAACGAACGCCCGTTCGTCATTGCCGGACCCTGTTCGGCAGAGACTGAGGAGCAAGTGATGAATACCGCCCGACAGCTGGCCATGAAAGGCTGCCACAACTTCCGCGCCGGCGTGTGGAAACCTCGTACCAAACCTGGTGGTTTCGAAGGCCACGGCGAAAAAGCACTGCCCTGGATGAAGCGAGTGAAGGACGAGACTCACATGCTCATCTCCACCGAGGTGGCTACACCTGAGCACGTGGAACTGGCGCTGAAGTACGGCATGGACATCCTGTGGATTGGTGCCCGCACCACGGCTAACCCCTTTGCCATGCAGGCACTGGCCGACGCACTGAAGGGCGTCGACATTCCCGTCTTCGTGAAGAACCCCGTCAACCCCGACCTGGAGTTGTGGATAGGCGCTATGGAGCGTCTGAACCAGGCGGGCATCAAGCGCTTAGGAGCCATCCACCGAGGCTTCTCCAGCTTCGAGCAGAAGATCTACCGTAATGCACCGATGTGGCAGATTCCCATCGAACTGCACCGTCGCATACCCGAACTGCCCATCATTTGCGACCCCTCGCACATCGGCGGCCGGCGTGAACTCATAGCACCGCTCTGTCAGCAGGCCATGGACTTAGGCTTCGATGGCCTGATAGTAGAGAGCCACTGCGAACCCGACAAGGCATGGAGCGACGCCAAGCAGCAGGTGACACCCGACGTGCTCGACTATATCCTCGGACTCCTCATCATCCGCGATGAACATGTGTCTACAGAAGGTATCACCCAGCTGCGTAAACAGATTGACGAACTCGACAACCAGCTGATGGAACTGCTGGCCAAGCGTATGGGCGTCTGCCGCGAGATAGGCTACTATAAGAAGGATCATAATATGACCGTGTTGCAGGCATCGCGCTACAACGAGATTCTGGAGAAGCGTGGCGTGCAGGGCTCGCTCACTGGTATGTCGCCCGAGTTCGTTGCCAAGGTCTTCGAGAGCATCCACGAGGAGAGCGTGCGTCAGCAGATAGAAATCATCAATAAGTAAGCCCCACTCCCCAGTCCCTCCCTGTGAGGGAGGGGAGTGGTCACTTTTTACAACAGGAAAACATCAATAAAAAACAATAACAGTAGAATACCCCCGCCAAGCATTCTACTCCCCTCCCTCACAGGGAGGGGCAGGGGGAGGGTCTCTTATTTATGAAAATTTTAGTCATGGGCGCAGGCAAGATGGGAAGCTTCTTCATCGACCTGCTGAGTTTCGACCACGAGGTAGCCGTCTTCGAGCGCGACCCGAAGCGCATGCGGTTCACCTATAACTGTCAGCGTTTTACGACCTACGAGGAGATACAGGACTTCAAACCTGAACTGCTCATCAACGCCGTCACGCTGAAGTACACCATCCCCGTCTTCAAGGAGGTACTCCCGTACCTTCCGAAGGAGTGCATCATCAGCGACATCGCCTCGGTGAAGACCGACCTGAAGGAGTTCTACGAACAGACGGGAATGCGTTACGTCTCTACGCACCCGATGTTCGGCCCAACCTTCGCCAACCTGCAGCAGCTCTCCGAGGAGAACGCCATCATCATCAGCGAGGGCGACTACATGGGGCGCATCTTCTTCAAGGATCTCTATCAGAAGTTAGGACTGAACATCTATGAGTACACCTTCGACGAGCACGACCGCACGGTGGCCTACTCATTGTCTATTCCTTTCGTCTCGACCTTCGTCTTCGCCGCCGTCATGAAGCATCAGGACGCGCCGGGCACCACCTTCAAGCGCCACATGCGTATTGCCAAGGGCGTGCTCAACGAGGACGACTACCTGCTCCAGGAAATCCTGTTCAACCCCTACACCCACGACCAGGTCTCGCAGATTCGCACCGAACTGAAGGAGCTGCTTGAGATTATCGACAACAAGGATGCCGACGGCATGAAGGGCTACCTTACGAAGATTCGAAATAACGTCAAGCGCGACATAGAGATCAAACAGTAAACAGCTGTTCTCCTAATACAGCGCCGCCATCTCCTTGATGCGGCGCTTTATTTCTGCCCTCACGTAGTCTGGAGAGAGCACTTCCACCTCACCGCCCATCGCGAGAATCTGCTGGACAAAATCGTAGGTGGGAGCCACGCGGACTTCGAAGACGGAGTAGTCGCTATGCCTCTCCACCTCGCGCTGTGAGTGGTGGAGTGGGAGCGAGCGCAGGTACTTGCGGCGGTGGTTCACATCGCTGACTTTCAGTCGTATGCGTTCAACGTTGTATTCCTCTGGTTCCACGATGATACCAAAGGCATCAGCGAAATAGTCATCAACAGAAAAGTCTTGCGGCATCTTGAAAGTAGCATCCGTTTGCTCTAATGTCACAATACGATCCAGCGCATAGCGGCGAATGCGGCCTTGATTGGTCAACTCTGTTGGTTCTTCTCCCTTGGGCTCATTTTCCATCATGCCAACAACGTACCAACGACGACGGAACACACGGACACAATAAGGCTCCAGCAAAATCTCTCGCGGCTCCTTGTCAAAATAGTCCTGATAGGTCACTGCCAGCACACGGTTCTCCCTCATGGCCTTCAGCACCTCCAGCAAGTAGTCGTTGCCTGAAGGGATGTCCTCGAACCTCACCCTTTCACGCAGTCCACGATTATCCTGCAAGAGGCCGTTTACGGCGAAGGCAGACAACAGCCAGTCCTTCACCCTGTCGTTCTCCAGCCAGTCGCGCTGCACAATGCGATAGCGGTAACCATTACGGGCATCAGAGGAGATGTCAATATCGAACGTCTCCTCTATCGCCCTCAGGCAGTCGGCAAACGTCCGCTTGGGCAGCGAAGTCCCTAACACATTCTGCGAACTTCGCTCCCACCGCTCAGCAAATTCCTTGTACGTCAGTCCCTTCGGATTCTGGTACAGTTCGCTCAGTATCCATATATGTCTGCGCAAATAATCCTTCATGCTGCAAAGGTACGATTTTTATTTCGTTCTTCGTATATCTTTATCGCTTTTTAAATCTCCTTCTTCGCTAATGTGCGCTTTTTTGTTTAATAGTCGGTTAATCTATCAAAAGAGAAAACTTGGATGGAGATGATATCAGTGAGGTCTTCTGTTACCAAACAATCGAACCACGTGGTCTGGCCATTATAAAAAACATCCCCTTGATTATGTAGCGTAATGGTGTTTGTTGTTCCGTCTTTCAATGATATGATAGCCTGAAGATCGAGCATACAGGTCTCTCCACGGTTGGTTGCCTTTACCCGGAATAATGGTGGTTCGTCTTCCCAACTATGTTCAACAATAGTAATACCATATTTGCTGAGACCTTGTACGACCCGTTGCGTTGGCGCTACAAATTTTTGCTCGGCACTCTCAGAGTTTGTTGTTAACGTGTTGATGATTTCTTCGCCTTTTTCTGGTGCTAATCTAACATAAATAAATGCGCCAACGAAAATGATAAGCGAAAGATAAATTAATGCTTTCTTCATACGTCTTACTTTTTTAATATTAATACTAATGGCAGCAGACTTGTTCTGCAATTTGACTGCAAAAATAGTACGTGGCTATGCGAAAATACCGCATAGCCACGACAAAAATCAAATGACCTTCTTAATTTTCCTACTTCATGTCCAGGAATTGGCAGATTACATTATACCAGTAATCCCATGAATAGCCGACTGACGGGTGGTTGACGGGCATGATCTTTACCTTTGTCCCGTCGTTCAGGGCGTAGTTGCCGCACTTATTGATATTGCCTTCCACCACGATGTCCGCATTCCACGACCACCGTTTCCCTGCAGGCATGTAGCCCCAGAGTCGGGAACCCCATACGATGACATACTGAGGGCGATACTGCTCCAATACCTCAAAGAACGGCTCTGCCGCCTCCTCATACTGCTTACTTGTTCCAGCCTCGCGAGGACCTCCCATCGCCGCCTGTAAGTAGTTGTAGAACACCACGGAGTTCCAAATTCTCCGTCGTTCCTCCCAGTCCGTTTCATGACCAACGAGAGACCGCTCGAACTTCAGGTACGTTGACATCCACCGCTGCCTGTCCAGCGACTCATTCAGATAGTCACTCACAACGCCGTTTGTAAAGGTACAACACTCCGGATGCACTCTCGCATTTCCGCAGTCCTCGCATCCCTCTTCGCAGTAATGACTCTCGCCGAGAATCATCACCCGCTTGCCGAATATGCCGCCCGTGGAGTAGACCGAGCCTACCCACGGACGGAAAAACAATCTACTCATAATCGTCCTTCTTTTTGTTTAGCCCACTGATTATACTTTAACTATGAAATCAGAAATGATACTATCTTCACCAAAGGATATAGACTTCAATTCTATTTGTTCGGCAAACTTTTGTATCTTCTTAATTTTATTTAGATGTACGATGAGGCCACCATTACGATCCTTATCCACGATTTCCGAGTTGGTGAATGAAGGAAGGGTTGAGAGCAACTTGTCTACAATTATATCCCCTCCCAATATTCCAGTAGCATAGCGCAAGTACAGATTGTTGTCAATCACTTTGTCAATAATCACATTTACATCTACCTCCTTGGATATGTTCCCTATAAAAGGCACATTTTTACTGATGGTATAACCAACATTTATCGTGTTTTTATCCACGACTTTGAGGCTTACGTCTTTCCCACTCTTATCTTTGATAAGTGAGATTGCTTCTTGAATTGGAAATTTTAGGGTCATACATAATTTAATATTTGTTCTTAAAATTTGCTGGGAAGGGAGCCGTGCTTATAGAAGGCCCCAAATGTTGTGGTAAGCCTATAACTGCCACACAGCATCCAAGTTTATACTTGACTTGGGGGATACTTAATTCAGAATGGTTTCTCGTTCCACTTCTTCAGCCAAATAGCGGTCACTTCGGCAGTGAAGATCAGCAATGCCTTGGTTAGTGAGTTGAAAAGTCTTGGACAAGCTCATAAATATTCTATAACCTTGTGCCAATAGTCCCAAGAATAGCCTAGGGGTGGATGGTTCACTGGTATTATTTTCACCTTCATATGTACTCTCACTTTTCTACGATCTGCTCATCCCTCTTCAAAGTAATAAAACTCCCCGAGAATCATCATTTCATAAATAAGGGTTTTAGTTCAATTCCTTTACGCTTTGTTCTCGTCTAATGATTTCCAAAGAGTCTCGTATAACTCTTTGTTAGAGCCCTTGGGCATAGTATGCCAACTTCCACAGGAAGGGCAACGGTTAGGAGCCACAAGAACAGTACATCGCCATTCTGCACTTAAACCACGGAATACATTTCCGCAATTATCACACTTGAATTTTGTTATTCCAAATATCATAACTACATACTTATTATTACAATTGTTAATTAAAAATCATTAGCATGCTATTTCAACTCTTCTTCGTTCTTCCCAACATATCTATCAAATGATTTGATATAAGCCATCAGACGTTATTCTCCATTACAGCAGGAAGAATGAGTTTTACCAATCGCTTGCCGAATATGCCGCCCGTAGTGTAGGCTGAGCCTACCCACGGACGGAAAAATATGCTATTCATAATCGTCCTTCTTTTTGTGGCCTATTGAGAAGAACAGACAGGGTTCCATGTTTTGCTCTTACATGGAATTTATTCATAGGGCAATTTCTAATTCACCACTATTGAATTTTTCGACAAATTCATTTTGATTGCTATAACCTAAATCAATATGCATAAAAGAGGCTAATCTGAAGAGTCCTGTATTTATTGTATCAACATTATTTGACTCAACTCCATCCCAAATGTTTTTCTTGATTGCTGTAAACTGTAGATTCTGTTCACGCATAGTTTCTATAGCGGCAGAATTGAATGTTGACTCAGCTTCTTTAATGTCATTTATTCGCTCGTCGAAAATCTCTTCAATTCTCATTCGACGTTTTTCTGCTTTTACACTAAACAAGTCAATTTTATCTAACAGTAACATGAAGAGTGTAGAAACGATACCTGATAACATCGTTGACAAAACAACTGACCAAGGATCGGGAACACCAATTTTGTTAAGTAAAGCCTCAATTCCGATGCCACATATAGCTATTACGCTTCCTCCGAGTATTTTTATTATTGCGTCACCTTTTTGTGCAGGTGTCATTTCACTTGCTTTTTTCCCAAAGAGGACTTTTCCTGCTTGAACAAAGACTTTTATTCCTTCTTTTATCACTTTTAACACTTGCTTGAAGATTCCTATGAAAAGACTTATAATACCTTCAACAAGTGAGGATACAAATCCCTTAACAAACTCCCATACATTATTTCCCAAAAAGGCTAAAGCATTCTTCAATACATATTCTTTCACCCGACCAAAACGTATTCTAAATGCACTAATTGTACTATCTGCATTAACACCTTCTTTTAAGCCGTTTACAAAAATGTCAGAAATTTCGTAATATAGTGGTTTAATAGTGAAAAGGATTACATTACCAACAACATAATCTGTTGATTGGTTTGCAGCATTTTTCGTAGAAGTCTTCCATATTTCTCCAGTATTACCTGTACCCTGACCTGTTATATTGTTTAAAATCGCTTTGTTAGCATCTTTATTAATGTTTTTTTGAGCTTCTTTTTCCATTTGAAGCATATTCTTTTTTGCTTCTTCGGATAATCCAAGATTTGGGCGACCTTCTTGTTCTCTTCTTCTCTGATCATCAACAAACTCAGAATTGGTCATGTCGAATTTTCCTCCCTGACCAGGAGCTCCTGCTCCTCTATTAATCCTAGCTGAAGTCAATGCAAAATTTGTATCTTGGTTTGCAATAATCTTAATGTCTTCATCTGTCAAAGCATAGTTACCTTTTAATTGCTCATGGATTTGTTTCAACGGTACTATATGATCCACTTCTGCTTGGTGGTCATGCTTGTATTTCTCAATACTTCGTCGTGCATCGGGATTACTTTTATATTGATACACGTTTTTTTCCCCTGTATATTCATCCGTAGCATTAATTCTTCCACCATTATTCGCAAATTTTTCATTTTTGTAAGCATTCAAGCGTTCTTTGTCTTCATACACTCCACGTGAATAGGATTGGCGTACATTCTCACCGTAGTTCTTAAAATCTTCTCGAGTTTGGTCTCCTACGTTCTTCCATTCGGTATAACCATCGGGAATAATCGTTTCTGAATCTTCCTGATTGTATGAGAATGACTGGCATTGGGTTATGATGCGTGACGCAGTTAATCCTTTTTTCCTTAACTTGCGTGTAGCAGCTGTTGATTCAAGAAAACCATCAGCTATTGACATGAAGACGGGAATAACGACCTCATTGACAAGACTACCTTGCTTATTAAATTCATCATATATTTCATCTACGACCTCACGGGTTTCTTTTTTGTCGTATAATTCCGCTTCTTGTAACTTTGAAGCTAATTCTAACGGTGATGCATTACGGATACTTTCCTCTAATGCTAGTATTTTTGCTTTATCCATATCTATGCTGCTTCGTTAAATTTGTGAATCTCTTCTTTTTGTGAACGAAGTTCTTCTTTGACCAAGTTAATATTAGTTCTTATAGCCTCAGTTTTTCCATCAAGTGTAATTTTCTTATCAACCATGGCCTTCATAATTTTTGAGATAGAAACCATAGCCATAATTTCTGCTTGCTGAGATTTGGGAAGCAGTTTAATACTCATTTGTTCATGAACAAGCTTATGTGCGAAACTAATACATCTTATCATTAAGAAGTTAATGGAATTGTCCAATCGAGTAAGTAATGCAACATACAACTCTATCATTGAATCATAATATTTGGCTATTGTTTCAAGGGCATCTCTTATAGCTCTTAACTTTGTCAATTCAGAATCCATTCGCGCCATTTCTTCTTCAAGGCGTTTCTTTTCTTCTATAACTCGCTCCTTAGTTTCTTTGGCTTTTTTTCTCGTGTAAAAACCAAAGGAAATAATTGCTAGCGCATTACTCTTTATCGGGTTCTTTTTAAAATCAATAAGATACAAATCAGCTTTTGATTTCATAGAATCAACCTTAAGAGTAGAACCCTCAAAAAGTTCTTTAAGAAAAACTTGTTCAACCTTAACATCTTTAAGAATTCGCATTTTTTCAGCAAAAGCGGGAAACAAATCAGTCTTGATAGTTTCTTTTGACTTATTAATAGACTGTACGTGTTTGTCAATTTGAGAACTTAAGCTATCAACTTCTCTTTCGAAATACGCTTTATGTTCATCAAAACGCTTTTTAATGTTTTCATACATTCTGTCAGCCTCCTCGAAAGTCGCTTGACCAGAGAATGATTTGTAGCCGCGACTAATAGCAGCAGCCACAGCCTTGGCCTTTCTTCCAATCCAACCAAAAATACCCATAGATTACTATTTTGCATTAATATACATTAAACCAACTTCTATAAAATCCGAGAAATCCTTACTCCAACGGATTAGTCTTTCTGTTTCAGCTCTGCAAACATTTAAGGTGTCCGCAAGTTTGTTTACCCAAGCCAATTCGTCAGGATCAATTTCCTTATCAGCATATAAAATGCCACAGATCTCTAATATCACGCATCTTTTTACAGGTATAGAACTGTGTTTGAATGCAGAGACAGCATCATCAAATCCGATCCCTTTGACCTTGTAACCAGGATCTGTCAATCCTAGTTCTGTAAGATACACTTCCAATTCTGCTTTTTCGCATTCCTTTTCCTCACCATTAACTTTCATGGCAAGTACTGCAAGTTCCATGAAGGCCTTCCCTTCATTTTCATTTAGCATATATAAAAACATGGTAACTATTTCTTTTTTCCGTTTATATCAAATTCTGTGGTTTTCTTTCCTGAAGTGGTGAATTCATTTCTATAATGAACCTGACCGTTTTCGTAGTACGTTTGCTCTATATTTATTTTGCCTTTTGCATCATAGTTCCTGCTTCTGACAATCTTGTCTTCTGCATATTCTAATTCATAGATAACATTGCCTTTGGCATTCTTCATTGTGGATTTTACCACTTTGCCATTTTTAATTTGGTTTAGGACTATATTCCCAGTTTCCTTATCTATAATTGACTCCGTCCTGTTCGGGTTTTCTTTCTGTTCCTGTTGTTTATTCCTATCTATAGAAACAAGTGTCGTACGCAATAGTACTTGTAATTTGGCAAGCTCATTATTTGTTGTTTCTTGATAAATATGAGAATCAAGGAAATTATTATTAATTTCAGAAACCGCATTTCTTATCAACGATTTCACTTCTGATATAATTGTCTTAAAAGAAGCAATTAGCTGTTCTTTATCGTCCTTTTTTATAAGGGAGGTGACAGAATCTTCAATATTTTTAGTTCTTATCTGCATAGCCCCTAAACCTTTATTAAGAGTATCGTATTGTTTGTCAATCTGATACTGGAACGACTCAGTGGCCTTATTTGACTCTTTGATACCGTTACCTATTAGTTTAGAGACACCAGAGTTTTGGTCTTGAATAGAATGGAGAGTGTTTTCCAGAGATACGAAGTGTTCTTTGTTTGAATCACTCAGTTTGTTTGTCAACTCTTCAATGTGTTTACTGTAAGATGCCACTTTTTCTGTCAAAGGCAATACGGCACCTGTAATGATACCGTCTATATTTTCGTTAATTGCACTCTCTAAGATAGACAGTTTGTCTTTTATCTTTTCTCCTGTGACGTTTAGTTTCTCATTAAGAGTTTCTGTTTCTCTCTGAATAGTCCCTGTAGAGGCAGCAATTGAATCTTCTATTGAAGCGGTCTTTGTCGATAAAGAATCTATTTCTTTCATAATAAGATTACTTTGTGCCACAGATGATTTCATCAGCTGTTCATGTGATTCTTCTGAAGATTGCTTTAATTTTTCAATGCTTGACTCTATAAAATACCCAATTTGCGAAACAGATGCTTCGACATAGTTTTTATGGTCCTCATGATTCTGCTTTATCTGTTTCGCTATAGATTCGGATGTCACACCAAACTTTTCTATTAGAACATTTGATTTTGCAGCCAGCATCTTAGATGATAAAGCCACAGACTCCTGGGTAACACTATTTTCTTGGGACAAAGAGTTAATCCGTTGCTTAAGAGATTCAACGGCATCGGCAACAATAGAACTCATAGTATCTACCATTTTCCCTTCGCTTTGGCTAACCCGTTCTTGCAAACCTTCATTTACGGAAAGCAGTGAAGAATTAATGGAATCCGATTTGCCCGATAACAATGTAGAAATAGACTCAAAATTATCTTGCAATGTTGACAAAAAAACTTTTGCGGCTTCGTCAGATTTGTTCTTTATAGAATCTGCATGGCTTATAATTTCTTCTTTTACAGCATCAGTTGTTTTTCCAAAAGACACTCTTGTTAGCTCATTTTCTTTAGTAATAGTAGCAATTGTGTTTTCTCCAAGTATATAATTTTTTTCGGTTTGATTTGATAATTCCTCTGATAATTGAGCATAATTCTGTTGTGAGCTTTTCTTTAATAAGTCAATCTCATTTATTAGTTTAGCAAATTGCTCATTTGCACTCTTTCCGTGTTGTTCAATACTGTCAATTGTGTCTTTTGACTCATTTTTTATTGCTTCGTCTATCAGATTGGCAGTTCTTTGAATAAGCTGATTTAAGTTGGTATAATGAGTGGAAATAATATCAAGTAGTTCTTTATTAGACTTTTGAATTCTATCATTGGTATCCGAATAGGTTTTGAACGTTCTTGCATCAATTTCGGCAAATCTCTTTTCTATTAGATCTTTACCGATATTTATTATATATATAAGCCAATATGCGAGTAATGATATTGATAAGACCACAATAATAATACACAACCATAAAGGTAAAATTGTTTTGGCATAAGATAGGCCAAACAAAACAGCGAGTAATAATACTATTAAAATTGGTAATTTCATTTTCATTTTTGTTCCCGTTTTTAATTATTTATAAAGGCATTTGTACCTTCTATATTATCATGTGTTGCAAAGATGTAAATCCGGCATGTTATAAGATTATTTCAATAATGTTTGCTTTTCTCGTCTCTGCACTCCCGCACTTCGGACACTGCGGAAGGTTTGGGCCACATCTGATGCCACCCTCTGTGTCGAATGCTTCGAATGTGTGACCACATTGCTTGCACTTGAATGTTTTTCTTCCTTTGATCGTTAACATTTCTGTATTAGGTTTTTAGTTATACCTTATTATATTTATACACTGAAGCGCAGACTTCGCGCCGATATTCTGCAACGGAGGTCCAGAGAAACCTTGAAGGTGGAATATGACAGAAATCCGCGCCCGTATGCGCGGAAACAACTGCACGACATTCCCCACCTTCACATATTGCCATAGGGCAGGAAGTTCTCAGGTTCCCGTTTGGTGAGAATGAAGCACGGTGCTTCGCTGTTCAGTATGTCAATGAAACGGCATGTAATCCGTATCCAACTGCAAAAATACGAAATATTTCCGAATTGACAATGAAAAAAGCGAAAAAAATTGTATTCTTCTGTCAAATTTTCCATCTTCATAGTCATACTATTCCTTTTAACATGAGGATGCCGTGAAACGCTAACAGCGTTCCGGCGACGGTTTCTATGAATGTGATGAAGATGGAGAAGTGCATTGGCATTTTTAAGAAGAAGGGGCGGCAGAGGTTGTAGTAAATGTCGCGAGGGGTTTTTCCACCTGTAATGCGCGAGAGCACTTCGCTCAGAAAGATGAGTGCGGCGACCAGTTGTAGGATGGCGATTGTGTTCATTTTCGTCTTTTGTTTTGAGTTAATAATCTGTTTCTGGCTGCAAAAATAGGGCGTAGGTGTGCAGAAATACTGCATAGGTGATAGTTTTCTTGATGAATTTGTGTGATTTTGTCACCGGACTGACACGGACTGTTTGGGCATCGGACGGGTACGGACGGACACGGACTGTCCGAAAGAGTCCGTAAAGTCCGATGCAATAAAATAAAGTCTGATGCATGGAACGCTGAGATAACCTTATGCCAATAGTCCCGCTCCCTAACACTTCGCTTCTCGTGAAAAAATATAAGCCTCTCGTAAAAAAATACAAGCCTCTCGTAAAAACGTCGCGGCCTCTCGTGAAAGCGTACTGCTTCGTTCGAACACTTTTCTTTTTGTCTCGCGACTGGCACGCGCGCACGCATAGGATAGTGAAAAAGAAAAACATCCCACCCACGTCGCCCATCCCGCTCCTAAAACTCCGGCTTTTCTGGTTTGCAAGGTAAGAACTTAGGAGCGGGATGGGCGACATGGGTGGCGTGTTTTTGGCTTATAACAACCATTATGTATTCAACATTTTCTGGTAAAACATAAAACCCGATACCTCGGAAAAATCAAATATTATTTGTTTTTTCGCTCGGTTTGCACTACCTTTGCACCGTGGAACTAATACATAGACTGAAATACCATTTTGTGGCCTTCGTGACGATCGTCATCTGGGGCAGCACTTTCGTGTTCACGAAACTGCTGTTGCTGGCAGGACTCTCGGCGGCTCAGATCTTCACGTTGCGGTTCATCATCGCTTACGTCCTGTTAGCGTTGTACAGCATCGGGCGTCCGTTTTTTCGCATCGGACGGGCGCGGACTGACGCGGACAGTCCGAAGAAGTCCGTTCAAGTCTGGTGCGGTTCGTGGCGCGACGAACTGCTGATGATGTTGCTGGGCGTGACGGGCGGCTCGCTGTATTTCCTGGCTGAGAACGAGGCGCTGAACTATACGACCGCCACCAACACGTCGCTCATCGTCTGTAGCTGTCCGTTGGTGGCATCGGCGCTGATAGGACTCTTCTACAAGTCCGAGCGCATGAGCCGTCTGCAGACGTTGGGGGCGCTGACAGCCGTTGCGGGAGTCTGTGTGGTGGTGCTCAACGGCCATTTCGTGCTCCATCTGTCGCCCCTTGGCGATGCCTTGGCATTGGCGGCAAACCTCTGCTGGGCCATGTATTCGCTGCTGTTGATACCTGTCGGTCGTAAGTACGACTCTGTGTTCATCACTCGCAAGGTGTTCTTCTACGGTCTCGTCACCATCATTCCTTATTATATGTTGGTGCCCGAAGAAACGTGGATTTTCACCTCTTCAATTCTTCAATTTTTTAATTTTTCAATTCTCCTCAACCTGCTCTTCCTCGGAGTTGTCGCCTCGATGCTCTGCTTCTTAGCGTGGACGTGGGTGATCAAGCGGTTGGGGGCTATGGTCACTACCAACTACGTGTACCTGAACCCTGTGGCCACGATAGTTTTTGCGTGGTGGATTCTCAATGAGCAGATCACGTCTTACTTCTTGTTGGGAACGGTGCTGATACTGCTGGGCATGTATCTGGCCGACAAAAAGAAAGCGTGAGCAGTTTTTTTTTCATTTGCATACCCGGTTTCTTTGGTCGTTTCAGGATTATTGTGTATTTTTGCAGGCATAAAACGACAATGAACGATGAGTAAGGAAGAATTTGAGGCCTGTCTCGACAGGCAGGCCGACAAGATAGAGCAGATACGCCAGTCGGCTCACAACCTGCACCAGAGCGTGAACCAGACCTACGGCAATGGACTGCCATACGGCTACCATCTCGACATGGTGGTGGCTGGTATCAGGGAGTTCGGCCATCTGGTATGCTGCGACGAGAACGACGTCCTTCCCCTGATGTTCGGCGGCTACTATCACGACAGCATCGAAGACGCCCGTCTGACGTATAATGACGTGAAAAAGCAGGCGTGCCAGATGATGACCGAGGAGCAGGCTCTGTTGGCTGCGGAAATCGTCTATGCGCTGACCAATGACAAAGGCCGTACGAGAGCCGAGAGGGCAGGGGATGCGTACTATCAGGGTATTCGCGAGACGCCCTACGCACCGTTTGTCAAGCTCTGCGACCGCTTGGCAAACGTCACTTTCAGCTGTTCGGAAACTGACGACTCTAACGCCCGGATGAAGCTGATCTATAAGCGCGAGATGCCGCACTTCTTGTCGGCTATCAATACGCATAGCGACGACCCTCGGCTACAATTGCCTCACGAGACGTTGTTGAGACTGGCAGAAGTGTTGATTGACGATATGGAAAAAGGAGAAAAACTATTGGAATTATGGCAGCAGGGAAATGGATAGGTGGTATCGTCGGATGGATGGCCGGAGGCCCGTTGGGCGCTCTGGCAGGCTATCTGATAGGCTCGCTCTTTGAGTCGGGCATGGATTCGGTGAACAATTTCAGCAATGCAGGCACCTTCGGCTATGGGTCGGAGCGTGACGATGGCTTCTCTCAACAGCAGTACCGGCAGGCGCAGGGCGACCGCAACAGTTTCCTCTTCGCATTGCTCGTGCTGGCCTCGTATATTATCAAGGCCGACGGTAAGGCGATGCACTCTGAGATGGAGACGGTGCGCGGCATGTTGCGCCAGAACTTCGGCGAGCAGGCCGTCACGCAGGGTGACGACATCCTGAAGAAGCTTTTCGACGAGCAGCGGCGGCAGGGGTGGATACGCTTCAAATCCACCGTCCGCGACTGTTGCAGTCAGATGAACCGTCAGATGAACTACTCACAGCGCCTGCAGCTGCTCGACTTCCTCTGTATGATAGCCCAGGCCGACGGTCATCTCGACCCTACGGAGGTGACGGCACTTGATGAGTGCGCCTCGTGGATGGGACTGTCTGCCGACGAGGTTGACTCTATGCTCAACATGGGGCACGACGACCTGGAGTCGGCCTACAAGGTGCTTGGCGTATCGCCTGACGCTACTGACGACGAGGTGAAGAAGGCCTACCGTAAGCTGGCCCTCGAACACCATCCCGACAAGGTGGCCGCCCTCGGCGAGGACGTGCGCCGTGCTGCCGAGAAGAAGTTCCAGGAGATCAATGCCGCCAAGGAGCGCATCTGGAAAGCGCGAGGAATGTAAGAAAATTGAAGAATTGAAGAATTGAAGAATTGAAGGACCAATAACTATTAATATCAACCAGCTATGAAGAAAATCTTATTACCGCTTCTGCTCATGGTAGCAGTGTCTGCAGGTGCTGCAGAGAACCCAGTGTTGACGATTGAAGGTGGTCAGGTGCAAGGCGTTCTGGCCGACGACCATCCTGACGTGTTTGTCTATCGTGGCATCCCCTATGCCGCACCTCCCATCCGCGAGAACCGCTGGAAGGAACCCCAGCCCATCGTGCCCTGGAAGGGCGTGAAGATCTGCGACACTTTCGGCCGTCCCAGCTATCAGGCCATTCAGTACACGGGTGGCTATTACACCGAGTGGGGCTATGGCAAGGAGGCCGCCTTCAGCGAGGACTGCCTGTATCTGAACGTTTGGACGAAGGCTCCCGGACAAGTCAACAAGAAGCTGCCCGTCGCCCTGTGGATTCACGGTGGCGGCTATCGCGAGGGCTTCGGCTCAGAGCCTGAGTTCGACGGACAAGAGTGGGGTGCCAAGGACGTGGTGCTCGTCAGCATCAACTACCGTCTGGGTGTCTTCGGATTCCTGACCCATCCTGCCCTGAAGGAGGAAAGTCCCCATCATGTGTCGGGCAACTACGGCATCCTCGACCAGATAGAAGCCCTGAAGTGGATCAAGAAGAACATCGCACAGTTTGGCGGCGACCCGGGTAACGTGACCATCTTCGGACAGAGTGCCGGAGGCGGCAGCGTGCGCACCCTCTGTGAGTCGCCCCTGGCCCGCGGCCTGTTCCACAAGGCTGTCATCATGAGTGCCCAGGGACTCACCATCCCCGATGCCAACGGCAACCCGACGGGTGGCCGTTACAGTGGCGGAAGTGTTGAGGAGGCTGAGGCCAATGCCAAGAAAGTGTTCGACTGGGCCGGACTGACCGACTTGCAGAAGATGCGCCAGGCATCGACAGAGACCGTCTTCGCACTGCCGACACTCTACTATCAGATCAACGACGACGGGCAGCAGCCCAGCGGACCTATGGCCTTCATGCGTCGCGGACTGCCCTTCATGCCGATGATTGACGGCTATGTCAGCAAGAAGAGTTTCGACGATGCTACCCGCGAGGGCACGTTGGCCGACGTACCTTATATGATTGGCTTTACGCTGAATGACATGGGCAACATGGCCCCCAATATCGCCGAGTTCTGCAAGGTGCGTCAGCAGAAGGGCGGTAAGGCCTGGGCTTATCAGTTCGCCCGTCCGCTGCCCGACGATGGTTCGCATCCCGAGGTCACCCAGCGTCTGCGCGGTGCCTTCCACTCTTCCGACCTCTGGTTCGTGTTCAAGTCGCTGAAGCATTGCTGGCGTCCCTGGACGAAGGGCGACTGGGACCTCTCCGAGAAGATGCTGACCGCATGGACCAACTTTGTCAAGTACGGCGATCCCAACGGTCCGAAGGGCGGTGCCTGGGCTCCCTGCACTGAAAAGACCCCGAAGTTCATGGTTTTCAAGCTCGACGACAAGGACGCTGAGGCCTCCTTCTTCGGCGAGCCCGAGAAAGCTCCTCAGCCTCAAGGCTTCGGCGGTTTCGGCAGACGGTAATCAATAAAAAATTTGCAGTCTTCAGTTTATTTGTGTACATTTGCACCATTAAAACTCACTAAACACAATACAACTATGGGAATTATCGGATCAATTATTATCGGTTGCTTGGCTGGTTTCTGTGCCGGCAAGCTGATGAAAGGTGGAGGCTTCGGCTTCATCATGAATCTGGTGCTCGGCCTCTTCGGCGGTGTACTGGGCGGCTGGCTGTTCTCGCAGCTCGGCATTGAGTGGGGCGGCATCCTGGGCCAGCTCGGTACGGCCATCATTGGTGCTGTCGCCATCCTTTGGATTGCTTCGCTGATTAAGAAGTAGGCGATGAACCAGATGTTGCAGTTAGGGAAGCTGACGTGTGCCGTCTGCGAGATTGCCCGGCGGGCAGGCGCCTATATCAGAGAGGAACGCGCGAAATTCTCTTTGGAAAGCGTGGAGCGGAAGCACGCCCACGACTATGTGTCGTATGTCGACAAAGGCTCGGAACGGCTGATAGTCAGTGCCCTACGTGAGTTGATGCCTGAGACGGAATTCATTACGGAAGAGGGAACTGCGAAGAGTCAAGGTGAAGTGTCTTCAGACCTTACTTGGGTGGTTGACCCGCTCGACGGCACCACGAATTTCATTCACCAGTATGCGCCCTATGCCGTGAGCATCGCCCTGCTCCGTGAGAAGGAGGTCCTGATAGGCGTCGTCTACGAAATCTGTGCCGACGAATGCTTCTATGCCTGGAAGGGTGGAGGCGCTTGGCTGGATGATAAGCCTCTGCATGTCAGCAGCCAGCAGATTCAGGACGCGCTGCTCTGTCTGCAGCTGCCCTATAATAGCGATGCCTACAAGCCCGTCATCTGTCGGCTGATAGACCAGTTTTATGGCCGTGTGGGAAGCATCCGCATGTGCGGCTCGGCAGCGATGGCTCTCTGCTATGTGGCTGCTGGGCGTTTCGACGGCTATGCTGAACAGTACATTGGCCAGTGGGACTATATGGCAGGCAGCCTGATTGTTGCCGAAGCCGGCGGCACGGTCACCGACTACGCCGGCTCTGCCGACTTCACTCAAGGCAACAGCGTTGTCGCCACCAATGGCGTCATACAGCAGGATATACTGAAAGCTATATAGATATTGGAAACAATGAGGTTGCCGTTTCATATTTATGTACCTTTGCCATCGTAAGACAATAAAAACATGAAAGGAATAAAGATTATCGTTGGCGACATCACCACACTGAAGGTGGATGCCATTGTGAATGCGGCGAACAGGTCGCTGCTGGGCGGGGGAGGCGTGGACGGCGCCATCCATCGTGCGGCGGGACCTGGGCTGCTGAGGGAGTGTAGGACGCTGGGCGGATGCCCGACGGGAGAGAGCAAGATGACGGATGCGTACAACCTGCCCTGTAAGAAGGTCATCCATACCGTCGGACCTGTGTGGTATGGCGGGAACAATAACGAGCGGGAGCTGTTGGCTTCGTGTTATGATACGGCGATGAGGCTGGCAGAGGAGAACGGACTGCAGAGCATCGCCTTCTCGTGTGTCAGTACGGGAGTCTACGGTTTCCCGAAGGATGAGGCGGCGCAGATAGCCCAACGGGTACTGAACGAGCATCTGCGGAATAGCTATCAAGGAGAGATTATCGTCTGCTGTTTTACTGAGAACGATGCCAAGTACTATCAACATTCCTGAGCAAGAATGCAGGGATTAATAAAAAAGAAAATTTTTGGCTCACAACGCACGTCGTTTGAGAAAAAATGCTTATCTTTGCAACTGAAATGAACAAAAAGATTTTTTATGAATCTAAATGTGACGCAAGACAATCTATACCTTTTCCTTCCTTCTAAAATTAGTTGGATGGCAGATATGCTTTCTGAGGACAAGCATGTCAGTATAGTTGATGCAGTTAAGGAAATATATGCGTCTGACACATATCGCCATTTGGAGAATGAAGAAACCAAATATTGGCATATTGGACCTGTCGCACTTTACGAAGATTTGAAATAAAAACACAAATTTTGCCAGATTATTGTCAAACGCAATTACGCGTTGAGCCCGGATTTCGTAAAAATATTCATGATGCGATATAAAATGTAAAGAACTGGAAGACCATCGGGGACAGTTTCGCAGAATACTATAAGAGTCGGAAGAAGGATATAGATATTGCCCAGATAGTCCTTAAACATACCGATGAAACCAAAGCCGAGGTAGAAGAATTGAAGAATGCTGTTCAATCATTAAACACTTCCAACAAGCCCAAGGGAATCTATATCTTCGGCAAACATATCTCTGGTTGGTACTTCTTTCCATTCATGGCTCTGCTGTTTATCTTCCTATGGTTCTTCGCATCAGGTTACTTTGAGATGAAGGAAGAAGCAAACTTAGCCAACGTAAAGCTTCAAGTCATCCGTGATGACTTCGGCCACTACCCAACCATCAAGCATGTGTTTGAGATGCTCGACTCAACCTGCGCGAATCCAATTCCACCAAAGATAGAGAAAAACGATAATGATGATTAGCATTGTTAGCGGGTTTGTTTGCGATAACAGACTCGCTAATTTGCTAAATTTATGTAAATACGACCTCCAATCGACATATTTTCGCCAATTCTTATAAGAAATTGAGAATAATTCACTATCTTTGCAGAAATTATAATTAGAAACCAAGTGATGGAAGATATTAATCGTCTAAAACTACTACTCGTAGAGAAAAAGAAAACAAGTAAATGGCTATCTGAACAGTTGAAGATAACCCCATCTACTGTTTCCAAATGGTGCACCAATACCTCTCAGCCTGACATGGAAACTCTTGCAAAGATTTCCAAGTTACTTGATGTTGGCGTGGAGGACCTCTATAACAAACAATTTATGGCATCTGTATCAATATAAGAATATATGGAAACAAATCATAACCAGATAGTATCACTAATATGGAATATCGCAGACGATGTACTCCGTGATGTGTTCCTACGCGGTCAATACCGTGACGTCATATTGCCCATGGTGGTGCTACGCAGATTGGACGCATTGCTTGAACCAACCAAAGAAGAGGTGGAAGAAGAACTACGGCAGCAAAAAGAGTTGGGACTGGATGATGTGGACGAAGATGCATTGAAGGACATCACGGGACTGAGTTATTTCAATACCAGTAAATGGACGCTGAACCGCCTAAAGTCAACGGCTTCGGACAATAATGACATCCTCTACGATAACTTCGTCGAGTATTTGAATGGCTATAGCGAGAACGTACGCGATGTGCTGAAGAACTTTGAGTATTACACCAAGGCACGCAAGTTGGCCGACAACGACCGTCTGCTGTCAATGATTGAGCGCATCACCGACCCGCGCATCAACCTGACCGACCAGGAACAGCGCGACCCCGACGGCTTGCCGCTGCCTGCCTTGACGAATATCGGCATGGGTACCGTCTTCGAGGAACTGCTGCGCCGTTTTAATGAAGAAAACAACGAGGAGGCAGGCGAACACTTCACACCACGCGACGCTATCTCCTTGTTGGCGCGGCTGGTCTTTGAGCCTGTGAAGGACGACCTGCCAAAGATTATTTCCCTGCACGACCCTGCCGAGGGTTCGGGTGGTATGCTGACCGAAGGGCGCGAATACCTGCTGAGCATCGGCGTGCGGCCCAATGCCATCCAGCTGTCGGGCACCGAAATCAACCCTGAGACCTACGCCATCTGCAAGTCCGACCTTATCATAAAAGGTGTAGATCCCGGCGGCATGCACTTGGGAAATACCATCACCGAAGACTATTTCCAGGGTCAGACCTTCGGCTATCAGCTGACCAATCCGCCCTACGGTAAGTCTTGGAAAACGGACAAGGAGAAAATCTATCACGAGAAGACCTTGCTCGACCATCGCTTTGAACTTCCATTATCCAACTTTGCAGGAGAGCAGGAAGTGCTCGACTGTACCCCACGCACCAGCGACGGCCAACTGCTCTTCATACTGGAAGAGGTGGACAAGATGAAACCTTTGGACCAGCAGCCGCAAGGCTCGCGCATCGCTTCCATTCACAACGGCTCCAGCCTTTTCACGGGTGATGCAGGCAGTGGCGAGAGCAATATCCGCCGCTACGTGATAGAGAATGACTTGGTGGACGCCATTATCCAACTGCCCAACAACATCTTCTATAATACGGGCATCACGACCTACATTTGGATTCTCACCAACAAGAAACCTGCCGCCCGTCACGGCAAGGTGCAACTTATTGATGCCTCACAAGCCTTCGAGAAGCTGCGCAAGAACCAAGGTTCGCGCAACTGCACCATCACCCCGGAGTTCCAGGACCTGATAGTGAAGACCTATATGGACTTCGCTGAGCTGGAAGGCGAGAAAATCAGTTCCAAGATATTCGATGGCGACGACTTCCGCTACTACAGCGTGACGGTTGAGCGTCCCCTGCGCCTCCGCTCCCAGTTCAATACGCTGAAGATTGACGAACTGCTCTACGACAAAAGCGAGTTGGAACTGTCGAAGTGGCTCTATCAGGAGTATGGCCAAAAGGTTTTCATGGGGTTGGACAGCGATGTGCCTGCCATCAAGGAGTATCTGAATGATAACGACATCAAACTGACGGACAAGAAACTGGCCAAACTCATCAGCACGAAGGAGTGGAAAGCCCGCCGCGACCTGACGGATGCTGCCAAGCAACTGATGCACGCCGTTGGCACCGAGGTCTATATGAACTACAATGTCTTTGCAGAGCGTGTCAACAAGGCGGCCAAGCAACTGAAACTCTCCATCAGCGCCGCCCAGCTGAAGGCCATCACCCGTGCCATGAGCGAGACAGATTCCGAAGCCGCTGCCGTCATCAAGAAACTGCACAAGCGCGGTAGCAAGGACATAGAGGAACTGGAGGATGTCTACGATATTCCAGAGGCCCAGCTGGCAGACTATGGCTTTTGTGGCAATGCTAATGGCCTGTATGAAGAATACGAACCCGACAGCGACCTGCGCGACACGGAGAAGATTCCCGTCAAGGAAGACATCTACGAGTATTTCCAGCGCGAGGTGCGCCCCTACGTCGCCGATGCCTGGATCAACCTGCCGCCCACAAAGATTGGCTGCGAAGTCTCGTTCAACAAGTACTTCTACAAGCCGGCTCCCCTGCGCACGCTGGAGGAGAACGAGCGCGACATCCGCGAACTCGACCGCCAGAGCCAGGGCTTCATACAGTCACTTTTTGATAACCTGTAAGAACTATGGCAAAGATATTAGAACCCTCATACGTGCCACCATTTACTGTGAGTGCCGAGGCAATTAACCTGATAGCTGAAATATCCGGTCTGATAGAGCGTTACGCCATCCGCCTGGAGCAGGAAGACGGTCTGCGGCTGCGCAAAGCCAACCGCATCAAGACCATCCACTCGTCGCTGGCCATCGAAGGCAACACTCTGAGCGAAGATCAGGTGCGCGACATCCTTGACGGTAAAGCCGTTGTGGCTCCCATCCGGCAAATACAAGAAGTAAAGAATGCCATCGCCACCTATGAGCTTTATCCTGAACTGGATGCCTTTAAAGAGAAAGACCTTTTGAAGGCTCACGGCGTGATGATGCAGGCATTGGTCAGCGATGCTGGCCGCTATCGTCGTGGTGGCGTCGGCGTGTTTGGCGAAAAGGGGCTGGTGCATCTGGCACCACCGGCAGACAGGGTGCCGATGCTGATGGGCGACCTCTTCAACTGGCTCAAGAATGCCAAAGACCATCTGCTTATCCGCTCCTGCGTGTTCCACTATGAGTTTGAGTTCATCCATCCCTTCATTGACGGCAATGGTCGCACAGGGCGTCTGTGGCAGTCGCTGATACTTGGCAAGCTACATCCGCTGTTCGAACACCTGCCAGTAGAGAACATGGTGTATGCCAACCAGCAGGCCTACTACGATGCCATCACCGCCAGCACCAATGCAGGCCAGTCGGGGCCATTCATCGACTTCATGCTACAGGAGATTTACAAGACGTTGAAGTCACATCAAGGAGAAGAACTGCCTCAAAGCAATACAGACCCTATTGATAAGGAGTTCGGTATAAAGTTCGGTGAAAAGTTCGGAATAAAGTTCGGAATAAAGTTCGGAATAACTGATAAGCAAATACTATTGGCTATTCATTCAAATCCATCCTCTACCGCTATAGACATAAGCGAACAAATAGGTATTAGTTCGAGAGCAGTAGAGAAACAAATAAAGAAATTCAAGGACTTGGGCATTCTTATCAGAGAAGGTAGTCGCAAAAACGGTTTATGGATTATCAATAAGGAGTAAGCACATGAAGCGATACAGCGAATATAAAGACAGCGGGGTGAAGTGGCTTGGGGAGATTCCGAGGCACTGGGAGGTGAAACGATTAGCAAGCTATTTCACGGAACGACGTGTAAAAGTGTCAGATAAAGAGTACGAGCCTTTATCCGTGACAAAATTAGGGATCTTTCCGCAATGGGAGAATGTTGCGAAAACGAATGATGGAGATAACCGTAAACTGGTAAGGAAAGGAGATTTTGTCATAAATAGTCGTTCCGATAGAAAGGGATCGAGTGGCGTTTCCAACAGAGACGGTTCCGTTTCCCTCATCAATATCGTTTTAAAGCCTCGAAGAACCATCAAGGCAAGGTATAGCAATTATCTTCTCAAATCGTACAAATTCATAGAAGAGTTTTACAGAAACGGGCGTGGTATCGTAGCTGATTTATGGACGACTCGTTTTGATGAAATGAAGATGATAAAGCTGGCTATTCCTTCTATTGAGGAACAAGAGGCGATAGCGAATTATCTTGATGCGGCAACGTCGAAGATAGATGCAGCCATTGCTCAACAGCAAAAGATGATTGATTTGCTGAATGAACGGAAGCAAATCATCATCAACAATGCCGTGACCAATGGACTCGACCCCAACGTCTCCATGAAGGATAGTGGTGTCAAGTGGATTGGTAAGATTCCAGAGCATTGGGAGGTTAGAAAACTTGGCACAATAGGTTCAACAATAAATGGCGTGAGCCATGATTCCAGTTATTTTGGAGAAGGGGAACCTTTTGTAAGCTATTCAGATGTATACAAGAACTATTCACTACCAAAATTTGTCTCAGGCCTTGCAAAATCATCTAAACAAGAAAGACGATTGTTTTCTGTTGAGAGGGGAGATGTGTTCTTTACAAGAACTTCTGAAACAGCAGAAGAAATTGGTTTTACAAGTACTTGTTTAGAAACCATACCTAATGCTGTGTTTGCAGGCTTTCTCATAAGATTTAGACCTAACGCAAATGTGTTAGACCCTAATTTCTCCAAGTATTACTTTAGAGCACATATTCATCGTTCATATTTTGTAAAGGAGATGAATCTTGTTATACGTGCCTCTTTAAGCCAACAACTATTAAAAGGTTTGCCAATCTTGCTGCCTCCCTTGCAAGAACAAAGCGTTATAGCTAGTTATTTGGACGGTAAAATAAATGAGGTAGATTTATGCCTAAAAAATAAAACAAAGCAAATTTCCCTCCTTCAGGAGCGTAAACAGATTATCATTAATGATGTGGTAACGGGAAAAGTAAAAGTATTGTAATAGTAAGAATTATGGCTAACAAAATACAAACAATTATGCGTACTGCGGCAATGATTTATGCCGAAGAGCAATCTGCATCAACTATAAAAAGCGTAAAACGTCGCTTTGTAAATGCTGTATTGGTTAACGCTGATAATACCCCTCAAACAATTGAAAATATAATTACTATACTTCAAAGCGATTATGAATTAGTTCTTCAGGAGAAAGAATTACAAATCATTCTGGATGATAATCGTTTTTTTGAGGTAATAGTTGGAAAAACGAAAAAAGAGAGCCAATACTATTTGCCTAACAAAAGATTTAACAAACTCAGAGATAAAACAGAATACTGCATAGAAAATGCTATAAGAGATTTTTCATCCAACAATTCAACAATTGATGCGACATTGTTAGGGGATTTGTTGCATCGATATTTATATTCTTTGCTCAATACAAATATAAATGCATACGCTCAACTATTTGAGAAGAAGGGAGAAAAAGTGTCTCCTGTAATTGACCCTGATTCATTTGATGAAACTGAGATAGAATTAATAAACGACTTTATTCGATGGGATAATCCTCAAAAAGATAAAGCGCTTTTTGAACTTGTAAACTATTGCATAGATTATGCTTCGGCTATCAACAGCATTGACCCTCAAGATGTTGTTTCTGCACTAAAGAACAAGAAATTATATCTGGATAACACTCTAATATACAGAGCCCTTGGTATCAATGGTGATTTCAGAAAGCAAAGAGTTCTTAACCTTTTACAACGGTGTGTTGATAGTGGACAACAACTGTTGATTAGTTCAATAACTCGAAAAGAATTCTTTGAAACGATTGATTATCATATAGGTCATCTCAAAGAGACGGCACCTTATGGGAATATAAATCCAAATCTTTTTCGCCAATATACAGGTGGCTATTCTATTTATCAATATTATCATGAATGGCGAAGAACAAAAAATACATACGCTTATGAACTATTTCGTATCTATCTAAAGACCGAATACGAGGCTTTGCTTAAAAGATTTAATATCACAGAAGATTTCAAGCAGCAATTTAGCGACGAAAAAGATGCTGGAATCATAGAACGCTATGCTGATGAGATCATGCAACACAAAAGGCCCAAAAATAACAATCTCCATATTAACGATGCAAAAAATATGGTCTGGATTGAGTTGGCTCGAAAGGATTGCGACCATAACGTTCGTGACACAAAGTTCTATTTTGTTACATCAGATCGTAAGCTGCAAGAATGGGATTTATCACATTCAAAGAATCAACCTATAACAATGCTTCCCAGTCAGTGGCTTGCTTTGTTACTAAAATACTATTCACAAAGTAATGATGACTACAAAACATTTGTAAGCTTTTTAACTATTCCTAATGAAAAAGGACAAGTTTCTCCAGATGAATTGCAGGATATCCTTGCAGGAATTAGTGAAATAACAGAAGAGTTTCAAAAACAAGAAGATATTGTATCCAATTTATTGGAACTTAATAATAATGGCAAATATCGGAACCGTGAGGGGGCGAAAAAATATGCAAAAGACATAATAGAATCTGAGTATCAGGAGAAAATAAGGAACATAGAACAAGAGTATCAAGCAAAGTTAAATGAGCAAGAAAGAGCATCTGCTCAACTTCTTGAAAAACGAGTAGAACAGATGCTTATGGAATTTCAGGAAGAGAGGCAACAGGAACGTATCGGTAGAATAAACGAGAGAATTAGAGACTGTGAAACCCAATTGGATTTTAAACAAAAATTGTTGGCTCAAATCAAGACAAGTTGTGATAATAAGAAAAAATGGCTAATAGGAATAGTCATAACAGTAGTAGTTTTATATGTCATATGTGTTGGTGTTTTAACCTTTTTGGTTTATGATTGGAATACAATGGAACCAATAACAGCATATATTGGAATTGTATTGATAGCATTGCCATTTATTATATCATTGAAAACAAACCAAGATTTCAAGATTGGGAAGATTCCTTCCACCTATCGAAATTGGTGTTTTAAAAAACAATGTATAAAATATAATTGCAATGAATCTGAGATTTCTGATTTACAAAGTACATTGGAATCATTAAAACAACAAAAGACGGAACTTGAAACGAATATAATATAATTATGGTATTCAGCAAGACAAACGAACAGGCATTTGAAGAACTGATAGAGCATGCACTCGTGGGGACGACCCGTGAGGAGCGCGAGGCAGCGGGGCAAATAGATGTGGAAGCTCAGCAGCCGTGGCGCGACCAGTATTATTGGGGCCTACCAAAGGACATGGACAAGAAACTGGCGTTGGACATGCGCCGACTTTGGTCGTTCTTGGAAGCAACGCAACAGGACGAGCTAGGTAAATATGTGGGCTCGGACCTGAAGGGCGAAGTGTCGCGGAAGATTTCAAAGGATATCGAGACCTTCGGTGTGATTCAGGTGCTGAAGCATCCAGTGGAGTTCCAGGCCATGAAGCTCTCGCTTTTCTATCCGAAGCCGTCGGCAGCAGACAGCCGTGCATCATGGGAGAAGTACCATCAAAATCAGTTCTCGCTGACACGCCAGCAGACGTTTTCCGTGCTACATCCAGGGGAGGAACTGGACATAGTGCTCTATGTAAACGGCCTCCCCCTGTTCACGTTTGAGCTGAAGAATCCCTGGACGCATCAGACGGCACGCAAGGACGGCCGCGATCAGTATATGTCCGTAAAGCGCAACCCGAAAGAGACGCTGCTAAACTATGGTCGTTGTCTGGCTCACTTCACAATGGACAAGAACGAGGTTTTCTTTACTACAAAACTCGCTTTGGATAAGACATATTTCATGCCGTTTAATCAAGGGATGCCTGACGGACAAGGGGCTGGCAATCCTGTCCGTACCGATGGCGGTTACAAGACTGCTTATATGTGGGAGCACATCTTACAGAAGGACACGGTGGCCGACATCATCATGAACTACGTGCTCTTCGATTATGGCGAGGCCAAGACACAGAAGAAGGTGCCGCACATCATGAAGAACGCCAAGAAACTGATTTTCCCCCGCTACCATCAGTTGGACGTGGTGAGCCTGTTGACGAACGACGTAACAAAGGTGGGTGTTGGCAAGACCTATCTGATAGAACACTCTGCTGGCTCTGGCAAGTCGAACTCGCTGACGTGGCTGGCTTTCAAACTCATCAAGACGTGTCCCGATACGATGGAGGCCGTGCGGGCCAAGGCCATTGACCAGCCACTATTTAACTCGGTGATTGTGGTGACTGACCGCAAACTATTAGACAAACAGATTACAGACAATATCCGTGCCTTCGGACAGAGCGACAAGATTGTGGCTCATGCCGACTGCGCGGATAGCGGGAGCAGAACGCAAAGAACAGGACTGAAGCAACATATTGAAGACGGAAAGCGCATCATCATCACGACCATTCAGAAGTTCCCTTTCATGTGTGATGTCATCAGCGACGTGAGCGACCATAACTTTGCCATCGTTATTGACGAGGCCCATAGTTCACAGTCGGGCATTGCTGCAGACAAACTGAATACTGCCGTACAGAAAGGTACCACCGAGGGCGAAGACACCGACGACCTGATTATGAAGCTGATGAAAGACCGTAAGATGAGCGCCAACTGCTCGTACTTCGCTTTCACGGCTACGCCCAAGAGAGAAACGCTGGAACGCTTCGGCACGCAGCACGCCGATGGTAAGTTCTACCCCTATCACCTCTACAGCATGAAACAGGCCATTGAGGAGGGATTTATATTGGATGTGCTAACAAACTACACGACCTATAAGAGCTATTATGAACTGACCAAGAGCATTGAGGAGAATCCACAATATAACAATGAACGGGCGCAGAAATTGTTGCGCCGTGTGGTGGAGCGTGACCCCAAGACCATTGCCGCCAAGGCAGAGGTCATGCTGAACCACTTCGATGCGAAGATATACCGTAACCATAAGTTGAAGGGACTGGCCAAGGCAATGGTGGTGACGAAGGACATCGAGTGTGCCATCACCTACTACAATGCCTTGCAGGAAATAGCCAAGGAGAAGCATTTACCCTACAAGATTCTGATTGCTTTCTCTGGTGCCAAGACTATCAAAGGCAAGGAATACACAGAGTCTGGATTGAATGGGTTCCCGGAATCACAGACCGCAAAGGAATTCGAGAAAGACGAAAACCGCATCCTGGTGGTGGCGAACAAATACCTGACGGGCTTTGACCAGCCCAAGCTCTGCGCCATGTATATTGACAAACCGCTCGATGGAGTCCTTGCTGTACAAGCGCTGTCACGCCTGAACCGTGCTGCCCCAGAGTTGGGAAAACGCAGCGAAGACCTCTTTATCATGGACTTCTATAATAGCACAGAAAGTATGAAAGAGGCTTTTGATCCTTTCTATACGATGACCTCATTGTCCGAGGCAACTGATGTCCACGTGCTGCACCAATTGAAAACCACGCTGTTGCAGTTTGGCGTCTTCGAAATGGAGGAAGTCAATGCCTTTATGGAGCTGTATATGCACGGTGCCGATGCTGACCAATGGGCTCCAATTCTGGATGCCGCCGTCGGGCGTTTCGAGCAGGAAATAGAATGGGCTGAAAACGGGAAGGCTGATTTCAAGATGAAGTGTAAGCAGTTTGTCAGGGTGTATAGCCGAGTAGCTGCTATTATAGAATATGAAGTGCCTGATTGGGAGAAACTGTACTGGTATCTGCGCTATCTGATTCCAGACCTGCATGTCGATTCCACGGGCGAGGACATCAAAGATTTGTTGGATGCCGTTGACCTGAACACATACGGTTTGCGTCGCACAGCCCTGAATGAAACAATAGTACTGGATGCTGGCGAAACGACTGTTGAGCCTAATAAGCCTGTCATGGTGAATGCTGGCAATAATGAAGAAGAGGGCAAAGACCCGCTTGATGTGATTCTGGAGGAATTCAACGAGCGTTGGTTCAAGGGGTGGAATGCGACTCCTGAAGACCAAAAAGCAAAATTTGTAAACATTGCCAAAACTGTAGCCAGCGACAAGGACTATCAAGAAATGGTGGTTGGTAACCCCGATCAGCAAGCAGTAGATACCGCAATGGCTGCCATCATAGACAGGGCCGTCAGACGAATGCGCCAGAGTGATATGTCACTTTATAAGAGCTATCAGCAGAATGATGGTTTCAAAGACGGCTTCCGTTCTGTCATCATCAAGATGTTAGGCGATGCTTTGGGTGTCTATGGATTCCAGAATCAAAAGCTGCAAAATGTCGAAGATGACCGCGAAGTGCGTAACCTCATCTTCAATCGTCTCATAATGGACATCACCATTTCCGACTACGAACTACAACGCGAGGTAATGGAAAAGTTTGGTGAGCGTTACCCTGGTATGAGACTCAATGACTGGCGCCATATCATTGAAATATACACTCCGATGGTAAGAGAGGCTTCACTGTCAAAGGCAAAGGAGGTCTCCATGCGTCAATATGATAAGGCTGCAGAATCTTCTACGGAAGAATACAAAGAATAAGCTAAATAATAAGAATGGCGTTCTAAAACAATAAGAAAAGAATATGAAAGGAACAGCATCACATCTACTGGAGTTCCTTGAAGGAGCCAGAAAGAGATTCATCATACCAGTGTACCAAAGGAATTACGACTGGAAGCGGGAGAATTGCAAACAGTTGTTCGATGATTTGGTTAGCGTTATTAAAGAAGGAAAATCAACCCACTTCTTTGGCAGCATAGTGTCGTATGCTCATAGCAGGGACGAAGTGATACTCATTGACGGGCAACAGCGCATTACCACTATCTCGCTGATTCTTATTGCGTTGATTAATGCCATGAAGAAGGGTATATGTGTTCCTGAGGATTCAAGGTTGTCAGAGATACTGGAGGATACTTATATTATAGATAAGTATAGGAGGGAAGAAAGGAAGGTCAGACTGAAGCCCTTCCGCGATGACTGTACGGCTTTTGACCGGCTGATATACAACGCTGAGACTGAATATGTTCAAGACTCTAAGGTTACCATCAACTACAACTATTTCTACGACAGGATAGTGCAGATACGTGAACTGACACCAGACGAACTGTACAGAGCTATTGACAGTCTTGAAATCATTGATATAGAGTTGGAACCTCAGCACGGCGATAATCCACAGTTGATATTCGAGAGTCTGAACTCTACAGGACTTGACTTAACGGAGGCAGATAAGATTAGGAACTTCGTACTGATGAACTTGGCCCCCAACATTCAAGAACAATTCTACGACAAGTATTGGAATAAAATAGAAAAATGCAGTGGTAATGAGTTGGATGGTTTCGTTAGGAATTATCTGACCATTAAGCAAGGAACTATTCCTAATCAAAGGAAGATATACTTCGCTTTTAAGGAATTTACCAAGCGTTATGACGGCATAGAAGAAGTGCTACAGGAAATGCTAGTTTATGCCAATACCTATCGTGACATCAAGGCTTTTCAAGTGGGTGACAAAGATACCAATGAGATAGCAAAACGCTTGGATCTGCTGGATATGACAGTTGCCTATCCCTTTCTGATGGCGTTTCTCGTTTATGCCAAAGAGGTGGAGTTGCCATTGTCTGAAATCTACAAAGTATTCTCATGCATCGAGACCTTCATCTTCCGTCGCCTGATGTGTGACTTGCCAACCAATGCGCTGAACAAGATATTTGCCACACTTCATGATGCTGTTCTGAAGAACAAGAAGGAAACGGACAATTACTCGGCTGTTCTGATTTATATTCTTGAAAGCAAGAAATTGTCGAGTGCATTCCCCAAGGACGAGGAGTTTATCAACGGCTTCACTACAAAGAAGGTTTATTCTATGCAGGCCAAGAATAAGATGTACATTTTCGAGCGGCTGGAGAATGGTAGCAGCAAAGAAAAGAACGATGTGGTGGAGAATATTGAGGAAGGCATCCTGACGATAGAACATATCATGCCACAGACGTTGAGTAATGCCTGGAAGCAGGAACTTGGTTCAGAATGGGAAACCATACAAGAAAAGTGGCTGCATACCATATCAAACCTAACTCTGACTGGTTATAACATCAAGTACAGCAACAGGCCCTTCGCAGAAAAGCGAGATATGGAGAATGGCTTTAAGCAGAGTGGGCTGAGGATGAATCATTACATCGCCCAGTTTGACAAATGGAGTGAAGAGGAACTGGAACAACGGAAGCAAGAACTGTCGCGTTTGGCAAAAACTATATGGAGTTATCCTGAAACAGACTTCGAGCCAGAGGTGCAGGATGATGATGTCGTCAGTCTATCAGAAGACAACGGTATTTCTACAGGACGCAAGATTCA
>Ga0310695_10002564_pt1 | contig 37965 bp, 33 predicted proteins | sample RumenRJG_04DNA_FD_203882 | JGI IMG/M metagenome (GOLD analysis project Ga0310695, IMG submission 203882) | Bovine rumen microbial communities from Lethbridge, Alberta, Canada - RJG_04 (v2) (version 2) | ecosystem: Host-associated > Mammals > Digestive system > Stomach > Rumen | place: Canada...
TCTGAGGAATAATGCGTAATTTTGTGGCTGATTTTGAGAATTATTAAGGTATGTCGGAGCAGCAGCGGACATATATTGCCATCGATCTGAAGTCGTTCTACGCTTCAGTGGAGTGTGTGGACAGAGGACTTGACCCGCTGACCACAAATCTCGTCGTGGCAGATGTGTCGAGGACAGAGAAGACCATCTGTCTGGCTGTTTCCCCGTCTCTGAAAGCTTACGGCATTGGCGGACGTGCGCGACTATTTGAGGTGGTTCAGAGAGTGCGTGAGGTCAACAACGAGCGCAAGAGGGCTGCTGTTTGGAGAATGTCAGGCAAATCATTCAACGATGTGGAGCTACAGGAACGTCCAGACCTTGAACTGGACTATATCGCTGCACCGCCACGGATGGCTCACTACATGGAGGTGAGTACCAAGGTCTATGAGACTTACTTGAAATACATTGCTCCAGAGGATATTCATGTCTATAGTATTGACGAGGTGTTTATGGATGTGACGGCATATCTGCGCACTTACAAGATGACGGCTCACGAACTGGCCATAAAGATGATACGTGACGTACTGACCACTACAGGCATCACGGCAACAGCAGGCATCGGTACGAATATGTATCTGGCAAAGGTAGCAATGGATATTGTGGCCAAGAAAGCCCCTGCTGACAAAGACGGCGTGCGTATCGCAGAACTGGATGAAATGTCATATCGGCGTGAACTTTGGGACTATCAGCCCATCACAAAGTTCTGGCGTGTTGGACGTGGAATCGCTGAGAAACTGGCCGTCTATGGTATTGACACGATGGGAAAACTGGCCCGAATGTCAATACAGAACGAAGGGCTGCTTTACCGGCTCTTTGGCGTGAATGCCGAACTGCTTATAGACCATGCCTGGGGCTGGGAACCATGTACGATGGAAGCTGTAAAGGCATATCGTCCAGAGACCAACTCTTTCAGCAGCGGACAAGTTCTACAGGAGCCTTATACTTTCAAGAAAGCCCGTGTGGTGATACAGGAAATGGCTGAAGGAATGGCACTCGACTTGGTTTCGAAGCGTTTGGTGACAGACCAACTGGTACTGACCGTTGGCTATGATGCTGAGAGCCTGACTCGTCCTGAAATCCGAGCCAAGTATCATGGAGAGATAACCGCCAACTACTACGGTAAACAAGTGCCGAAACATGCTCACGGCTCCTTCAATTTCGAGAAACCCACATCATCCTCGCGCCTTATCATGGAAGGTGCTTCAGAGTTGTTTGACAGCCATGTGAATCCAGATTTGCTGATTCGCAGGCTGAATCTGACAACGAACCATGTGGTAAGCGAAGCATCTGTAGCAACACAGGAAAATGCTCCCCAGCAGCTTGATCTCTTCACGGACTACGAGGCTCTGGAGAAACAGCGGCAGGAAGAGCAAGCCAAGCTTGATAAAGAACGCCGAATGCAGGAGGCACAGTTGAAAATCAAACAGCGTTTCGGCAAGAACGCCATCCTCCGAGGCCTGAACTTCGAGGAGGGTGCAACAGCAAAGGAACGTAACGAACAGATAGGAGGACACAAGGCATGACCCACGACTACGACGATATCATCAATCTGCCACACTACGAGCCGAAGCATCATCCGAGGATGTCTATGTGGAACCGTGCAGCCCAGTTTGCACCCTTTGCCGCGCTAACTGGCTATGATGCTGCAATACGAGAATCAGGCCGATTGACAGATGACTGGGTAGCATTGAGTGAATCTGGCAATGAAGAATTGAACCGTAAGATGGAATTGCTTCTATCCAAGCTTTCAGAACAGCCACATGTAACCATCGAGTATTTCGTGTCAGACGAACATAAGGATGGTGGCTCCTATCAGTCTTATACCGGTAATGTGAAACGCATCGATGAATACGAAAAGTGCATCGAATTTACAGACGGGAAGAAAGTCCCACTTGATGTCATAAGAGAGATAAAGATCGATTGATCATTACTCAATCACCTCAATATAGAAACTGAACGGACGGAAGCCGTCGTTGCAGCTGATCATCGCACTCATTGGATTCTTCATCCAGCCATCGTAGAAGTTCCCCTCACCTCTGGCCAAAGACTCTACAAACTCCCGCATGGATGACCAGGCAGAAGGGCACATCCCTTCAGGACATTCTCCATTCTCTGATATCCATTGCTGCCCCTCCCTGACATCGCAAGTATGCTCAATGGGATTCTCATACTTCGCCATCAGGTCAGGATAGACCGTCTGGCGTATGGCTGTGATTCGTACTTTGTTCATTCCATTCGTCCCCATTTCATTTCTTCACCCTGCTTGTCATACTGTTTACGCTTACCAGTAGGAGGTGCAGTAAGAGTTATCTTAACTACTGCCGTTCTTTCTAAACTACGATGGATTGCATCATCAAAGGCATCCATATGTTTGGGAAGAAAGCGCAGACATATTGCCCTCATAGCCTCTATCTTCTCTTCTTTATCTGATACGATTTCTGCTTTTCCTACTGCCATCGCTGATTTATATTGCAGTGAAAAACTTCCGTCTTTTGGGCCAACGGTAGGAGTGCATCTGGTGACTGCCGACAATGCAACAATCGGGTTAGCTGTTATACAGTCCAGTTTTTCTCCTTCCATAGCACAATGGAAGTAGAAAGTTTTGTCGTCAGTACGAACCAAAGACAAAGGTACTCCGTAAGGGCTTCCATCTGGTCGCGTAAAACTGACGGTGACATACGGAGCCTTATCCAGCACCTCAAAAGCGAAGGTGGCATCCATTTCTCTGCTTGCTTTCCTCATATTCGTTTATTTTATCGGGTCTGAACAATAATCTCTACGGCCACAGTCCTTGCAGAACTTGCCAATCCATACATTGTCGAACTGTTCGATGGCAGCTTCAACCATTTCTGGGTCGTTGGTCAAGATACCAGCCTCAAAGTTACGTTTCTTGGGAGATTTCATGCCCATGCCGGCACCCGTCAGGTTAGCAGATCCGACATAAGCGATGGAACTATCAACAATAATAAGTTTGAAATGTACTCTCGGACATAGTACACGCTCCATACCGTCATAGAGGATCGGATGCTTTTCGTGATCCTCTCTCCATGCTATTCCTGGTTCTTTGGCATGAATCAATCTGACCTCCACGCCTTTTTTGAGCAAAGAGGCTATAAGGACAAGGAATGGCTTGTCATCGACGTACAGGTCTTTAATGTCAGCCGTTCCAATCCACACCGTCTGCTTGGCCTTACCGACCAATGACAGAACTTCCTTGTAGTGGTTCTCATCAGCAATATATTGTATAAAACTCATGCGTGAGATTATCAATAAAGTTCCAACATTTTTTGTAGCGTTGATTTTAATTCCTCGCGTACAGCCAATGGCTCTATAATTTCTAATTTCTCCCTATGCCATAGGAGTTGCTGATAGAAGTTGTAACACGGAACAAGCCTGTATTCAAAGATACTCCATTCGGAGGTAACTTCAATTTCCTTTTGTGATTCGTGTATAGGCAAAGCTCTGACATATTCTACTTGTGCTCCATAAACCTTAATTCGTATTACTTCAGGCTTTTGGTCATCTGAATGGTTAACGCCAAAACTTCCATCGAAGTATTCTTCTGCTGTGATTTTATTGGAAGGATGCATTTTATCTTCTGTTAGTTTGATGTCCTCCATCCGTTCCAATGCAAATATGGAGATACCATGATGATAGTTGTCAGGCTCTGCAGCCAGATACCATCGTTGTTCCCAGGTTCGCAGGAAATAGGGAATCAACAACTGGTGCTTCACTGTCTTATGGTTAAATGAGTAGTATTCGCACTCTATGCCCTTACCCTGATCAATCGCCTCCAGTATTATTTGTACGTTCTCCACACCAGTTGGTGCCTCCGAAAGCATAATCTTATCTCGATGTTTTAGTGCCAGTTCTGTCATACCTTCAATATGATAGGCAGAAAGCAAATAATCATAGAGAGAATCATCTTCGCCATAAAGGGCTTTGTGGCGGTGGAGTTCGTACTTGCTCGTCCTTGCGTTATATTCGATATAGCAGGGGAAGGTCTCTTCGATAAAGTCCTTGTACCTTAAAAAGGTACGAGGTTGGAAGTCTTCACCCTCATAGAGCGATGAATATTGGTAAATGTCATTGATCTCCTTCAGCGTCAATGGCCCCCTGCGTTCCAGCAGGTTTATGAGATATAGGCATTTCTTCAGTTTCGACATACGCGTTCCGCCTTTTCATAAAAACATTCAAAAGTATATCTCTCGATATTTCTCATTAAGCTCTTTTTAAAATAAGATGTCGTAACATCATATCCCAAAGTTAAGACAGAAGCGACACCACCAGCTACAGGATTTATGCATGTAATACCTAAAAGTACGATAGGAACAGCTTGCTTCTTAGACGTATTTAGTAATGCTTCACCAATTGAGGCCCCATTATAAATATCTTTTGTAGTTTGAATAATACTGTCCCCTGCAATGATCACACCACCTATAATAGCTATCTTACCTGAACTAGATTTTAAGAAATTCAAGGTCTTCCCTGACAATGACAGATAATTTGCGATACCCTCAATAGCGGCTCCGCCAAGTCTGAAGCCTCCATAATAAAGAATACTACTACCTGCACCCTTGGCCCCCTCTATTGACGCATCAAATATTGCCTTTTTCGCAGTTTTGGGGTCTATACCATTTTCTGTCAATTCGGAAATTATCGTGAGAGAAGATGAAATAGAGAATCCTATAATAGCAGCAAAACCAGCAGCATAAACTTCTTGTCTAAGCAAATTCCTTTCATAGTCATGAATCAACATCCGGTCTTTGTTTATGAAGTCTTTATTGGATTCGTTTCTAAAGTTTCCACCATGCCCCTTCTCCAAATGCTCCTTATTATTCCGATAGAACTTGATGTTCGATGCTTCAGCCATGAAATCAGGATGATCATGGACATTCATTTGGTGGTGGCCCTGCGCCCCTTTTACTTTTCCTTTCTGCTGTATTTGTGCTCTTTCAGACCTAGTCCAATCAGCACTTCCTTTTCCTCCTAATTTAATAGAAGTCTCTTCATATCTCCAAGCTGTCCTTACGCCTTTACTTCTTAAACGGGAGTATTGTGCTTTATCATTTATATTCCTCTCTGTATCATATATATTATTCCATCCTATCCTGTTTAACTTGGCATATTCTTTTTCAAAAAAGTTTCTCAAATTTGCTTGATTAGTTGCAAGTATACTACTATTAGCTCCCTGCAAATTAATATTTATAGGGGTGATATAACCAGAATTTCTATCACTTCGAATAGAATTCTGAAATATAGGTTTTGAATCCGGGATGTACATCAGCTCATTTAATATTGTCTATAGAACACTTGACGAATTTGAACTTAAGATCATCTTTTATATTATTAAATATGTAGTCTCGAACGTAATTATAATATAATACCACATCTGGCGGTAACGAGTTAATATCATATTTAAACAAGCAATTGCTGATTAGTGGCAGTAATTTGTCTTCCTCCTTTCTCATTTTTTTGTCATTACAGAAATCCTCATAACACTTTTGAAAATCTTTCAAAGCTGTCATAGCGTCTTCTTTCTGTTTTTCTTTCATTTGAGCTGAAATCAGATCCGCAATCTTTGTTGAGTATGAATTATACAAATCCATTTCCTCTTTTTCGAATTGATCTTTGTCGAACTTAGAGTCCAATTCTTTCAATTCCTTTATTGTTTCATCCCAATTATATCTGTCTTTTAATCTCTTATATAAACCTTCTAGTTCAGAGAGAAGAGTCTTATTGTTCTCTCTTATTTGATTCAAGTTCTTTTCTGAAATGAACTCAACAGTTGAAGAATACTCCCCAGAAATAGAAGTGATTTTTTCAAAAATAGCAGGATTTATCTTACATAACTGGCAATAATCCTGAATAGCATGTTCTGCCTCAGTTAATAAGAATCTGCAAATACTTTCATCATCTGTCAATTTTGCATTTGACAAGCAAAACATAACATATTCTTCAAAAATTGTCTCATCTTGTGGGTTATTGCATAACAGATTCTTACCAACTATTTGAGCCTTCAGAGGATCCTCCTTAGCAAGATCTCTAAACATTTGTATAATTTCCATTTTATCCATAATGTTCTTTAGTTATTTTTATTAGTGCAAAGTTACAACAATTATCTGATTTCACAAAAGAATCTACTAAAAAACACCGTAATTTGCAGATCAAATACCTCTAAGTTTACGATATTGCCATGAATACTTCCAGCGATCTATCTCCCAAGCACGCTCGCACATCTGCGGATGGGAATTGAAAGCTATTCGGCAGTTCTGCTGGATGACGTTCCACCATGACTCATGCTCCATCTGATGATACTCGCGAGCCTGTTCTACCAATTGATAGGGGTTCCCTTGTATTTCTGACAATCCCGTGGTCAACTTTAGCATGGCTGTTTGGAATGTGCGTTCGCCAACTACTACTGCAGAGCATCGATCTGCCGAGAGTTCACTCTTACGACTCCAGTATTGCATGACCATCAAGATTGGGCCGAGCGTAGAATATGAAATTACTTGCAGCAAAAGCCCAAGTTCTTCGATTGTCCTTAGCAATGTGTTATAGAGAGTATGCTTGCATAGAATATGTCCACATTCGTGGGCGATGATGCTACCGACCTCGTCAATGTTAAGTTTCTCAACAAGTGAACTGCTAAGCGCAACAAATGTATTGGTTTCGCCATAGGTATATGCATTCATTACGGGGTCGTTATAGATGAACAACTCAGGTTCCTTGATATCAACCTTGCGTACCACATTTTTAAAAACTGCATATAATAATGGATAGTTTTGGGCATTAACCTTCACCATCATACCTAGGTTTTCACCACGGAATACCTGTTCATATCCATATTCCATAGAGGTACGAATGAAGGCATCAAAACCCTTGATTTTTCGAAGCATCTGTAGTGCCTTGGCATCTTCAGGATGCATAATGTCGCTTGCTTTCATAGGGCTATAGCTTTTGGGCTATTAATGCCGTTTGACGAAAACGCATAGAAGCAACCATGATAACTGCCGGTATTATGACTCGATAGGCAGGTGAAGCTATATCGCTGACAGTCCATCCAGCCAAAGCTGCCCAACCTATTGGTCCTGCAGCAATGCTCAAATATCGGCCAACAGTGCTCATACCCATCATTGTAATCCATCTACCTAACAGCATGTTTGCAATTCTGACTGTGACATAATAAATCATCTCTGTCAGAAGATAACTATTTCTTCGAATGGCAAACATGATTGCCGAAATAAGCATCTGATGATTTAGACTCTTGTGCTGAATTCCTGCTTTATCTGCCAGATTTCTTAATTCTTCGTCAGACAGCTTGCTCGTAGTCTGTTCACAGATAGTGGTAAGCAACTCTCGCTCCATAGATTCTGTATTATCACTGTCGCTTACCTTAACACGTATTCTTTTGCATACACGGCGAACTATTGTTTCGTAATTGTCGGCTTCTCCTTTTCTGCAGAAAGTCTTGACGGTATTACTACCATACTTTCGTAGTTCTTCACCAATTTCCTTAGCCATCAACTTCATCTGCTCAGGATAGCATTTGATGTAAGCATCAGAATTGGTAAGTTGCTCACTCATTCTAACCTCACCTTTTTCATTATAGGTGAGAATATCGCACAAAGTGCGAAGGTCTTCATTATTGCACGTTACCAGGAACGTGAGGTCTTTGTCTTGATTCATAATTTTACCCTTTTTACTATTTTCGGGGGCGAAGTTAGCATATCGGGCGGACAAAAGATGTCCGACCGATAGTATTTTTTTCGTAACACCATTAAAAATGTGGATTGAGCGGCTAATACAAGTACTAAGATCGTGTGTCTTTATTATAGGAACAAAAAGGGAACTCCCATTTCTGAGAATTCCCCGTGTCCTTTTTTGAAGGCATATATAGAGACAAAACGGGATCCTTATCTGCGTCCGAAGTGACCTGCATTGCTGTGGCCGTGGCGTGGTGTGTTGCTGGCCAAGGTGTGGTGTGTAATACCGTGACGCTTGTCAACTTTCACAGGTGCCTTTGGGTGATGCGGAGCAGGTGCCGGATGGTGCACAGCTGGAGCATGGTGAGGAGCTGCGGGCTTGTGCATGTGAGCATAGTGTGAGCCGTGAATCCTGTTATGGCCGCCCTTGTAAGTTACGAATACCGTTGGGTGTGCATTGTAGAAATGGCCTCTATTGTAGTGAGAGTACACTGCAAACGTCCAGCTACCTGCCTTCCATGCTACAGGACGATAGAAGTGGGAGAGTGCCACATATTTGTCGTACTGCCAGCTGTTCAGGACATAGCGGAGGTCTGCGTTACGGCGATCCCACCAGATGCCGAAGACATCAGTGTGTCCGTTCAGGCTCATCAGGTAGTCGAGATTGATCTCATAGACTGCCTCATACTGTGCAGCGGTGAGGTTGAGCTCGTAAGCCATCTTGTCGCTCAGGAAAAGTGCTTCGTTCTTTGCTGCGTTATAGCTCATTGCGTTGGCCGAGATAGTCATGACCATCATCACTGCCAGGATCATCATCTTCTTCATATCTTTATCTCCTATACTTTAGAGTTGGACATTTTGTTTCTTGTTCACGGTGCAAAGTTCGGAATTAAATGGTGGTTTTGCAAAGGATAAACTCTAAAATGATAGGGGTAAAGTCCTAAAGGTTCGGGGGGAATTTCCCTCAATTGTGCGAAAGTTGGGTTTGATGGATGAGAATACAATGATTTCGTGGTCATTATATTATACTTGAAGTTGCACTAGAAGGAGCGTATAAGCTATATAAAATAGAACGATTCAATTTAGTTAATAGGTATATAAACAAAAAATGGGTCGCCGCCGCAACCCCTGTTAACCTTAAATCTAATACTATGAAAAACACGATGCAAAGATATGATTTTATCTGTAGATTACAAACTTATTCAACAAAAAGTGCCGTTTTTTAACAAAAATTGTTCATTTCTCCCCCAAAAGCATTAAAATTGTGACAAACATAGGATTTCAATCATCAAACAAATAATGAAGTAGCCAATCCCAATGATTCCTTCTGTGTACAGGCGTTGAAGGAGCTTCTTTGTTTATGTTAATAGTAGGAACTCTTTGAGAAGCTTTCTCTGTCTTTTGTAAAAAAGGCTCTCTCTCAACGGTCTGTACCTTTGCTTTTACAGGTTCTTTGACTATCTGTATTTCTTTTTTCTCTTTTGGAATAAGCAACTCGTCATCCTCAAAAGTATACTGACTTCCATCAAATTCTTTTTGTTTGTTCAAGTCCTGAAGTTTCTTGTTCAGACAAACGTAATCATCAGTAATCATTGATACATACCAAACCTTTGAGTGAACTCTTTGGGATTCATTCAATACTGGCAAATATTTATTATCTAAACGGAACGCAAATTCACAGTAATCGGCAAAATTCATCACACCAAATACCTTTCCCGATGAATATTCACAATAAAGTTCTTCAACCAATTCCGTCCAACTATCATCAATGATACGGTATGAATTGATTTCTGACAAGCGTGACTCCATCTCCTTTGTAACTTCCTTTTTTCTATTATTAAGCAGTTTTTTCCTACGCATGTACTCCTTTGGATCGTCACGCAGCATATCATAGAACATATTCTGGAAATCGGATTCCATTCCCAAATCATAAGCCCTACCTAATGCATCTTCAAGGTATGGAGTGGATTTAAGATGAAAAGGTATATCCAGCCTGTATTCACGAAGGAAATCCCATTGCTCGAAGATTGTCATATTCTTCAGTTTGAAGAACCAGGTCATAGGAATGGCCACTTGTCGTTCATTGACCTTAATCATCCTCACTTCCTCATATTCATTTTTGGGAGAGAATGAATCCTTGGTTAAAATCATGTAATCATCTGGGATATGAACTTCGTGAGCATAGAAGCGCCTATCCGCCAAATCCCTGTTCTTGAAATATCTGGGCCACCACCAACCTTTTGCCGGGATTGCGATTGATACAGGGGAGGGGTGACGGTAATCATGCCCGAACAGCATATTCCCGTCGTAGGTCATGGCATCAGCCATGTTCTTATAATAAATGCTCACTGAGTCCATACGTCAATATCACAATACAACTATACGTCAATACGTAAATATATCAATACAACTATATATGCAGCGTTCGATACAACAATACTATTATTTAATATGTACACGCATACGTGCATATAGCAATACTCCTATACAACAAGCTGTTAATACATGAATCTGTCAATACGGTAATACGGATATACTACAATACCGTATTCGATGCTATCAGCTTTTCAACTTTCTCCTTTGGTTTACCTTTTCCCCGATGCTTTTTGGGCTCGTCATCAGCATCTTCCTTGGCTTTCTTCTTGCCAAGCTGTTTTTCGAGGGTGGCAATCCTTGTTTTCAGTTCCTTGATCTTCGCCTCGTATTTCAGATTCAGTTTGACGAGTTTCCCGTTATCCTGCCATGCAATAGCGGCTTTCATCACTTCTGCACGGAATTCTTCGCTGACTTCGCCCAACTCCTCGAAGCCAACATGATATATGAATCCGTCAAGCAGCTTCTTAGGATTGAAATACATGAATCCTTGCTTCTTTTCGCCCTTCTCGATATCAAGCGTATAACCGTTTGGCACCGTCCTTACGTTGATAACCAACTTGTCTTTCTTATCCTGCTGTGCCATCAGAGTTTGATTTTTGAAGCGTTCAACATCGTGTCCTTGTGTCTAGCGAAGTCTGTCAGACGTGGAAAACAGGAATAAATATTCGAGCAGTTCCTGACTGATGACTTATACAATTCCTCAATGGTCTTGGACAGGGTACGCCCAGCAGTTGAGAGGGGTAGGAGCAGGTAGAGATGGTCATAGTTCTCATTGCCGATTGCTTCCAGCCAGGCATTGAGGTTCGTCACCTGATTGAGTATCAATACATCACTCCAGTCGGGTATTTCCTTGAAGATCTGTCCGTGAAGAGACTCGTAGGCAAGGAAGTCAATATAGTCGGCAAAAAGAAGAAGATGGCTGTCTTCGGCATCCTTCTGTGGCTTCCGTTTGATGAAAGTAAGTCCTTTTTTGCCGAATGTCACAGGACTCTGGCAGTAGATGTCACTGTAAATCTCCAGTCCTCCGTTCAGGTTCTTCATGCAGATGGCGTGAACCATGCAGCTCATGCAGTCGAACTCTATGCCGTTGCAATAGCGGTCAATCACTTCCTTGGAAATGTTTGTACGCAGCATCTGCTCCAATGCATCCTCACTGGGTTTCTCTCTCACTTTGATATGCTTGGCATATCCGAAATTCAGGTGATTGAGGAACCTGCCTTTAGCGGCTGCCTCTTTACCTCCTAAACGTTTTCCTGTTGACATTATCGTAAAATTCTTGTTCTGTCAGTTCCTGTAGTTCGCTTGCCTGATGGCCGAGACGGAAGAAGTCGGAAATATCCTTCTCCTGCTTGGTTCCTGCAAGCGGTAATTTCACCTGGGCCACATTCTTGTAACCCAGATTCCTTGTTTCCTCCACTCGCGAGCTGGCTTCCTTCAGACCCGTTTCATCGGTGTCATATAGGAAGACCAGCCTTTCAAAGCGTCCGGAAAGAGACTGCAGAAGTCCTTGTGGAACCTTCGCAGTCTCGCTATTTAAACTAATCGTATGAAATCCATGAGAAGAGAGGCTGAGGACATCTTTCTCGCCTCCAGTGAAATAAAGCGTCTCTCCATGCTGTGACAGCTGATCCAATCCGAAAACGTACGGATGGGGCAGCTTTCCAGCATAGACAAAACGGTGAAAATGGCCTGGGCGATAGATTTTCACGCCCTCACCACCTCCGAAATAATAGCCGAAGAAGGGACTTCCGTCTGCTTGGATCTCGTAAGGTGTGCCATCCTTCTTCTGTGAGCTGAAATAGTTGACACTCTTTACGTTATATCGCTCCAGAGTCGCTTCATCAATACCATACTGTTGCCAGTAAGCTTTCTCTGCTGACGAGAAATGCTCGTTGACTCTGATGTTGAAGGGAAGAATCGTGTTGGAATTGGAAGGTACAATAGTCGCTACGAACTTGGGCTTCTCGGACTTCTGGGTTACTGGCTTCTTGTCATCCTTGAAGATGTTCAGGCAAAGCTCGTTGTCTATAACCCGAAGGATTTCCTCAAAGTCGTTGTGATAGTCCAGGTTCTCCCATTTGGCAACGAACCAGAAACAGTCACCGCGTTCTCCACTATCACCGAAGTCCACGAGAAAATATCTCCCGCAGGTCTTGCCGTAGTAGAGGTTGCAGCTGGCAATGGTGTCCGTATAGAACGGATTCTTGAACTTTACTCCAGCAACAACCTTGTCGCCAAGATAGTGCTGGAATACCTTCAAGCCGCCGTCAGTTGCCCTGAGAATGTCATCCTTTTCCTTCAGATCCTTCATCATTGCTTCATTATCAGGGCATGAGTCTGTAGAGAGAAAATAAGTTCCTTGATTTCCGTCAGAGAGTACCAGACGGCTGAGTTGCGGGAATCCCCCATCTTCACAGGAACCAGCAGATTGTCCTTGCGCCATCTCTTCAACATAATGGGCTGATAGCCCATTTTCTCCAAATAGCGTTTGGCATCCTCCTGCTTAATCCTGTCATCCTCAGGATCTCTGGTCTTGATGTATCTCTGAACACCAATATCTGCCGATGCAGAGATAATGTTTCTTAATTGATTCAACGTAATTTCCATATTCGTATTGAACTTTTTTGTGCCTGTTTGTGGTACAGGCTTTGGCTTTTCAAAGAATCGGCGCAGTTTTCTGCCTTTCACAAGGCAAAATGAGGCATATTCGACGCAAAACCTCATTTTTTGTAGCAAGATTCAATAATTTAACACCCATTTTCTTTTGAAATCCAATCTTTTTTTTTAAATTTGCACCCGAAACAAGTTATCCTTATCGGATGCGGTTCTTGAAAACGGCTGCAAAGATAGAACTTAATTCTATACTCCGCAAGGGATTTCTTGTAAAAGGCAATATTTTAACATTGAATTTAACATAGTTTTACTATTCTATGAGAATAATAGACAGGTTTGACCTTTACATGAAGGAGAAGGGACTGAATGACAATCGCGTTACAGTCCAGCTTGGTTTGTCAGTAGGTTCAATCGGTAAGTCCAGAAAAGAAGGACGAGACCTCTCGAAGAAAGCTGTAGCCAAGATTCTGGCTTACTACAACGATCTAGACGAGACGTGGCTTCTAACCGGTAACGGTGAAATGCTGTGTGAGCCGAGAGTAAAGGAAGAGGAGCAGAAGCCTACTCAGGAAGACAAGAAAACTTCAACTCGTTCAACCATTGAGAAACTTGTTGATGGTATCTGCAGTACGGAAGCCATCATTGAAAAATTGGTGGATGAAATCTCCAAATCACACGACCTTGTCGCTAAGCAGCAAGAACAGATGGATCGTGTTCTGACTATGCTGGAGTCAGAAAGAACGGATAAAGGCGAACTGGAGAAAATTCTCAAGAAGAAGTACGAGGGTTCTTTGAAATAAAATCTTAAAAATAATAACGGGTGCCGAAATCGACGCAAAATCGACGCAAACCCGATTTTCGATAAAGTCGCAAACATCGATAAACAGAGGGACTATCGGAGAATTTGATAGATTGCTTGTGGTTCTGAATGTCGACGGTTCGAGTCCGTCTGGGCACCCTCTAAAAGAAATCCCTGTAAGTCAAGCACTTGCAGGGATTTTCAATTCCAACACCTTCTAATTTTGATGGAACATTGATGGAACATTTTTAAGTTGTTTCATCAATGCAATAGGGCTTGAGTTCACAAAGAGCCATAATAATCCAATCACATTCATCCCTTTATGATTGGTAAAATCAGTTGTTATCATTGGTATTTATATTAATGACCCATTTGCCTTCCTTGCGTCCACCTTCACGAGTGAGAACACCCAATTTCTTCAGTTTGGCAATATCCCTTTCGATGGTTCTCTCATTGACACCTTCCTTTTCCGACATCTTTTCCGACATCTTTTCCGACATCTTTTCCGACATCTTTTCCGAAATTGTCTTTGCAGATAAGAAAGGATTAGCAATTATCATTTCAACTATCACTTTCTGTCTGTCAGTTAGTTCTTTTAGGCCGTCTTTAGGGCCATCTTTTGGGTCATGATTATCTTTACTGGCTATGTCAGCAATGATATTGCCAGCAGCCTCATGGCAGGGGATGGTGATGCGGAAGAAGGTGCGCTCTTCATCTGTGACTACGATAGCACGAGGCGATCCATTGGCCTTCAGCACATTCTGGATGGTGGGAATACCAGTGCTTCGTCCTTCGGTCAACTCCAATTCTTTCAGATATTCGCCCAAACGACGGTTACGATAACGTTTAGAGATAAGCAGTTCACCACGACTGATGTCAGCTGTTGGAATACTGCGGTCTGGCCCGCCTACGTTCTGGATGGTGATACCCTTTGGCTCCACCGTTATCACCACAGGCTCCCATTCCCGGTAGTCGCGATGATATAGCGAGTTGGTAATACTTTCCTCCAATGCCTGGTAGGGATAGGTGTAGAACTTGATGCTGTGGTTATCATTCTTTGGTTTGATGATGGTCTGCATTACCACCATACGATTCAGATACTCCAGCGTCCGCTCAATGATCTGCGTAACAGAACCTGTGATGACAGGAGCCTCGTAGAGATTGTTAGGATTCACTAACCGTCCTTCTGGGAAGAATACGATTTCCACCTGTGTCCGCTTGAAGAACTTGCTGGGATTCTCACAGAACATCATAGCAGCTACATTCCTCAGCATACGGTTTTCTGATGGCCCAACATACAAGTCCATCTGTTCCAAAATCTCTTCCAATGGCCGCTGATATAGTTCATTGGCCAGTTTGCTGCCAACCTTCACCAGGTATTCGCGAAGCAGCAACGTTGATATATCTTCCACTTTGATGTCGGGATTACCCCTTTCATCAAACGGCACGCGACTTGCCAACTCCCGCAGTTCGTCCAGCACCTCACCCTTGGCAATGATGCTACTCGTACCGCTACGAATATAGAAGTACTCCTTACTACCATTCTTCGCTGTCACATTCTCAGGTACAGAATATGGCCTATTGATGCCAGCAGGACACCAAATAACAAGTACCTGTTTTCCATCCACCTCTTCAACGCTCGTTCTGGGCAAATAATACGGTGACATCTTATTGTTATAGCCAACCATCTCCTGAAGGATACCGTCAATCTTCTCAACGGGCACACCTTCCACAGGACGGATAGCCATACCCGTATCGTCATCAGTGTCAACACCTACCACTATATATCCACCGCCAAGATCATCGAAATCATTAGCGAAAGCACATACGCTATGGTATATGCTTGCCGGATTCCAACCCTTCTTGAACTCAATCCTATTGGACTCTATCTTCTGTTTGTTCAACAGGTCTTCTATGTTTATTGCCAGTGCCATATTATAATTATGTTTGCAAAAATACACATTATATTTAATATGTTGTAGATAAAACTAATTTTTCTCAATTTCCTTAAGAACCTTAGCCATCCCGTTTGAGTATGAATTCAACATCATTTTATCAAAGACATCCATAACCTCATCTGCTTTCTCACTCTCTTCGTCGTCCATAAAAATACGATAACAAGTCAGTAGAATTTTGAGTAATTCCTCCTCATCATAATAGGTAATATTACTTTTTCTATCTATCAATTTCTTTACGCATTGATAACATTCATACGGATAATTGTTGCAGCATTTTTCAAGATGCTTAACGATTTCATGAAAGCCATTTTCTATAGAACTATTAAGCCATGAGGTTAGCAATTCCATGAAAAGTTCCATACTTAACTCTGGCATTTTGTCGCACCAAATGAAATAAGAATGCCTAATTTCATCCCGATTGTCATTAGCGAATCTCCGCAAGAAGGCTTCACTTTGTTCTCCATAAGTATCATCAGATAAATGCTTATATGCTAATGGAATGACTTTTCTTATTACCTCTTCTTCATTTTGAGAGAGAATACTTTCAAACATCTCTTTCGAAATATCTTTTGCTTTCTCGTATTGCATTCCGAAAAACATAATCTGAACTAAGATTGGTTTTGCTCGTCTCTTGGAGAGTATCATTCTAAAGTATGGAAGAATCTGTTCAGGGTTGTTACACCAAAACCAATGCATCCTGTTGGAATTTAAGAACAAATAATCTGTTATTGGCCTATTGGCATATCTAAACATGATTTTATTGTAGAGCTCATTGTCATAGCACTCTCTTTGCAGATAAAGCATAATAGTTAATTGATGCTCTATAGAAAGATTATCACAATCCATAAAGAAATCATAGACAATCGCTTTTCTTATCTGTAGTTTTCCAATCTTAGTCAATGATTGTATAGCATGTCCTTGAGTGCTATTAACACCAGCATTCAGCGCGTCATTTGAAATGGACTTGTCAAATTGGTCTTCAATACTCGCATCATATTTAGAGTTATATTCAGAAAGTATGATTCTTTTTAGGAAATCCTCAATTCTATCTATATGTTCTCCTTCTGTGCTTGTGAAATTATCAATGACCTCAAAAAGCCTGTACCCATAACCTTCATTAGACAACTTTTTAAACATGTCCATACTTTTCCAAAGGAGTGGTAATAATTGATCTTTTGGATAATTTGCCATTGTCAAGCCATCAAGACCTGACAATTTGTAAATAGCAGGGATTTGCTCTTCTTCAAATATCTGAAACACAAACTTCTCGAAATAATTGGCACGTTCGCTAACACATTGTTTAAATGCGTCAGCATGAACTCTTTCGTCAAAGTGGCGAAATTTTCCCTTTGCAAAATCCTTGATGCCATAAAAAGATTTCTGCCAAACCTCACATGACATGGTTTTGTATTGTTCAGAAGACATCAGTCCGCCACAGACGACTGCAGCAGTAACCTCATGGTCGGGTTTCTCGTTTTTCCATTCAAACCCTAATCTTCTATCTAACTCTTGCTTTTTGCGCTTTATATTGCTATTTCTCAGATTCTCTGGTATGGCCCAAATCAATTTCCTTTGCTCATAACCTAAATGTGGATAAAAAGCCTCGGTATATGATCTTTTCTTATCTGGTTGCATATCAGAATCCGACTTAAAGTCGTATATAAGTTCCTGGCATAAGGTCAATGTGTCACTATCAATGAACGGGAACCAAGCTCTTAACATCTCCAAGAAAAAATATGTAGCATCACTATAAGATAACAAATCATCCACCAACTTTGTATCTTTAAGAATCGCAATGATATCATCAGTAAACAAGGATGGGGATTCTTTCATTGCTCTAAAAGCAAAGCAATAGCAACTTGCCTCCCTTTGACCCAACAGATATTTTATGTCTGCAATAGCATTAGTAGTTTGATGCTGAACTTGTCTCTTCAACATCTCTCCAAACCATTCATGCAGAGCATATGCATGATGATGCTGATCCATCATCAGGGGGAACACATTGTTATTGTCAATAACATCTCTCCACGAAGGTGTCCTATTTGCATTTATAGCATAAAGTATTCTATCACGTAGAATTGGATAAAAAACTTCGGGGTACTTTTCCTTTAGATGAGTGCAAATCTCCTCTAATGTTGTTTCGACAACTCGCTCTTCATGTTGATTCTCTTTCTTTTGCGGAGTGAGAATATAATCTATCAATTCAGATATGTTGTCAAGCACGAATTGAGGATTAGATGGCAAAGCCCTTTCTAAGAAATCTGCTTTATAATAGGGGGTATCACATAAGACTTTGTACCATTTCGTTACAATACCAAATGTGTAATCAGGAGTTGCACGCAGAATATTTCTGGCAATAGCATTTCGTGTTTTTTCATCCTTTATGCTATCAACCAGCATGAAGACATCTTCTGTACTCTGCTGAACATGATTCCAGAAATATCCATAAACATTCTCATAGACAGCATCTCCGATTCTCATCGTCTTAATCTCCTTAGCAATGAGTGGCGTAATTATCTGATACCATTCCTTATTGTATGTCCGCCTGATAAATGAATAGAACAGCAATCTGTTCTGTACAAACAACTCTTTGATACATTTCTTCTCAAACGGCAGTATGTCCACCCTGTTTGCCAATGCCCACAAAAGCATAAGTTGAATATGATTCCTAATTTTACCGGAAAACAAGATGGCATTTACGTCCTCTTTATATTGCTTCTCGTTTTTTGTTCTCTCATAATCCAAGACGAAATTCACAGTTGAGCGCATAAATATTCCTTGGTGCTTTTCCTTTGCTAGCAAATCTAGAATCAGCGAGCGTTTCTCTTTTTTATAATATCGGGCAAAGGCATAGTCATACATGCTTTGGTGGAAGAATGTTGCCCTATTGTCTATTTGTTCGATAATACCTTCACTAATCAGATAATTCGCTTCTATCAATTCTGACGTATCATAATCCCATTGAGGTGTTAACGTTTCGTCATCATAGATTTTAAGTGCCAAGTCATAGAGGATTCTTTCTGCAACCTCTTTGTTAATCTTTGATTCTGCCAAGCCGATTGTCTGTAGCCACAATTCATCATACAATTCTGTGATAGAATAATAATCCTTTTTCTCGTTCTTTGCATATACTCGGCAGAACAGATTCAAGTGCTGGGGTGTTTGCAGTACTGTTTTCGTTTTATCATCCAGTTCCTTATAAAGACCTACTTTCAGTCTATCAAGCACCTTCTCCACATCTTCTTTCGCCAACAGCCCAAGTTTAATTTTAGGCTCACGTCCTAACAGACATAGTTTAGGGTCAAAATCCAAATCAAAGGAACGGCAAGATACAATAATTCTTACGTTTCCTGATTTATCACCATCAGAAAAGAGTTTAATCAGGGCCGTGATATTTTCTAATTTGCTTCTGTCGCTATTTATGTATTGCGACAATGCATCAATCTGGTCTATAACTAACACAGACCTTTTTTCCTGATTTAAACTGGAAAAAGTATTTCTCAGTAATTCCAAATGTTCATTACTTGAATATCCAACAGGAGTTTGAAGTTTATCCGCTTTAATTGCGAAGCATTTAATACCATCCTTTTCCAGTCTTTGGATGGTCTTTCTGATTACAACGCTTTTCCCCATGCCAGCATTGCCAACAAGCAATTTTACACACGACACTTTTTCTGGAAGTTCATCTTTGACCCATTGGTAAAGTATGCCTATCTCTTTTCTATCAATAAATGAATCCTTTAAGTTGTGAAAATCCGTATTAATCCGTTCAAATGCGAAACGGCTTTCTGACATCACCTCCTCCGTACTCTTCTTCTCTTTTGTTAGCTGCGCAATTTTATCATTGAATATTTGTTTCCAACGGTCAATAGTCGTAGCAACATTCTTGCTTGTTACTATTTCATCATTATGGAATTCATATGTGTGAATTATATTATCTCCCTCATTATTAAATTGTCTTATATAGTTATCAGAAATGTATTTCCAATATATCTTATTCTCATTTGCGTCAACAGAAAAGAAAATACAAACTTCATTACGCATTCTCATGGCGTAAGCTACAAAATAAGCAGGGATCTCAGCTTTGTTCTGTCCCTCATATTTCGATTTATATGTTTTAGCTTGCACAACCAATTTGCCAACAGGACGTTCTTCGTCATCTACAAGTTCAATATAGCCATCAGTATTAGCAGACTTGTCGTGACATTCAACTTTATGAGCAATGGCTTGAGTATGTCTAAAAAGTCCTCGAATACACCAATTTCCGTCTTCATCAAGACGGTCATTGGGGTCTGTTACCTTTCTTGGTTTGAAATACGTGTCTTCTGCCATTTTTTCTGTCTTCATTCAAAAGTGGTTACACACGAATTCTACAAAATCATCTTTTTGTTTATTGTAGTTCTTCCAATCAGGTTCCAAATCATAACAATTACATAACTCTTCATATAATTCGTCCAATTTAGATTTGTCTATAATGTCAGCTGCTTGCTTTACAACATTAAGAAAGCCTATTTCTTTAAATGCTATATTGGGAAACTTAAATGGCAATCTCCTCTTCCCTTCTATTGCCCATGCTGCTCCCATTTCATTTTGACAGACTTCGCTTTTCCTATAATTATCTGAAATCATACACAGAATGTAATCACATCTTTTCATGTTTTTGATTATCTCATTTCTGAAATCATCACCAGTACGAATTGCAGTATGATCTAAGGTGCAAAAGATATCGGCTCTTTTAAAACCACAACCAAGCATCAGTATTTTTTCTATAAATCCATCAATTATAACTTCATCTTCCGATGAATGACTAATGAATATTTTCCTGACAGAATCATTGGGCTTTTCCAGATATATAACATAATTAAGAAGTTCATCTATAGCACTTTGATGAATAACAGGCATTCTGTCATATTGAAGAGTATGCTCTTTTATCTTTGTTGCTATATATGGATATTTCTCAGAAATAGTGTCACATAATGATAAAAGCAATCCTTCAAAAGACTTATTCGCACCAACAACAAAGAATAATGACCGATTTGCCACCATTTGCTGGAAGTATTTTACATACTTATCAGAGAAACTTTTACACTCTATCGCCAATTGGTATATTTTATTACCCATGATTCCTAATTACTTTATTCAGATTGTATTTTTCTGTCAATAATTATACAGTTAATACTAAATTTGTCATCATATCGAATAATTACAAATATAAGTTAACTCTTTGCTCTTTAGTTTGAGGGGCTCTTTTTTGAACGAGCCTCTTGCAATTGTTCTTCTGTTACACGTTCCGTGTCATAACATACAATTTGATGATTCTTATCATATACAATTCCAGCGTGTTGATAATATCGCTTACCAATACGAATTAATTTCCTGATAGCACCACTAACAATATCAATAGAGATATTCAATTCCTTTGCCACAACGATGTGAATTCCCGTTGGCCATGGTTGTCTGGGTAATTTCTCGTCAACTTTTGTAAGCAATTCATCAGGAACAAGCAAAGGTTTCATTTGCTCCTTCAAATCTTTTCTCTTCTTTTTTACTGAAACGTCTTCTACGACAAATTCATTTTTACGATTTAAGATACTTTCATATCCTTCAATACCATAATGTTCTGAAGCTTCTTTTAATAAAGTCATAACATATGATCTTTTTATCAATTTTGTTTTGTCATAGCGAAAATTTATAAATTGGCACGTTTCTAATATCTCTTTTGGAGTAAGTCTTGTATTGTCAAAAGATAGTAAGTCTTGTTTGCTAAAATTAAAACTTCCAAGGAGACGACTTATTGTAACAAAAGCAGTCAACATTCTTGATCTTTTCAGCATTTTTGTTGCTTTTAGGTGCAATTCCTTTGACAAATATTCAGGTATTACATCATCTATTGTTTTCAAGATAAAAGCAATTTTTGGCCAAATTAATAAAGAATCTGATGAGTTATATATTGAATCATACTTTTTCTCATCTTTGAAATACTTTTGTTTAAAATTAGCTGCTCTCTCAGGTACTTTCAAAACCAGACAGATATACCCCGCAGCAAGATACATCATATCAACAATCCTATTATCTTCTATTTCTTGATTTGCATAGCAATTCTTTCTACGTTCATAATAATAACCATGTTGTTTCAAAACATCTTCTATATCTCTTTGTATTTTGTCAGTAGCAAAAAGAGAAGCAACCTCAACTGCAGTTTGATTATTTGTCGAACGGATAATACTGTCACGAATGGCAGAGTCATTTTGTGTTATGATTTTAATCATTACACATCTGTCATCATGTTGAGACTGCGACTCAGTGAAATATCTATAAATTGAATGAGAGGTTTGCAGGCCATTGACTATTTGAATATTCTGTACTCTCAGTTTGGTTCCTATATCAACAGCGGATGTTGCCAAAAATGTAATTCCATTATTAAGCCACCAGAAATCAATGTTTTGATTATGTTCAAGAGACGCCATTATATCTAAATTAACTAGATTATTCCCCATATAATCTCGGACATTAGAATCAAACAAATATGTTCTTAATTTCCCAGAATCATCTTTAATAAAATTATAATAGTCGATGAGATTACATAGGAGGACACTACATTGCTCCTTATGAGATATAACGCCCTTATAAGGGAGAGTTAATTCGTATTCAGGTTTTTTCCTATATAAAGAAAGGACTTCTGAGCTTCCATAAAAATAGTATTCTACATTACACTCGCTAAACAAATCACTAAGCGAATTTTTTAGGTATTCTGTTCTTGCTATGATATTTTCTCCTACGCTATTACTGTCTCCCCTTGACGCATAAAAGAACTTAAAGGATAAACTAGACAACGAAGATGCTGTATTCATATAAGCCTCAACAAATAATTTCCTCTTTTGGAGTAAGTCTTCATTGTATGATGACTTGAAATCTGATGTTTCTAATGACAAATCAAATATTTCTCCAACCGTCGCACACTCGTTGTTAACAACATCTTGCATAAATGTGTCATGATGCTTACATGTTATCACATATACAGTAATTTCTGCATGCCGTTTTGGCCACATAAAATCTGTAATGTCTGTTAGCAGATTCCCATTAACAAATATATAGAAAGAGTCTATGCCACCATCATCTTTACCGTCTATTATTCCAGAAAGTATTTCATCTCTTGACAAATCCAAATCTTTTAGTATTTGTTCATTTGCTAAAAGCTCAAAAACTTCCCCTTTATCTTTAGAAGGATTATTTTGATTGATTCTTTCTTTAATAATATGATCAATAATTACAATGTCATTCTTTGCCATAGGATTTATTGTATATTATTATGTTCGTTATTACTCTTGATTCGTCTCTAAGGGATAAAGTTAAGGGATAGAATTCATTTCACTATCTCAACTTCCCAACTCATTTTTAGGGCAGCGTTAATCTTATCCAAGATCTTCTTTTTATCCTTAGTACTACTGTGGGTGAGGACATATAGACCAGGAGCAGCTTCGCGTTGGGCATGACCATACTTTTTATCCTTTGTTGTGGAAACCACGTTGATGCGGCAGAATTTGACATCCAGCTCTCGAACTTTTAACAAACCTGCCTCAATAATGGCAGAGGTAAAGGTGGTAGCAGCATCGTGTTCCTGAAGAATAGAACCGTCTTTTCTACGGATGCATAACCCAGTCTTTGGAGCAATCTGCGTTCTCTTGTTTTTCCTTGGACCAAACTCCTTGTGTTCCACCTCAGGATCTGCCTCCAGTCGCTTGGCATCAATCAGTTCAGTGATGTTTGTCTTACGTGACAACGATACGCTAATAGGCATTCCAGGGTGATAGTCAACCACCAGAACCAGCTCACGCTGTACCTGCTTTAGAGCAGGTTCAATAGTTTCTGTTACTACCGGAAGAATCTCTTTCTTGATGATGTCTTCTTCCAGTTCACTTACCTGTCTCTCTAAATCATCATTTAGAGAGAGACCTTCTTTCCGCAATGTTTCCATTGCCTTGTATAAATCGCCGAGTCGTGACATATGCTATATAACATTATAATTGTTCTGTAATTCATTTCCTATTAGTGGATTCACAAGTTGTGAAAGTTCATCAAAAGAACTACATTCCTTAAGTTTCAAAGTAGAACTATTCCACCAACCTTCTATATATCGTTTGACATAACCTTCAATGCTTCTACGCGGGAACTCGCCAATTAGACTATCCATCAGTGAACGATGAATGTTTAAATGGTAATTGGTGTTCTTTGCAAATGGCAGCCAAGTTTTGTGTAGTACTTCTTCATCTGCAATATCGATTACTTCTATCTGATCAAGAGGGCGATACTCAGAAGAAAAGGCTTTTAACATCATCTGTTTTGCTTCTTTGTCGCTTTTGGGCGCACTATATCCCCAAATAGTAACAATACAAGCATATTCCAAATAATACTGTAACCTGTTCCAGGCATCTTGAATGTAGATATTCTGTGAATAATCCTTATTCTTAACCGGATAAAGCAATTTCGGTGAAACCAATGGCTTGCCACATTCCGAACAAAATCTGTTTCGATAAGGTTCATAGCGTTTGCAGTCCTCACATACCCCAACTTCAACACAGCTATGCAGGAATAACATCTGAGGCAAATCTTCTGTTATCTTGTTCACCCGATTATAGGCTTGTATCAACAGAGGATCCCAGTTAAACGTTGCTATGCAATCTTTTCTACGAAGTGACAAGATAAGATAATCATAGAGCGTTGGCGCTTCAGGAATCTGCATCTGTCGATAATGACCAACAATGCCATCCTCTATTTGCCTGACTACCTCGGCATATTCCGATTTAGAGGCCAATTCAGAGTAAATGTCTTCAATGTTGTTACTTTTGGTCTCCAGTTTTACACCATCCAACAAACCATCGATCCCGATTTCATGCATAAAGTTTTCCATAACAGGACTCTGGCGACCATATTTATCCCCATAGGGAATGGTTGCCTTTGTCGCTCCAGCACCCAATATAAAAAGATGTGGCCGTGAACGCATTATCTCTGCTAAATCATAATCTTCAAGCTGTTTCATACTCTTCTCGTGTGATAGGTGTCTCTGGGTCTACAATGAGGACTTCATCGTAGGTCAGACCATAAAGACGATAGACCTTCTTGTCTATCTCGTTTTCTAATGAACTTGTATCTGCCTGTGGGGCTTCTTTCTTGTTTTCTATGATGTTTTTTACTACAGTCTCAAAATTCTGAATGTCTTTGGGTATTTTTATTGGAATTTCATTTAATGGTTTCGCATATAGCTCTAGAATATCTCCTTTTCTTTTCCCCATTGTTTTTAGCCAATACAATACAAGCTTAGAATTTAGGATACCCAATAAAACATATATGAATGTTTCATTAAAAGGAATTAGATAAGCGACATCTTTGGATGCAAAGAATGAGGACTCAGAAATAGAGAATATATTTTCTTTACTCCTGTAAGGAGCTACAATTTTCCTGGACGTAAAGTATATTTCCTTCTTCGGAGTAAATAAAACAAAGTAATTCCCATTCTTTAGCCATTTTTTTACAACACTTGCTGCTATCTCATTTTTAAGGAAATTTTCTTTCAATGCAGTAATAATAGGCTTGAATCTTTCAAAATGTTGTTTTAATGATTCTGGCAAATGTATTGGAACACCTTCGTCTTTAACATAAATAAGCCATCGATTTGTTTCGTGTTTTGTATAATACTTCTGAATATCTGAGTTTTTATAGAACGGTTTTATGTATGATGATTCTTCCTTCGTTAAATTAAGAGATCTAAGTTCTTTATCCGATAGGACATATATGCCATCGCCCTTTTTTGCCCCATCAATCCTAAACTTTTCAAGATGTTTATTACTTACAACATCAGACAAAGTTACAATCCCCATTGTGATAAAAGCATATGAAGAAAGTGGGGTACTATGAGCAGATATTTTATCCTCTAAAGTACCGCCATTATTATTAATCTCACAGCTACTTATTATTATATGATTGTCATTATCGGAAAATAGTTCCTGTTTTTTCTTGCAATAAACTTCCGTTTCATCGCTATCAGACCTCAGCATTTTTGCAATTTCTGAATTTGTTTTAAAGCCCCGACTATTAAATTTTATAATAATTGTAGCTTTTTCGCATATGTCTTTTTGCAACATCGTAATCGCATTATGTTGCCCCAATGCAGATTCGAACAATTTTGTTTCTCCGAAATCAATAATTTTATAAATATGATTTTTTTTAATTCTTGTTCGCAATTTTAAAGCCCCTGTTGCAGTATAATAGTAATTTGTGGTTATAAAGCAAAGAACTCCTTTATCGCATATTAAATCTAAACCTTTGTGTATAAAGAAATAAAAATAATCCATCCACCTCTCAAAATACTTTTCTCCCCATGACGTAGCTTGAACTTTGTGGAATATTTCTTCATTTCCTTTAGATCCAATATATGGAGGATTTGCTATGATTATATCAAATTTATCTCTTACATCAAACATCCACTCTGGGTCAAAGAACGATGATGAAATATTTTGGTCAAACATATCCCACGAAGACAATTGAAGAGCTTCTTTATTGCCAACTGCTCCATCAGCCTTTAGCATATTTGCAATTTCAACTCGTAATGAGGAAACACGTTCTTTATATTTTCTTTTTGTCTTAACTGTCTTTGCTCCAAAAATTTTGTGCTTAGCAAGAATCATTTCAGCTTCCTTTATCTTGATTTCTTTTGAATCAAAGAGAGTTATGTCTTTCTTCTCTAATCCAATCAACGTATTAGCTGCCACAAACTTTGCCTCGAGATTTGGCAAAGGACGAATGCCAAAGTTGTCAACAGGATTGTTGTTTGTTTTCTGGTCAACTACCAAGGAGATAAAGAAACGGAGTTTGCTGATTTGGATAGCAATGGGCTGGATATCCACGCCATAGATACAGTTTTCTATCAGGTAGAGTTTGCGGGCATAGTCGGGACGATTGATGCTTTCGTTGAAACTACGCTCGATGTCGGCAACGATTTCCGCACGCTCTTCATCCGTGGCGTTGTGATATGCTTCGGAGGTCTCACTGATAGCATTATTGAGCATCATGTCTTTCCATTGCTCGTTGTTGGGGTCAAGCTGCCCTAGAATATGCACCATCTGCTGGAGCATACCCATCGGGAAAGCACCAGAACCACAGGCGGGATCGAGTACTTTACAGTCATAAAGCGACTGCATAATCTGGCGTTTTTGGTCATCGGTCAGAGTCGGTCCCTCGTCCGTGTATTGAATCAGTTTTCGATATTCTGGTTCCAAGTCCTCACCTACTGTACGTTTCAGGTGAGCCACCAGGCTTTCATCCACCATATATTGTACAATCTCACGGGGCGTATAGAACGATCCTGTTTGCTTGCGGGCTGTTGTCTGCGTCTCTGGGTTGTAGGCTGCCAATAGGTTCTCAAACACTTTTCCCAACAGCTCTGGATCGAGTGACACTTCCTGGTCGAAGGGGGTATTCTCTTCAACGGTGAAGTTATAACGCTTCAGAATGTCAATAATACCCCGTGCACTAACCTTCTTTTTTTTCTTGTCGCCATACCATTCTGAAAGGTCTATATTCTTACCGACCTCATCACCAAAGAATAGAAAGTCGGGTATCACCAACTGGTCGCTGATGGCCTTGCGGTCTGTGAAAGCATCAATATAAATGCCTTTGTCCTTGTCGTCCAAGCAGTCGAACAAACCACCATTCAAGAATGGTACATATTTGTTTGCCAACTCTACAAACTTATCAGGATTGATAAACAAATCCTCATGGCGCATCAACTTGTTATTGTCATAATCGCCACGACCATTGCGGAAACGACGTTCTGAAATGGTATCCTTACCCTCTGGAGTGATAGGACTGTTGAGCATGGCAAAGAAAAGATTTTGCAAGATTCCCTTATAATATTTGCTATCATAACTCTTGCCGAACAAATTTACTATGTCATGAGGTGTAAATCCTTCTATAAGTTCAGAGGCTATATATTGCTCGTCGAAGAACTCGTCTGGCACCAAATGACGCTGCTTGAGGAACCAGACAAAGATGAGTCGGGTTATCAAACGAATCATGGCCTCAGAATTGTACCTCTGATTATCCTCTAACGTCGTCAAGTCGTTGGGGAAGCGTACCACCATGATTGCCCAAGCATACCAGTCGCTGAGTTCCTGATAGAAAGCCTTGGTAAGCACCTCTACCGAGAAACGGTTGCGCAAATCCTCTACACTTATCACACGACCGTATTCATTCAGATATTTGTTAGGGGTGTAATATGCTATACCCTTACCGAGATAATAGGAGTAGCGATGAGGATTGGAGTAGCGGCGACTGATGCGAGAGGAATCTTCCGATTGGTCGAGTGTAATCTCAATCAGCGAGAAACGATAGTTGCTATCGTCATCCTTTGGCACAAAGAACACCAAAGCACGCTCGCAGAACTCATCAGCCAGCAGTCGGAAAGCCTCTTTCGTCAGACCTACACGAGCATCATGCTTTGAACTATGGCGCACTTCGTAAACGACCAAGCCAAGTGACTCACATTCTCCCAAGCGTATTACTTGCTGAGTATATTGGAACTGAACCGGATTGTTTATAACACTTGACTCCTGCTGAAAATCCTCTGGCAGGAAACTGGTTCTCAGAAAGGAGAGAAACTCTGCGCGATTGTATGCTTTATTGAACTCCATATCTCGTATGCTACTTTAATTCTTCTGCTAATATGATTGACTCCTCACCATCATCCACATGATTACATGTTTCGATGATGCGGTTAATATAGTACTCGTCTATCTGATCAGGCAGCTTGTGGTAATCTGCTGGCTTCAACTGATTGATAAAGCGAAGCTCATAACCAGAAAGACCATCATTCTGAATCACCTTCATCAGATCTTTAAGATAATCCGCAGGCAGGGCTTTGCGATTCAACATTACCTTAACCTTTTGCATGGCTTCCAGACGGATTTTCTCGTTTTTGTCTTTGATATCGCTGCTGAACAGGTGGGACTTGGTCAACTGATAGGCAGGCTCGAAAGATTCAGAGAGTGGCGAAGGCTGTTCGGACATCTCTGCTTCGAAAAGCCCAATGGCTTCTTCTGCTGTCAGCTGAACAATCAATCCTTCATCATTACCTATCTTAAAGACGAAGTCGTTACCTTTCTTGCCAAACATTAGGACTCCGCTTCTTGGCTTTGCAACAGAACGGCCAGTACGGGCACGATGCGGCAGTTGCATGGCTTCATCGAAAATCTCTGTTCCCTTGGCTGCATTCAGCAACTTCTGGTACTTAACGTCCCATGAGACCTCTTCGCTCTTGGCCATTTCCTTGCGATATTGTTCTAAGAAGTAGGACTGTATCTCTTCATCCTTTGTCAGCACCTTGGTATCTTCTCCCATGATGGCATGAATCATAGCCATCTTTAGCGTGGAGATTTCCTTGGTACGGGTTTCCGATTCGCCCACATCGGTTGGGAAATAGTTGTAGATATACAACTGGTTGAACACCTTCTTATTAACACGATTGATACGCCCTATACGCTGAATAATGCGGGTCGGGTTGTAGGGTATGTCGTAGTTGATAACGGTTCCGGCGCGATGCAGGTTGTATCCTTCAGAAATGGCATCAGTGGCTACCAGTATTTTATAGTCATCCCGCTGATACTCCTTTTTCTCTCCAGCATTGAAGTTAGCGTTGATGGTGTTCTTGTTGGCTTGAGAAGCATCTGCAGAGGTGTATTTGAATACGGGAAGACCGTATGCCTGCAAAGCCGCACCAAGATAATCGGCGGTATCGGCAAACTCAGTAAACACAATGATTTTTCGCTGGGGGTCCTTAGCAATTTGCTTGTCTAAGATGCCCTTGAACGATTCCAATTTGGGGTCGCTCATGATAGTTCCGTCCTCTCCGAACCATTTCTTCTGTATCTCTAAAAGGAGAGCCATATCAGCCTTGATGTCCTCAACGAAGGACTCCTTGATATACTTCATGTCGATTTCAAAGAAACCACGTTTCTCATACTTTTCGTATGTATCCGTAATGAGGTCGTTACCATCATCATCGGTCTTATAGAAGTCATCAACATCGGGCAGATTACCTTTTTTATAGACAGGCATTTTGCCCTTTCCCTCAATCCATTTTAAGATTTGACGAGAACTACCTATCATATATTCCAATGACATACGGAAGGCATATTCTGAACTTTCAAAGCGACGCACGAGCAAACGACGCATGAATTTTGCAACATTGGCCTGTCGTCCAAACAACAGATTCAGTTCAACACCTGTCTTTTCTTCCAATAGGTCGGAAAGTTCCTGTCTTAATTCCTCTTTAAGATATAAGACAGGAGAGTATCGGGCCGCCTTGAAGCGGTATTTCCCATCGTCCCTGTGTCTGCCTTCATCTTCGCTGATACGGTCAAGCGTTTCAAGATACAGGTCTTTCAGACTACTCAGGTCATAATCCAGTTCTATGGGGTCGTTGGGAATAACCAATTGGATGTTCTGCTGTTTTAAATCTTCTGCGTATTCGGGTATCTCCTTTAGGTCTATACGCGAACGGCGAATGACAAGTGGACTGATAATAGATCGAATCTCGTTAGCAATACGTCCAGCCTCATTTGAAACCTCTGCATCAGTTTTCTTCCCCTCGCGTTGGTCTTTCCGAAGTTGTTTGTAAGTAATAATCAAATCTTTGAACTTGGCCCCCAAATTATCAACCGTCTTCAAGGTAGATTTTGTTGGAATCTGGAAAAGTTTCAACATCGCATAAATGTCATCAGGACGGTTGTTAAAGGGGGTTGCCGTCAACAATATCACCTTATTACCCGAACAAAGCTGGTGCAGAATGGTGTAGTCAATCGTGTATTCGTTACGGTAACGGTGAGCCTCGTCAACAACTATTAAATACTGCTCGTCTGCTTTCACTATTCGTTCGTAATACTTCAAGGCATCTTCAAGTTTTCCTGTGGTGTAGATGGATGCAGTAAAGCCGAAGTCATCACGATAACTGCGCCATTGTTCTTCCAAGTGAGGCGGACAAACCACAAGTGTTCTCAGTCGGAGATTACGGGCAACGGTAGATGCGATGATACTTTTACCAAGTCCCACAACATCGGCTACTATCACACCATTGTGATTCTTGATGGCATTGATGGCCATCTGTACGGCATCCGTCTGGTATTTCAGATTGGAGAACTTGCCATCGGTAATATCGTAAGGAGTCAGCAGGTTCTCTGTTGTGGGGATAGCAAAGTATTCCTTGAGTACACGAAGGTACATCTTGTAGGGGCTATACAGCTTTTCAAACCAGATTCGGTCAATAACCTTCGCGTCGAAGTCATCGATATGATCCTTGTCGGCAATAATCATAGATTTCTCCCAAAGCTCCTCGAAAATGGTCTTCGCATCAGTATATGATTGCTTGTCATTGAAGCGAGCATTAATCTCTACATGACCAGCCAGGCCTTCGTAGGAAAGATTACTGGAACCAGTAATGACAGAGCCTGGGTCTTCACCTCCCTCGTTAATCTCTTCGCGATAGTCAAAGATATACATCTTGGCATGACAAGGCTCGTCGGTCTTTCTGATTTCCAGTGTTCCAGCCTTTATCTTGTCATAGAATAGTTTGAAGGACTCCAGCTTTGGTTGGCTATCAAGGAAATCAGTTTCGTTAAACAGTCTTACGAAATGGTTGTAGTAATCATCTTTGAGTTGACTGCGGGACTTACTGTAGTCGGCTAATATATCTATCTCACGGATGTATTTCGTAATGCGCGTGTCTATATCAAGTCCAACAAGGATGCGTACGTGTTTGTCAATCAACTTTTCGGAAATAAGCTTATATCCAGAGAAATAGAAATACCCTACAAGCACATCCAAAGATTGACTCTTTGGAAGAATCCCGTTGATAATATCAGACAAAAGTTTATCTTTGTTTCTTATGAAACTATTCTGGGTCATACTTCTTTCGTAGAATTTATCAGTTCTTTAATATCCACTTGCAAGCAACTTGCAATCTCTATTAGGGTACGCAAATCTGGCTGCGACGTATTTGTACACCACTTTGAGATGGTTGCAGGGTCTTTCCCTATTTGTTCTGCCAGCCATTTCCCTGTTCTTTTCTTCTCAACAAGAACCACTTTGATTCGATTTATATCCTTTGTCATTTGGCAAATGTATTGACGTTTGACGCAAAGATATAAAAAAAACGGCAAATACGTATGGTAATTGTCGTTTTTGCGGAATTTTTTATTGTTTTTTATGATTCTGCCACTTCTATATTCCCAAGACGGGTATCCCAATTACATCGGCATTCTTGCTTGGGCAAGCGTCCCTTTGGGCCGAGCGGCCATTGCTGCCACCAACGAATGCCCACCTATTGAGAGTCTCATTTCTGATATCAGCAACCCAATGCGTATTATAGCTAATTCCCATTGGTAAAACGAACTGAAACGAAAATTTAGACAAGTTTAGACAGGAATTTTAAGCGAAATTTACTTGACTTTTGAGCAAGATTTTAAGCGAGAATCTTTTGAATCCCCTTTGTTTAGGGCATTTCTCGATTAGAAAATTTACGTGGCGTTAAGCGAGATTTACGTGAGATTTAGACGAGCTTAGACGAGAATTTAGACGGGATTAGACGAAATCTAAGACGAAAAAGAAGTGGAGAAGGAACCTTAGCCTACTCCACCTCTTATATATATAGAGGAAATCTACCAGCCTAAACCTTTCTTCTTAGTGCCATCCCAGTTGGTCAACTCGTCGGCATTGCCATTGCTACCTCCAACGGATTGTCCTCTTATTGACACGCACATTTCAGAAGCCAGTTGGCCGATGCGAAGTACAGCTGTGTCCCACATGAACTGAGAGATTGAACCAATGGTCTCTTCTGCCATTTCAGCGATGCCACTGACAGCAGTTGCGCACGTCGGAGCATGTTCAGTCAGTTCGGACGGCAAAATTCAGTCAGCTGAATGAGGCGATTTTGGCTTAAGTTTCTGGAGTTTCTCGAATCATTATACTACCCATCTGCTTCCTTGGGGCCACCTTCAGACTCTCACCACCCTTCTTACCTCCCACCATCCCGCTTGAATCCTACCTAAACCCATAGAGTTGGTATAGAGCTGGTATAGAGTTGCTATAGACATGCTATAAACTTAAATCAAACAAGTCTCGTTTCTCTCGTCTCAATAGTATCTTTACTACGTAAAGATAGTTTTTGCAAGACACACATTTCTTTGCAAAGATACACATTTTCTATAAAGATAACGTCAATTATTACAGAATAATTTGCAAAATTCTTTTTTCATACTTTACTTCGTGCTATTGTCGCGCTGAGACGGACTTCTTCATAATGACTCATGTTTCCGCCTCCGTCCCAATGGGGATGGACGTGGAAATTTTGTCGTTATCATATAAAGAAGCCCGGCTTGCAAATTGCAGGTCGGGCTTTGATTTTGTTTTGAGTCAGCATGTTATGAGACCTCAATGGCCTTGGTGACTTTCTCCTTCGGTTCGGTCTTCGGCATGGTGATGGTCAGGATGCCGTCCTCAACCTTGGCAGAAATCTGGTCTTTCACCACATCGTCTGGCAGTACGTAGTTCTGCTCGTAGTTAGAGTAGCTGAACTCACGGCGCAGATAGTGATGGTGCTTGTCCTCATGCTTGTGTTCCTGTTTGTTCTCAATGGCGATGGTGAGGTTGCCCTCGTCGTTGATGGCTACGCGGCAATATTCTTTCTTGATGCCTGGAGCTGCAAGTTCCATTACATAGCTCTTGTCTGTCTCCTTGACATTGACTGCGGGTGCTGTACTGTTGGCACGAGGCATAAAATCAGTGTTAAAGAAATCATCAAACATTGTTGGGAACCAACCATTGCTTTTCATTAATCCGTTCAACATAATCAATACCTCCTAATTATATTTTTAAATTTGACATTTTGTTACTTGATTGCCTCTGCTTTCGCTTCGGTTCTCACCAACAGGTAAGCAAAGTACATGCCTATGGAAAGAATCCATGCCAGAATGACAATCCCAGAAGTCAAACTGGCACGGAATTTAAACTCGATTAAACTATACTGACAATTTATTAAACTCGGTTAAACATTGGGAGTCACTTGTTATTTTCCACCCACTTCTGCATGTCTGTCTTAGATGTGCGATTCAGCAGTATGCCCTCTTTCCAATTCAGATTGGAATAAGCGGCTTTCAGGTCTGTGCAGGCCTTCTTGATGCTACTTCCTCCTGACGTTGCAAAGGGGATGACGGTCTTGCCGTTGAAATCGTAGGCTTCCATAAAGGTGTTGATAATCGTCGGGCAGGTGTACCACCAAATGGGGAAACCGACATAGACGACATCGTAGTCCTTCATGTTTGTGAGTTTGCCTGTGATTGCAGGACGGGATTTCTTATCCTGCATCTCCACCGACGAACGACTCAGCTGTTCTTCAAATTGTTCCATTGTTTCTCTTAAACTTTGTTGTAAAACGAGGCAAATTTACTCATTTCTGCCCGATTTTCAGTACTTTTGTGCCAACAATTAGGATTGTTTATGAAGATATGATAGAAATTGGACTAAAACATACGAGCGAATTGACAGTAACAGAAGATGTTATTGCAATAACTGTTGGGTCTGGAGACTTGCCAGTTCTGGCAACTCCTATGATGATGGCATTGATGGAAAATGCTGCTATGCTTGCCGTTGCTGACGAACTTCCTGAAGGTTGCACAACTGTTGGTGGTCATATCGAGTCTTCCCATCTGAAGCCCTCAAAAATTGGTAATGTGGTTAGGGCAGTAGCCGAAGTGACCAAGGTTGACGGAAAGAAGATTGAGTTCAAGGTGGCTGCCTACTCTGGCAATACGTTGCTTGGCGAAGGTACACACCTGAGATTCATAGTAGATCGAGAGATATTCATGTCAAGACTTGGATAATACAAATCTATTTGGAGAGACAAGATGAGTAAGCGGGATTATATTCAGGCAAATAAGGACTGGCTTTTGGCCAAGTCGAAGGAGGAAGGTGTAAAGGCTCTTCCAAAGGGAATCTACTATAAGGTATTGATAGAGGGTAATACATCAAGTGCTCAGCCGACTGTACGCAGTATTATCACTGCCCATTACACGGGTAAAACCATTGATGGAAAGCAGTTTGACAGCAGTCGTGGCGGTGTGCCGTTGGCTTGCAGACTCTGTGACTTAATAGAGGGCTGGATCATAGCCATACAACAGATGCATATCGGCGACAAATGGGAACTCTACATCCCTGCAGAGGTGGGCTATGGCAAGTTCTCACAACCAGGCATCCCTGGTGGCTCTACACTGATTTTTGAAATTGAATTGTTAGACATAGGATGACACTAAGAGAACTTATACAATCTGTAGATTCTGAGCAATACGGCGATTCTCCGCTATATCAGAAACTATGTGAAACGAAGCCTGAATACGGTTCAAACATTCGTATTCAGGTGAAGCTAGTTGGTGGTGAAATAGCTATTACCAATGTTCATGTAGAATCGTTGGGTGACATTATCACTTATCCCATTGATGTTGATCCAAACTTGAACATATCTAAAGTTCAGCTTCTCGATGCCATCCTACATGAGCTATCCTCCAATGGCTTCAGCGACTCTGAGGAGTCTGACTTCTGGAGCGACTTTGACAATCTGCAGAAAGCAAAGATAGTTCGATGACTGATTTTGATTCCATCTGGCGCACTCAGGATGAAATCAGGACGGTGGTTAATGCCGTTCTGGGAAAATACATCTGGAATCTGAGCTATAATGAGCGAAGGATGGCCATTGAACTGGAGTTGGCCAAGTATTTGGAGGAGGAAGAGGTTGACAAGCTTATCAACCAGTTTCCTATACCTGCAGACTATGACGGTGTAGGCTCGAAAGGAACAAAGTTCGTGTTTTACATTTAAAAAGGGTAATCGACTTGTCGCTTGCTACTAAAAGGACGCAAGAACTCCCATTTCTGAGAATTCCCCGTGTCCTTTTTTGAAGGCATATATAGAGGCAAAACGGAATCCTTATCTGCGTCCGAAATGACCTGCATTGCTGTGGCCGTGGCGTGGTGTGTTGTTTGCCAAGGTGTGGTTTGTAATACCGTGACGCTTGTCAACTTTCACAGGAGCCTTTGGGTGATGCGGAGCAGGTGCAGGATGGTGCACAGTTGGAGCATGGTGATGTACTGCGGGCTTGTGCATGTGAGCATAGTGTGAGCCGTGAACTCTGTTATGACCACCCTTGTATGTCACGAACACCGTTGGACGGTCATTGTAGAAATGTCCTCTGTTGTAGTGAGAGTACACTGCAAACGTCCAGCTGCCAGCCTTCCAAGCCACAGGACGATAGAAGTGGGAGAGAGCCACATACTTGTCGAACTGCCAGCTGTTCAGGACATAGCGGAGGTCTGCGTTACGGCGATCCCACCAGATGCCGAAGACATCACCGTGTCCGTTCAGACTCATCAGGTAGTCGAGATTGATCTCATAGACTGCCTCATACTGTGCAGCGGTGAGGTTGAGCTCGTAAGCCATCTTGTCAGAGAGGAAGAGGGCCTCGTTCTTTGCTGCGTTATAGCTCATTGCGTTGGCAGAGATAGTCATGACCATCATCATTGCCAGGATCATCATCTTCTTCATATCTTAATCTCCTATACTTTAAATGGTGAGACATCTTGTAACTTGTTTACGCTGCAATTGAAGTGCAAGGCGAATGCAAAGTCAAACTTGTTTGAGCTTTGCTGAGCCGAAGCCTTCAATCGCCGTTGTAACTTGTTTGCAACGGCAAAGTACGGCATTTTTCGGCTGATTTGCAAAGGATAAATCCTAAAGTGGAGGGGTGAAACTCCTAAACCTTAGTAGGATTTCCCCCTCCAGCATCCTTATTCTGCAAGAAAATTAGTAAATTTGCAGCCATTAAATATAGATATATGGAATTCAGAGAGATGAGACGCAAGCGCCAGCAGCTTGCAGAAGAAGAGAGCATTGGCATTTTGGAGAAAGCTACGGCAGGAACACTGGCATTGCTGGGTGATAATGATTATCCGTATGCCGTTCCTATCAGCTATGTCTATCATGATGGGAAGTTATACTTCCATAGTGCTATGGCTGGCCATAAGGTGGATGCCATCCGCAAGTGCGATAAGGCATCTTTCTGTGTCATCGAGAAGGATGATGTTCAGCCGGAGAAGTACACCACCTTCTTCCGTAGCGTGATTGCTTTCGGCAGAATCCACATCATCGAGGACGAGCATGAGAAGTTGGAAGTGGCCCGAATGCTTGGCAACCGCTACAATCCGAATCATGATGAAGCCCTGCAAAAAGAGATTGAAAATGGGCTTTCTCGCATGCTGGCCATCCGCTTTGACATCGAGCATCTGACGGGTAAAGAAGCGATAGAGTTGGTAAGAGGGCGTCAGAATAATGACTGATTCTGATTGCATCGCCACACTCTGACCAAGGTCAGAGAATCCCCAGATAGTCGAAGAATTTGTCAGGCCAATAGTTCATAATCAGTTCGTCTGGGAAGTCAGTTTCTGCAAGAAGCGGATAAAGACGCTCGTAGTCGGCAATCTGGAATGAGATGTGGGCATCGCTGCCGAGAATGGTAGGAACCTCGTACTTCTTGCAGAGGCGCAGGATCTCCAGATTGTTATCCCTTGCCACTGTCTTATGCCGTTGTGGAGCCAGCGAATGGTTGTTCACCTCCAACAGCGTATGCGCCTCCTTGGCTGCCAACACTAATGGCTCGAAATCGAGTTCGCAAGAGCCGTCGCCCGGATGACTGATGATATGAATCTTCGGATTCTTGATGACATTCACCAGCCCTTGTGTATTCTCCTCTTTCGTGCCAGCATGATACCATGCAGCATGAACGCCAGCTATGACAATGTCGAGCCACCCAATTTGTTCATCAGTCAGGTCAAGGCTTCCTTTAGTATCAAGGATATTGATCTCGCAGCCCATCAGCAACCGTACACCGTACATCTGACGAGGCACCACGAACATATTCTTGAAATACAGCGTCGGACAAGTACCAGGCACACTTGGCCCATGTTCGGTGATTCCCAGCGCCTCCAGTCCCATGTCGGCAGCGGCCTTTGCCATTTCCTGCAGACTGCTGTAGGCATGGCCCGATGCCACCGTATGTGTATGTGCGTCTAATAATACCTTTTTCATTTATATAAAAAGTATCTATCTTTCTGATAGTTTATGAAAAACATGGATGGCATAGAGCGGGAATATGCGGACATGTCTAACAGCATTGCCAGCCTTGTCATCGATATAATCGAACTCACCGAAATTCTCTAAAGAACAGCGGATGGCCTGTGAGAGCTTCCTTTCACTCATATAGTCCCAGAGGCTTTTCATGCCTCCTTGTACGCCAGCCTTCACTTCGAACGGCAGGATATTTGTTCCGTTGGACAGAACATAATCCACCTCGGCAGTGGCGTTCTTTGCCTGCCGCTGCCAG
>Ga0310695_10002567_pt1 | contig 37942 bp, 32 predicted proteins | sample RumenRJG_04DNA_FD_203882 | JGI IMG/M metagenome (GOLD analysis project Ga0310695, IMG submission 203882) | Bovine rumen microbial communities from Lethbridge, Alberta, Canada - RJG_04 (v2) (version 2) | ecosystem: Host-associated > Mammals > Digestive system > Stomach > Rumen | place: Canada...
GCTATCTTCTGATGGAGTCCACCATCGGAAGTCAGCATGATAGTATCCAAACGATCGAATATCGAGGTATTCTGGTCTGACAGAATCACCAGCGTTCCATTGCCCGTACCACGCTGTGGCTGTACGGTCAGTGAAGGCCAGGGATTATTGAGATCAGGAATTACATTCATGGTCCATGCACAGTTTGCAGTCACTGTAACAGCCTTTTCCTCGTCACCAGAACGGAGCTCGATGCTGCGACCTTCTTCCACCAGCAATATTTCCTTAGCAGGCTTGGCAGTCAGCTCTTCGTCCGACTTACAACCTGTCATTCCTGCCACGATGGGTAATGCAGCCAGTATGGCTATGATATTTCTTGTCTTCATATCTTTCAGTCTTTATATATATAATAAGGTATAGATTAGAAATTGAAATTGAAGATGGCACCTATTGTTACCATGAAGCCACCAGCCGAGATGTCGCTATTGTCAGCGATACGCTCAAAGTTCTTATCCTTGCTGATTCCAATAGAATAAGCAGGATTAGCAAAGAGGTAGATTCGCTCCATTGGGGCGAAAAGCAGTTTGGCACCCACTGACACACAGTTGGCAATAGCACCGTCACCATAAGAATTGGTTCCGTCAGCAACTGTTCCTGAAAGGCGCTCTATCTCGTAGCCTACCTGTGGAGTAATGCCAATACGATCGGTCAATTCAACCTGATAACCCAGCTTAAAGGCCAGCGTAGAACGCTTATAGGTCATAGAACTCAGATAGGTATCGGTTCCATCGACAGAATACCAGGGCACTTCATCAGACTTGCCAAATCCGAAGGTATAACTTGCCTGCAAGTCGAATTTCTTATAAGTAACACCTACAAGGCCTGTTACTCCACCCATAGAACGAATGGAATAACCTGCACCGAAGTAGAAAGCCATTGGCTTGATGTACTTAACACGCTCCATCGAAATGGTGTCGCGAGTGGTCTGGTTATGACGAACAATATATTCCAGTCCGCTCTTGGCAACATAGCCCTTGCGAGTCAGGTTAATCTGGTAAGTACCAACGGGCAGAGTGTGCGATTCCGTCAGGTCAATAGGAGTGTCTCCGTTAATCGTTGCCACCGCATTGCGAGGACGGGTATAAAGACTCAGACGACCGGTATGAGGTGTAGGTTGTGCAGCCTGCACAGTATTTTGCTTCTGCGCAACTACTGTAAACGAAGTCTTCTCTGGGTCGCAGTCGGCCTTGCGGGTCTCTACAACGTAAGAACCTTCGCGCAACTGGGTCTGCCAAGTGCCATTGCCCACGTTCTTACCCTCGAACCATATTTCTGCACGGTTATCAACGTTTATCGTCACATCACCAAAGTGATCGGACATATCGCGCTGCTCGACGTTAACCAGACGAAGGCTGGCATCGTCGTCGGTAGTAATAATGAAAGAGGTCTCACCCTCGAAGCGGTCCTTCAAGGCACGAACGGTGTGACGACCGTAGTTCAAGTACTTGTGGTTAATGGGCGACTGACCCACGTTTTCGCCATCAATGTAGATGGTTGAATTGGCCATCTGCGAGTTGATGGTAACATAGCGACCGATACCGATGTCCAGATACATCTCGTAGGTTCTGGCACCATCGATAGTTACAGGATAATAGTACTCACGCAGAGAACCATAGTTTCTGTGTCGGATAGTGAGTTTCTTAGAACGACGAGGCACATAGAGCCAGATTTCGCCATCGTGATCCTCACTGGCAACAATACCCAGCGAACCACCATCAAAGGTGAATCCGCCCTCAGGAGCCTGAATCTTAATCAAAGCGGCTTTCTCGCCGTTTTGGTCAAGCTTTTGTGTACCATGCGTGTTCGCTGTCATGTCTTTCTCCAGCTTTTCGAACTTAAGAACCTTGATATTCTGTGCGTTCAGGCACATGGCCAAAAGAGCTGATAATGTTAGGAGTGCTAGTTTTTTCATATCATTGTAATTATAGTTATTTCACATCTTGGGGCAAAGATAATCATAAAAAACTATAAAACCAAACAATTTGAATAGAAAAAACGCTAATGTGACGAATTTATCACATTAGCGTAGGTTGTGGGCGTTGACGGATTCGAACCGCCGACCCTCTGCTTGTAAGGCAGATGCTCTAAACCAGCTGAGCTAAACGCCCTTGCTTTTCAAAAGCGGTGCAAAGGTACAAAGAAAAATGAGAAATGAGAAATGAGAAATGAGAAATTTGCCTTTCGTTAGCATTATTTAACAAAACAAAGACCGTTTCGTCTTGCAAAACCCTCATTTCTTCATTTTTCATTTACATTTCTCATTCCTCATTCCTCATTTCTCATTTCGACTTACAGTCGATACAAATCGCTGGCAGCCATCAGCTCTACCTTCTTTTCTGCCAGGATTCGCTCGCAACTCTCCAAGTCGGTAGGACGAATAATGACATGAGCCACATCGCCATTGGCAAACGAATACATATACTCGATAAAGACACCAGCCTCCGACAGATATCTCATCACCTTAGCCAGCGAACCACTGGTGTTAGGACATACAAAACCTATCACATCAGTGATTTTCACTGCAAAGTGAGCTGCTTTCAGCACCTGATAGGCTTTATCAGGGTCGCTGACAATGCAACGCAGGATTCCGAAATCCGAGTTATCGGCAATACTCATGGCAGAGAGGTTAACACCTGCCTCGCCCAATACGTCGGTTACCTCAGTGAGGCGACCTGACTTATTCTCCAGGAATACAGATAATTGTTTTGCTAACATAATATTTATAATTTTATTGAAGTTTTCTCTTGTCATTCACACGCTTGGCCTTACCCTCAGAGCGCTCAATGGCCTTTGGCTCAACCAGTTTTACCTTGAATCCCAGACCAATCACACTACGCAGTTCGCCTTCCAATTTCTTCTGCAGACCTACCATCGTAGCCATGTCGTCGGTGAAATATTCTTCCTTCACCTCTACCTTCAACTCAGAAGTATCGGTATTGTTCACACGATCAACAGTCAGGAAGAAGTGTGGCTCAAATTCCTCTTGCTTCAGGATAACATCCTCAATCTGCGATGGGAATACGTTGACGCCACGGATGATCAACATATCGTCGCAACGACCCAGAATTCGATCCATACGAACCAGCGTACGTCCACACTTACATTTATCATAGTGCAGGGCTGTCAAGTCGTGGGTACGATAGCGCAACAGAGGCATTCCCTCTTTGGTCAGATGGGTAAAGGTTAACTCGCCCAATTGTCCCTCAGGCATTGGCTCGCCTGTCTCTGGATTCAAGATTTCAGGATAGAAATAGTCCTCGTTCAGGTGAGTTCCACACTGATGTTCACACTCATAGCCCACACCAGGACCAGCAATCTCAGACAATCCATAGATATCATAAGCCTTGATGCCCAACGATGATTCCAACTTCTTGCGCATCTCCTCTGTCCAAGGTTCAGCACCAAAGGCACCTATTTTCAGCTTGAACTCGTCTCTTTTCCATTCGCACTCATGCATAGCTTCTCCCAAGAAGAGTCCATAGCTAGGAGTACAGCAGAGCACCGTTGTACCAAAATCGTGCATCAGTGTCATCTGCTTCTGGGTGTTTCCACTTGAGATGGGAATTACACTGGCACCGATATTCGTAGCACCATCGTGAGCGCCCAGACCTCCAGTGAACAAGCCATAGCCATAGGCTATCTGGAAAATATCATCCTTCGTAGCACCATAGGAGGTAAAGGCTCGCGAGATGGCCTCAGCCCACATGGCCAAATCCTTGCGGGTATACAACACAACAACGGGTTTACCTGTCGTTCCACTCGAAGCATGGATGCGGACAATCTGCGACATGGGCACAGCAGCCAGTCCGAAAGGATAATTGTCGCGCAAGTCGAGCTTATTGGTAAACGGCAACTTGGTGATATCGTCAATCGACTTGATATCACCTGGTTCAAGTCCCATCTCCTGGAACTTTTTACGATAGAACGGGGTATTGTGATACACATACTCCGCCATTTTCTTCAGTCGGATGCTCTGGATTTCGCGCAGTTGTTCGCGATCCATGCACTCCACGGTCTCATTCCAAATCATTGTTCTTTCTTTTTCTTTAATTTCCTATTAGTTGTTGTGTTGACTGCAAAATTAATAATTTTAAATGAGAAATGAGAAATGAGTAATGAGAAATTTTCATTTTTACACAAAAAAAGAGTTCCAACGCATTTCGTTGAAACTCTTTGGTGGGCGCTGAGGGATTCGAACCCCCGACCCTCTGCTTGTAAGGCAGATGCTCTAAACCAGCTGAGCTAAGCGCCCTTTCTTTTCAAAAGCGAGTGCAAAGGTACGTAGTTTTTTTGAAACCACCAAACTTTTGCACCACTTTTTTAATTATTTCTGCTTTTTCGCCTCTTCCAACTCCTTACGAAGCTGTTCATTCTCAGCTTCCAAGTCAGCTAACTGGGCATTCAGTGCATCAATCTCACCCTCTGACAGCGATTCAATGGCTTCAGCCTCTGCCTTCTTTTTGGCCTTGGAAGTACCAAAGCACCAAGTAAGACCAAACTCGAAGGTTATCTGCTGCAAGCGGTCTTTTAGAGCAATGCCTCCATTTCCTTCGTAACTGTTCCAGCCAAGTTCGAAGTTGGCAGCCAGTTTAGGCGTCAAGCGGAAGGTGTTCAGAATGCCAAAGTTGATGTCGCTGGTGTAATGAGCTGCAGACATGTTGCGAGAGAGACCAGCTCCGATATAAGGAATGCAGTTCCAGAGGCGATAAGGATTGTGTCCCAACAGCAAACTGCTGATGTTAAACATCACCTGTTCGTTCAGCGTCCAGTATTTATCTGCCTTCACGCCATCTTCGCTCTTCGAACCCATCTGCCACAGATTCAACTTGGTGCGCAGACCTATCACAGAGGTCATCCAACGTCCGCCAGCCAAGGAGATTCCCCAACCTGTATGACCATCGCCACCTCCGCCAGGGAATTTATGGAAAGGAGCCACCAACGACTTCTCCCCCACTCCGTACCAAGCGTTCCACGTAAAGTTTGCCTGTGCAAACCATTGGCTGTCTTGAGCCATCAAATTCAGCGAAAGGCATAGCAACAAGCCTACCAGAATATGTTTTCTCATCGTTTTTCCTTACCTTATTTTTATAATATGTGACTGCAAAAATAATCAAATAAATCAGAAAAACAAAGCATTTTACTAGTTATTTCGTTTTTTTGTCTTACCTTTGTACCGCTTTAATATATATAATAAGGTAAAAATGAAAAAAATCGTTTTATCAATAGCCCTCATGGCTGCTTTCACAGGCATTAAGGCTCAGGAAAACAGCACAAAGCCATTCAGCCACATGGATTTGGGTGTAACCCTTGGTACCACAGGCGTTGGCTTTGATGTTCAGATGCCCGTTCACGATATCGTGAAGTTGCGTGCAGGTTTCGAGTTTATGCCCCGTTTCACATACAATATGCACTTCGACGTGGAGTCGTTTGATAGCGATGGCATGCCAACCAGTTCAACCCTCGATCGCATGTCGGAAGTATTGTATGGACTGACAGGCTTTAAGGTTGACCAAAACATCACCATGAAGGGCAAGCCCACCATGTGGAACTTCAAGTTCTTAGTGGATGTTTATCCTTTTAAGAACAAGCATTGGCATGTGACAGCCGGTTTCCACTGGGGACCATCGAAGATAGCCGAAGCTGTGAATGCACAGGAGGATTCTCCTTCGCTGTTTGCAGTAGGTATGTACAACCACCTGTATGATATATCCTACAAACATTTGAAGGAGGGAATTTTAACGCCTATCATTGACACTCAAACCACTGGAGCTATATACCTAGACCCTCAGATTGAGCAACAGGTACTGAAAATGGGTAGAATGGGTATTCCTCTTGGAAAATTCACTCATGATGTGGTGGATGCTAATGGCAAACTGCACAAACAGGGCGAGACCTATTATATGGAGCCCAACGAGAACAGCATGGTATTTGCAGAGGCTCGCACCAACAGTTTCAAGCCTTATCTGGGCTTTGGCTATGAGGGTCGACTGATTAAGAACAACGACAAATACCACATCGGTTTCGATGCTGGTGTGATGTTCTGGGGAGGAACACCAAGCATTATGACGCACGAAGGTATTAATCTGGCTAAAGATGTTGAGGATATTGGTGGCAAAGTGGGTTCATACGTAGACCTCGTAAAAGCCTTTAAGGTATTCCCAGTACTGAACCTTCGCATCACCCGTACTATCTTCTAATACTTTCGGAGAAAACTATTTTTCTTTTGGAGTAACAAAAAATACTCTTGGAGAAAAAACAAATACTTACGGAGAAAAAAATTTTTCCCAGGCTTGGAAAAAAGTATTCCCAGCCTGGGAAAAAAGTATTCCCACGCTGGGAATAAATATTAGCGTATAATCATCTTTTTGCCGTTCACGATGTACAGTCCCTTTGAAGGAGCCTGAACACGACGGCCCTGCAGGTCGTAGATAACCTTGGTGCCATCAGTCGTAGACGTAGTTATCTGCTCAATGCCAGTAACATAAGCCTCGTACTCTGCCTCTGTCATAATCTTCAGCACATCGGGAGCAGTACCGCTAACAGCCAGATAACACTTGTTAGCAGGCATATACTGAATGTTGCTCTTTACGAAAGCAGGCTTTCCATCAGCATCAACGCCCAGCATACGCATGGTTGAAGCGTTATAAGCCTTCACATTACGATGACCTGTACTCTCTGCAACATCATTGCAGTAATAATTTCCATTCAGATAGTTATCACCTATCGTTGCTGAAGTACTAGGATCCAACAATGTCAGCTTGTTATCACTGGGAGTAGCACCTGTGCAACGGAACAAGACTGGAGTCTCAGCAGGCACATCACTGGTAATCTCTGTAATAACAGCTACTCCAAAATTGTTGTCCACCTTACTTACACGATAAATCTTTGTAGTTGAAGCAGAAGCCCTAAAGGGGAAACCAGCATACATAGTTGACCAATAAGAGCCATCAGCAGCAGCTGTAACATCAGGCTTTACACCAAAATAGTGCTCACCTTGATCTACAGGCCAAACATGCCAATTGGGATTGGCTCCATTATCGTTAGGATAATAGACTATATATTCAGCGCCCCATTCTTCATAACTCTCATCACCTAAATATTTAGTAGCACTCGCACCACTAGTACTTACTTTCCCGAAAAACTGGTATACATTATTAGAAATCTCTAAATAGTTCAACAAACGACCACCAATCTGGCTAGACATAACCAATCCTTGTCCTATCAAATCGCACTGATTGTTTCCTTCTAATTTAACATAGCAAATGGTTGCAGGATTGTAGGCAACAGAATCCTCGAAGGGTTTCAACATATGTATTGCCCGCAAATCAATTTTTCCAGTACCTGAAATACTGGCTCTAGTATCTACTATTGAAATGTATCGTTCTGTTTTAATATTCTGTACACGATAGTATCCAGAAGTCAGTTGCGCAAAAGCTGCCATTGGGGCTAAAGCCAGTAGATAAAGTAATATTTTCTTCATACGCATATTGTTTAATCAAAAAGAGCCTGGCCTACTTCAACCGTAAGGCCAGGCTCGATATTGAGTTTTCTTATTGATTACTCAGCGATACAGATAGCTACACGGTTCTCAACCTCAACAGCGAATGGCTGGATGGTGTCACCCTTGTAGTCAACCTTGATGCGAGAAGCAGCAATCTTGTGCTTCTTGGTCAACAGGTTGAACACAGCCTGAGCACGCTGCTTAGACAGACGGTTGTTGATGGTAGGATTACCTGTACCACGGTCAGCATAACCCGTTACCTCTACGGTAGCATTGGGGTTAGCATTCAGGTAGTCAGCAACTTCCTGAACCTTAACAAGCTCCTTCTTAGCAACAGTTGTCTGGTTGATGTTGAAGAATACGTCGCGACGGAATGGCTCCTTCACAACAACAGCATTTGTAGGCTCAACGGGAGGACATGGCTTCTCGACGATCTTCTCGACAACCTTCTCAACGATGCGCTCAACAGGCTTTGGAGCCTCGATGGTGCGAGTGGTGTGAGTAGGACCGAGGTTGATCTTCACACCAGCCAGTGCGTTGAAGTACCAGTCCCAGTTCTTAGCCTTCTTACCATTGTAGTGGTCGCTCAGGGTGTTGGCATTTACTTCCAAGCCCAGGCTTACAGCTTCGCTTACTTTGAAGTCGGCAGCAATACCTGCACGAGCATAGCCACGAACCTTTGTACCAGTCCAAGTATAAGCCAAGTTCTCAGGATTATTGCCATCAGCCAGAGTTTCCTTATAATACTGATCTACAAGAGCAATATTCTCCCAGTTGCTTTCCTTGTCCATACCCCAACCAATGTTGGCACCACCACCGATGAATGCGCTCAGGTTGAAGATACGGTTAGGATTGTAACCATAAATCGCGTTAGAGAGGTTGAATGTGAAATCGATGCCAGGAGCAACGTACATCCACTTCCACTTTACAGTGCCACCATCACGGGTCTTAATAGCAGATGCATGACCGCCATTCAAACTTACGATATCATTGTACTGGAAAGAGGTCAAATCAATACCAGCACGGCTCTGCCAAGCGTTCACTGACAGACGAGCACCAAAGATGGGTGAGAACTGACGACCTACAGATACCTGTACATTAGGAGAGATGAGATCTTTGAAATCAATCTCGCCAAGGGTGTACTGGGCACCTCCCTGAATCTGTATGTACCAATAGGGATTGGGCACATACTCTGTCTTAGCCTCCTGTGCAGAGACAGAGAGGGCGCCAGACAGCATCAGGCAAGATAACAATATATTCTTGATTTTCATAATCTTTTCTTATCTTTTAGAGTTGTTTCTAAATACAGAATTACTCGTAAACAGCAATGTAGAATTTCTTACCAGCTACCAAACCATTGTAACCCAAGCACTCGTAAGTGAACTCAAGAACAGTTCCGGTCTTAACATCAGGTACAGTGAAATCGAAGCCATTATCCAAGTTGTAAGCCTTACCGTCAAAGATGGTGTTGAGAGTGCCTACGTTGTAGTCCTTGGCGTTCAACTCTTTGGTGATATTACTATAATCACCAGTTGTTTCCCAAGCACCTGTGATAGCAACATACTTCTTGAATGCAGGAACTACAACCTCACCTGTCAATGATGTAGGATAGAACATAATCTTAGTACCCTTCTTCACCTCTGTAGGAGCTGTGTACAGACGGCTAGGATAGAAGTAACCCTTAAACTGATCACATTTACCAATCAATGCAGGCTGGACGTAACGGTTCAGATTCTTTGCAACAGACTCAACCTTACCGAAGATCTTATTCTCAGCATTGATAATCTTTTGTACATACTTGTCAACGGTGTTGCCTACATTAACATTCAGATTATTGATTGTGCTCTCAAGAGAATTCTTGATAGTAGCATAAAGCTCTGTAATCTCAATATTTGCCGTACCTCCTGCAGTAATTTGAGGAATATCGATTGTATAACCTTCAGCTGAAGATGGGATTTTAACAACACCAACTCCAGGAATATTACCATTATACAAATCTCCCTGTCCAATAGTAACTTTACCAGCTGGAGTACTAGTAGAAGCACTGAAGGTTACTCTCATATAAACGTGCATTTTGCCATCAGCCTCCTGAATAGTATAAACACCATCAACAGTAGGAACAGTTGTTACCACATTTGGCCAAGGAATATTAACAACGATCATCTGAGCAATCTCGTTGATCAACTCCATCTCGAATGCCTTCTCCTTAGCAATAATCTTGTTGTGGAACTTCACGATAGCAGGTGAGAAGTCAGCATCCTTCAGGAACTCGTAACCAAGAGCCTTTGCGCTGAATGCAGCAACATCATACTTAGAAACGTAGTTCTTCCAATCCAGGTCATCCTTCCACTGAGCCTGAACACCCAGACGGGGAACGTCAGCCTTGAAGCCGTCACGAATAGCCATAGCCAACTTAGCAATGTCAGCAGCAGAGTTCTTAGACCAATCCTGCATGAGACCCTGAATGTCGCTAGCAATAGACTTAATGTTGAAGCTCAGAGCAACATCGTCAACGTCATTCTCGTTAATGGTAGCCTTAGCGGTATAGAAGCCATTAGCAGAAGCAGCACGGTTGTAACCCCACTTCAACTGCTCTGTGCAAGTCTCCAGTGGAGAAAGAGCAACCTTAGAAACACTGTTATCAGAAGCACGGAGAGTGAACTCCTTACCATCCATGACAACATTAGAGGGGTTAACAGTCAGATAAATCACACCTGCATTACCCTCTTCCTTAAGCATAGCAACCTCACCAGCCTTAAGCATAATTCTTGGAGCACCGATAGCGTCCAACTCGCTGGTCAGAACAGCAGGAGCCAGAGCCCATGTAGAAGCCTCAGCACCTTGATCACCGGCAGGGAATCTTACAGGATTCTCGAGCTTGCCATAGTAAAGAGCGAGAATATTGCTCTGTACGTCAACAGGATAAGCAAATGAACCGAAGAGAGGATTCTTAGTAGCCTGAATCTCGATACCAGTAACCTCTGCCATCATCACTTCCTTAAGTTCATTCACTACATCACGGAGAGAGTCGATACGAGTGTTCAACTGCGCAACAGCGCCATCGTATGCTGTCTCAAGCTCCTTGATGTTGTTGAACTTAGAATCCTTAATGAAATCATAAGCAGCCTGGGCGTTTTCAACAGCCTTGTCATACGCATCCTTATTATTCTTCATATGGGTCAGCAGACCAGCTGCCTCAGCTACCATGTCACCCAACTCACCACCTGTATCCCATCCTACGAGCAGGTTACGGAGATAAATAGAGTCGTTCTTGGAACGATTCAAAGCCTCATCAGCAATACCCCTAGCTGTTGCAATAGCAATGTTGTTCTGGTGAATCAGCTCAGCATACTTGGGGAAACTGTCGTTCTTCAACTCATTCTTGTAAGTTTCCAAAACATCAAGACGATCCTTGATAGTTCCCTTAGCTGTAGGATAATTATCACCTACCTCAGAATCATACTGACTCTGCAGGACATAATCCTTCATAGCAGAAACCTGCTTGTCGAAAGCAGCCTGCATGGTAAGATACTTCTCCTGAAGTTCAGCATAGTTGTCACCATTGTAGTCTTTACAAGACACAAATGAGCTCGTAGCAGCTACCAATGCAACTGCAAAGAGCAGACCATTAATGATTTTCTTTTTCATTGAACTTAGAATTAAATTAATATTAAAATTTATCGTTTTTTTATTGTTTTTTGTTGTTCTCTCAATCTCATTAACGTGCAGTAAGTAGAGTTTACACCCTACAAACCGCGACAAATTTAGGCTTTTTTTTTTAATTGAGCAAGAAAAAGTTGTTTTTTCTTAATAAAAATTGCAAATTTCTTGATTTCGTAGTCATATTTACCCTATTAAATGCTCTATATCATGTTGTGGAAGGATACTTAATATCGTTCGTCCATCTGGCGTATAATTGACATTCTCACAAGCAAAAAGATCGTTTACAAGCACCTCCATCTCCTCGTTTGACAGTATTTGTCCATAAGGGATAGCTGCATGGCGGGCTAAGGTCTGTGCCAGTTGGGTATTAGCAGTCAATACATCACGGCTGACAGAAGCAGAGGGAGAAGCCAACAATTCCTGCAGGAGTGTGGCTGGTTGTAAACCTTCGATGCCTGCGGGAACACCATTGACAGCATAGCTGGCAGGCCCGAGAGGTGTCAGCTCAAAGCCTAGATTCGTCAGGGCAGGTAATAATTCAGTAACCAAAACAGCCTCAGCAGGCGACAGTTCCACCACTTCAGGGAAAAGCAGGCGCTGACTTTCAGCAGGAGCCTCAGCCAGCTGACGAAGGTATCGTTCATAGCGAACACGAACATCAGCACGATGTTGGTCAATAATCATCAAGCCAGACTTAACAGCCGTCATGATGTACCGACCTTTGTACTGATAGTGAGTGGGCGCAATGTCAGCGGGAACGTCAACAGGAACGGGAGCGTCAACGGAATCATTAAAAAGCAAAGCCTCATCAGGTTTCGGTTCCTTAGGAAGTCCCTCATAAAGTTTTTGCCAATCCTGAGAGGGTTCCTGTCGGAAAGGATTATACTGCGGAGAAGCAGTAACCTTAGGAGCAGCAATCGTTTCGCTGTTGACGGGACTGAAAACAGGAATCTCCGGTTTGCCTTCTGTGTCGAAGTCTATCTGTGGTATTTCACAGAACTGTCCGATAGCATCTTTGACTGCAGCAGCCAGGATTTGCCAGATGGCTTGCTCATTTTCAAACTTGATTTCCGTCTTCGTAGGATGGATATTCACATCGATATCAGCAGGGCTCACATCGAAGTATATAAAATAAGGTACGTGCGTACCTATTTGTATAAGTCGGTCATAGGCTTGCTGGACAGCTTTATGGAAATAAGCATGCTTCATATAACGGCCGTTCACAAAGAAATACTCGTGAGCACCTTTCTTACGGGCCGATTCCGGTTTCCCAGTAAAACCTGTAATCTTACACATAGCAGTTTCCACACTAACAGGCAATAAATCCTGGCCATAACGACGACCATATACATCTATGATACGCTGGCGTAAAGAGCCGCTGCGAAGATTCATCAACTCTTGTCCGTTGCTATGCAGGGTAAAGTTGATGTTGGGATATACCAGCACGATGCGCTCAAAAGCCGTCAAGATATTGTTCAGCTCCGTAGCATTACTTTTCAAGAACTTACGACGGGCAGGTACGTTGAAGAAGATATTGCTAACCGTAAACCGACTACCAACAGCACAAGAACAGGGTTCCTGACTGTCGACGTGAGAACCTGAGAGTTGCAAACAAGTGCCTACTTCATCAGCAGCTCTGCGAGTACGCAGTTCTACTTGTGCCACAGCAGCAATAGAGGGCAAAGCCTCGCCACGAAAGCCCATTGTCTGCAAGGAAAAGAGGTCGGAAGCCTGGCGAATCTTAGAGGTGGCATGACGCTCGAAAGCCAAGCGGGCATCGGTTTCCGACATACCACATCCATCGTCAATAACCTGAATAGAGGTACGACCTGCATCAACCACCAAGACATTAATGGTTGTAGCACCAGCATCCACAGCATTCTCCACCAACTCCTTGATAACAGAAGCTGGACGCTGTATTACCTCACCAGCAGCTATCTGGTTGGCAACACTATCTGGAAGTAGCTGGATTACGTCTGTCATTATTGCCTGTACGTTTAGGTAATTCTCTACGTTTCTGTTCTTTCAATTCCGAACCAGCCTTCTTAGGACGCCAATTGAAAATATCATCTTTGTTCAATGGACGAACATAGTCGAACCACGCATACTGGGGAAGGAAATATTTGTCTGGGGGAATCTGCGACATAGGATAAAGCACACCTGTAGGTTTCTCCATCCAAATTTTCTTCATCTTACGATTCTCCAGGAACATCTTCATCAGCGGAGTCTCTGTATAGTTCAAGCCTATGAGGGTACTGTCCGACTCGTCAATAGGATAATAGACTATCAACACATTATCTATAGCCTGTGTCTCACGAATCTCTCCTTTCTTGAAAAAGGCCTTCATCTCCTTGGACGATACCTGATTGAAATGGACTGAGTCTGCCATTTGCTCAGCAGAGAACGCCTGATTGATGACATGAGCATGGTCGATGGTGGAGTCTTTCATGTAAACCCGAATCTCCTCACCAAACAGTTGCTGATTCATGTTCCAAACAATCGGATCCTTATACATGGTCATACAAGAGTCCTGTGAGTTATAGACCAATGAATCACAAACAGCCTGCAAATCCCTTCTATAGGATCTTACCTTATTATATGCATGAATTTTCCGATAAACAGAATCTGTTCGGATATTGAAAGTAAAAATCTTAAAGGTATCAGCATGCATGTAGAGTGAGTCACGCTGTGAATAATCAATGGCAACGGCTTTTTTGGTAGACATGGCATAGCCTGTGGAATCGTTGTACTCACAATAATCTCCGGTCAACATGTTCTTATTGACCGTATCGTTGTAGATTACATTCATAAAGGCATAGTTCGTTCCATCGTTGGCATTATGATAGACACTATCACCTATCAGCGTCTTTCCACCATCACGAATAACGGAACGGCCAAATAGCTCAGATTGTTTCGTCTTCGTATTGTAATAACCATCCTCACTATAGATATGGCTATTACCAGACGTGATGTTTGAAGGTCCTACGATATGAGCTCGCGATGTCTGGGTATCATAATAAAGCGAGTCCGTTGTCAGATACATATTCTTATCTTTCAGACGCACATCATAATAGAACATTGCCATCTTGGTATCTGTGTGATACTCGCCCCAGTCGGAGGTCAGTACTGATGAGCCATCTACCAACTTACCACCCTCAAAGAAATTACCGAAGTTATACATTCGGTCATAATCCAAGGAATCGGTATAAAGCGTAGACTTGCGATGTTTCAGTATGACATTATATCGAGCCTGAGCCAACTGGTCATTTCCATCATAGTAAGCATAGTCACTAGTCAGGCGGAGCGTATCGCCCTGTACCATCTTGACATGGCCAAAAGCCTCAAAAGAATTGGAAGTTTCATAGAAATGGGCACTGTCGCAATACAGGTCTGCCCCATTATGGCGAAAATGCACATGACCATCCAACACCTGAGCATCACCATTACGATACTGGTCGTAGTGAAGATTGTCGGAATGGACAAGATACACTCTCTTATCCTCAACCTTCTTTCGAGGAGCACGTTTCTTGGCTGGCTGAGCAGCAAATGCTAAAGCCAACACCACGAAAGCAATGACTATCGACAGGAGCCTTTTCACCTCTTACTACTATCTTATCACTATCTTACTACTGTCTTACCACTGTCTTCCTTCTATCTCACCCAACCTTCATATTCGAAATCACAGTCGCGATAACGCTCATTGATACGAACATAAGTTGATTTGATACGCTTCACTACCCAATCGTGTAATACCTGATTGCGACGTTTAGCCAAAACGAGGTTCTTCAATATCTGGAAGTCCTCCGTAATCGTGGCCTTATGACCATCAATACGACTCTTCAGTTTGACAATGGCACACACCGTCTTTCCACGCTCGTTAATCATGGTGAAAGGCTTGGAGATTCCACCAACAGATAAGGTATCAACAGCCCTAGCAACTTCAGAAGGCAGATCAGCCATCTTAAAGCGTGACGTACGACCTTCCTGAGTAACATTAGCCATCAAACCTTGATTATTTCGAGTGTCCTTATCGTCAGAAATGATAGATGCACCAGCCTCAAAGGGGAATTTGCCATCAACTATATCCGTACGAATAGAGTCCAAACGGGCAAGAGCTTTGTTAATAGCCTCATCGTTAACAACTGGCTTACGCAGAATGTGACGAACCTTAATTTTATCGCCTCGTTTGTCAATTAGCTGAATGATATGGAAGCCAAACTCTGACTCCACAATCTTTGACACACGTTTCGGGTCAGTCAAGCCGAATGCAACATTGGCAAAAGCTGGGTCCAACATTCCACGACCGGTATAGTCCAGTTCACCACCACGACGAGCTGTTCCTGGGTCTTCGGAATAAAGACGCGCCAATGTCTGGAAAGAAGACTCGCCTTTATTGATACGGTCTGTATAGTCACGTAGTTCTTCCTTGACGCGATTAATCTCCTCCTGTTCTACCTTCGGTTGTTGAGTAATGATCTGCACCTCTACCTCAGTTGGTACAAAAGGCAGACTATCTTGTGGCATATCCTTGAAATAACGACGCACCTCAGCAGGTGACACGGTAATGTCCTTGACCAGTTTCTGCTGCATGCCCTGAACCATCTGACGCTCTCGATAGGACTCACGCAAGTCTGCACGAATCTGAGAAAGTGATTTCTTATGATATTCCTCTAACTTCTCGCGAGAACCAATCATTGAGATCATATTCTCCAGATATTGTTCAACTCCCTGGGCAATCTCAGAGTCTGTTACCTCAACGCTATCGATGATAGCCTGATTCAGATACAGCTTCTGCACTGCTATTTGCTCAGGAATGGAACAATCAGGATTTCCATGCCAGCGTAAGCCTTCCTGCTGTCCCTGGATACGCATTGCTTCCACGTCAGACAACAAGATAGCTTCATCACCAACTACCCAAATAACCTCATCGACCGTTGTACCTGTTGGGGTTGTGACAACGGTACTGTCTTTAGGCTGCTGAGCCTTTGCGAATGAGAATAGCGAGACTAGTATGACTAGTAGAACAAAGATTCTTTTACTCATGCTTATTTATGGTCTTTAATATTTCATTATTGACAACCACTGCATACTGCTTGCGGAGGTCTTCTATCCAAATGCGCTCCAACTCGTCCTGCAAGTCAGCTACAACGAGAGCACGTACATCTGTATAATCTTCTGGCTTCTTCAGCAACTTTCCATGGACAGCATCAATGGGATAACCCTTAACACTATCAACCTTAGCATCAAGAACCTTAAAGACTTCACGATCGACAAGCGCATTATCGCCCTTCTTGAAAAGTCCTTTCTCAACTCGAATACGTAAAACGGAATCGTTATTGAAAGTGGTGCGAAGTGCTTCATTCCAGTCATCAAACTTCAATTTCTTGACACACTTAGCAACAGCCTTCACATCTGCCTGGTCTTTCACATGATAAGCCATACCTTTGAAACGAGGCTCGTCCCATTGGTATTTCTTCTTATTCTTTTTGAAATATTGGGCTAATGCCTGCTCATCTTTGGCTGCCTTGTCCCAAATCAGGCGATTACTGATTTCATAAAGCAACAATCCGTCGTGATATTCCTTGATAAGATAGCGCATCTCAGGATCTGAAGCTGCCATTGAGTCAGCACGCTGCTCTAACAGCTGCTCTTTAGTCACTTTCCCATTGGAAGCCTTTACCATTGCATCGAGCTTACGCTCTGTGATACTGTTACGGACATCACGCTGTTCCAAGAACTTAAGGATACTTTCTTTGTGAAAATCAAAAGGTTCCAGTTGCTTACGCTCTTTCATCAAGATGATATGCCATCCGAAGGGAGACTCGAAAGGCTTACTCATCTGACCAGCCTGCAAGGCAAAGGCTGCATCCTCAAACTCCTTAACCATCTGTCGACGGCCGAACCAACCCAAATCGCCACCACGTGACTTGGAAGGGCAGTCGGAAACCTGCTTAGCCAGTTCAGCGAAGTCGGCACCAGCCTGTAGAGCGCCATAGATAGAGTCGATGCGTTGCTTAGCCCTCTCTATCTCAGCCTTGGAAGCTTTCTGCTCCATCTTCACCAGAATATGCGAAGCATGCACCAGTCCGTCCGGTCCGATACTCTCCTTTGTCTGGTCATATACCTTATGCGCTTCAACCAACATATCCTCATCAGTGACATAAGTAGGACGAACCTGCTGGTCACGATACTGGACAAATTCCTGTAAGAATGCCTGGGTAGTATCAATATGAGCATCTAAGGCTGCTTGGACCTTGAGTTTATAGTTCACAAAGAGGTCGACATATTCCTCCACTGTCTTTTTGTCAATGACTCCATCCGTATTGTTCTTATTGTAAGAATACTCAAACTCAGAACGAGGAACAGGAACACCTGCCACCGTCATGACGATGGGATCATCCTGTGACTGAGGCAATGCCTCTGCATACGGGGCAAGGGCAAAGAGCGAAGCAACAACAAACTTAATCATTAGGACGAGAATAGTTTGGAGCCTCACTGGTAATGGTAATATCGTGAGGATGGCTCTCATTAACACCAGCATTGGTAATACGGGTAAACTTCGCATCGTGCAGCTTCTCTATGGTTGAAGCACCGCAGTAACCCATACCAGAACGCAAACCACCTACCATCTGATAGATAACTTCCTGAACCGTTCCTTTATAAGGCACGCGACCAGCAATACCCTCTGGTACCAGTTTCTTCACATCCTTGGTATCTGCCTGGAAATAGCGGTCCTTAGAACCGTGCTCCATAGCCTCCAAAGAACCCATACCGCGATAACTCTTGAACTTACGACCGTTATAGATAATGGTATCACCAGGACTTTCCTCGGTACCTGCTACCAAAGAGCCAATCATCACACAAGAGCCACCAGCAGCCAAAGCCTTTACAATATCACCAGAATAGCGCAAACCGCCATCGGCAATCAAGGGAACACCTGTTCCCTTCAGAGCACTATAAACATCGTAAACAGCACTCAACTGGGGAACACCAACACCAGCAACCACACGAGTGGTACAGATTGATCCAGGGCCAATACCCACTTTGACAGCATCAGCGCCATTCTCAACCAACATTTTGGCAGCTTCGCCAGTAGCAATGTTACCTACTACGATATCGATATTGGGGAAGGAAGCCTTTGCTTCACGCAGTTTCTCTATCACACTCTTGGAATGACCGTGAGCTGTATCAATTACGATGGCGTCAACACCGGCATTTACCAAAGCCTGCATACGGTCGAGAGTGTCTACCGTAACACCGACTCCGGCAGCTACACGCAGACGGCCTTTCTCATCCTTACAAGCCATGGGCTTATCCTTGGCTTTGGTGATATCTTTATAAGTAATCAGACCAACCAGATGATTATCCTTATCCACTACAGGAAGTTTTTCAATCTTGTTCTCCTGCAGAATTTGGGCTGCAGCCGTAAGGTCTGTCTGCTGATGAGTAGTCACGAGGTTATCCTTTGACATGACATCATCAATCTTGCGATCCAAGCGACGCTCAAAACGAAGGTCACGGTTAGTCACAATACCTACCAGACGGTTATCCTCATCTACAACGGGAATACCGCCGATATGATATTCAGCCATGATATCCAAAGCGTCTTTCACAGTAGATCCACGGCGAATCGTTACCGGATCGTAAATCATACCGTTCTCTGCACGTTTAACAATAGCCACTTGACGAGCCTGGTCTTCAATCGACATATTCTTGTGAATAACACCGATACCGCCCTCACGAGCAATGGCAATAGCCATCTGACTCTCTGTTACAGTGTCCATAGCAGCTGTCACGAAAGGCACGTTCAGCTCGATATTTCGAGAAAAACGGGTTCGCAACTCTACCGTCTTGGGCAGTACTTCTGAATAGGCGGGAATCAAGAGGACATCATCAAAGGTCAGTCCATCCATAACAATCTTGTCTGCAATAAATGATGACATAAAAATACTCCTTTAAATTTTATTGCGTGCAAAGATAGTGATTTCCCATGAGAAAACGCCATCTTTGCACGCAATATTAACACGATTTAATGAGATTTCTTAGTTGGCCATTTCCGAGATAAACTTTATACGAACCAGACGTATCTCATCCTCTGAGCATTCAGCGCCCAGTTCATCGATAGCAGCTTCCAGCGAATCAGTCTCACTGTCTGCGAAATAATCATAGATATCATCGATATGGTCTTCGTCCATCACCTCATCCAGGAAATAGTCGATATTCAGTTTTGTACCACTATAAACAATGGCCTCCACCTCACTGAGCAGATCCTCAAACTCCAGTCCTTGAGCGGTTGCTATATCGTCAAGAGCTATCTGACGGTCAATGGCTTGGATAATCTTTACTTTCAGGATAGACTTCTTCGCAACGGTGCGGACACGGAGGTCTGTTTGGCGAACAATCTCGTTCTCCTCGCAATAGCGCTTAATAAGGTCTACGAACTCCTTGGCATAGGGCTGTCTGACCTTACCCTCTCCTACTCCCTGAATATTCTTCAGTTCTTCAAGGGTCACAGGATAATCCGTTGCCATCTGTTCGATAGAAACATCCTGGAAGATTACATAAGGGGGACGTTCCAGTTGTCTGCTAACCTTCTTTCGAAGATCTCTCAACATGGCATTCAACGTAGGATCGAGCGCACTGGTAACACCGTCATGTTCTGTAGTAGCCTCGTAATCTTCTACGAACTCATTATCTTCGACTATCATGAAGGTTTCCGGCTTCTTCATGAACTTCTTGCCAGCAGCTGTCAGTTTCAGCAGGCCATAGTTCTCTACGTCCTTCTTCAGATAGCCAGCAATCAAGGCTTGTCGGATAACAGGGTTCCAATGCTTCTCATTAAAGTCCTCACCAGCACCAAACAGTTCATGGTTCTGATGCTTATGTGCAATGATTTCTTCCGTTTCGCGACCTACGACAAAATCAATGACATAGTCAGAACGGAAATTCTCCTTTAATGCCTGTATAGCAGTCAATACAATACATAACTGCTCATGAGCCTCTATCTTCGTCTTGGGATGCAGACAGTTGTCGCAGTTATGACAATTTTCCTCATGATACTCCTCACCAAAGTAATGGAGCAACATCTTACGACGACATACTGAGGTTTCTGCATAAGCAGCCGTCTCAGCCAAAAGCTGACGACCGATATCCTGCTCAGCTACCGGCTTGCCTTCCATGAACTTATCCAGTTTCTGCAAGTCTTTCTGAGCATAGAACGTGATACAAAGGCCCTCGCCTCCATCACGTCCGGCTCGACCTGTCTCCTGATAATATCCTTCCAGCGACTTGGGAATATCATAATGAATCACAAAACGTACATCAGGTTTGTCGATACCCATACCGAAAGCAATAGTAGCCACGATAACTTCAATACGTTCCATCAGGAAGTCATCCTGTGTTTGCGAACGAAGTGCAGACTCCAGTCCTGCATGATAAGCAGCAGCCCTGATGTCATTAGCCCTCAGGATTTCTGCCAATTCCTCCACCTTCTTTCTGGAGAGACAGTAGATGATACCACTCTTGCCCGGATGCTGTTTAATGAACTTGATGATATCCTTGTCTACCTCCTTGGTCTTGGGGCGAACCTCATAATACAGGTTGGGACGGTTGAACGAACTCTTGAACTCATCAGCATCGATAATACCGAGGTTTTTCTTGATATCCGTACGAACCTTGTCCGTTGCCGTTGCTGTCAGGGCTATAACAGGAGCGTTGCCAATCTCGTTGATAATAGGACGGATTCGGCGATACTCTGGACGGAAATCGTGTCCCCATTCAGAAATACAATGTGCCTCATCCACCGCATAGAACGAAATTTTCGCCTGCTTTAGAAACTCTACATTATCTTCTTTCGTCAATGACTCCGGAGCAACATACAACAATTTGGTGCGTCCTGCTAAGATATCGGTCTTCACCTGATCAATAGCTGCCTTGTTGAGCGACGAGTTCAGGTAATGCGCCGTACCCTCATCACTCATCGAACTGATAATGTCCACCTGATTCTTCATCAAGGCTATCAGGGGCGAGATGACAATAGCCGTTCCATCCATCAGCAGCGAAGGCAACTGATAACATAGTGACTTACCACCACCTGTAGGCATCAATACAAAGGTGTCCCTTCCGTTGAGGACATTCTGTATGATTGCCTCCTGATCGCCTTTGAACTTATCAAAGCCGAAATACTTCTTTAATGCTTTTGTGAGATTCTGTTTCTTTGTAGCCATAGACTCTTATTTGGGGTTCCTACACCTCAATTTAAATGCGACTTATCGAGCTGCTTCTGCGCATACTCAACTGTCACTTCAAAGGATTTTGTTCGTTTAGAAGGAATTTCAAACATAGCATCCATCATGATACTCTCAACAATAGAGCGCAGTCCGCGAGCACCCAACTTATACTCCACCGCCTTGTCGACGATAAGTTTCAGGGCTTCTGGAGTAAAGGTCAACTTGATACCATCCATCTCAAACAACTTCTCATATTGTTTGACAATAGAGTTCTTGGGTTCTGTCAGGATTCTAGTCAGCGCCTTACGGTCGAGAGGATTCAGATAGGTCAATACAGGGAGACGACCGATAATCTCAGGAATCAAGCCAAACGACTTCAAGTCCTGTGGCAAGATATACTGCATCAAGTCGTTCTTATCAATCTTTCGTACATTCTGTACAGAGTTATAACCCACTACATGGGTATTCAGTCGCTGGGCAATCTTTCGTTCAATGCCGTCAAAGGCACCACCACATATAAATAATATATTATGTGTGTCAACATGAATGTACTCCTGATCAGGATGCTTACGTCCACCCTGTGGTGGCACATTAACCATTGTGCCCTCCAACAACTTGAGCAATCCCTGCTGAACGCCCTCACCACTAACATCTCGGGTAATGCTGGGGTTATCACTCTTACGTGCGATCTTATCAATCTCGTCAATAAAGACGATACCACGCTGTGCAGCCTCCACATTATAGTCGGCCACCTGAAGCAAGCGTGACAAGATGCTTTCCACATCCTCGCCCACATAACCTGCCTCCGTAAACACGGTAGCGTCGACAATGGTGAATGGCACATCCAGCATCTTGGCAATGGTACGAGCCAACAAGGTCTTACCCGTTCCCGTAGAACCCACCATGATGATGTTCGACTTCTCAATCTCAACACCATTATCGTCAGTAGGTTGCTGCAGACGCTTGTAATGATTATACACAGCCACAGACAGGAAGCGCTTAGCCTCATCCTGTCCTATCACGTATTGGTCAAGATGTTCTTTTATTTCCTTGGGCTTCGGCACACGTTTCAGTTGGAAAGGCGAACCTTTCTTCTTGGCATCAGGGCCATAGCCATTAGCAGTAGCCACCTGATAGGCTTGAACGGCACAATCCTCGCAGATACATCCGTTCACACCCGTTATCAAAAGCTTCACCTCTCGTTCCGAACGTCCGCAGAAATTACATTGTTTCTTTATCATTTCTTTACCAACACCTGATCAATCATACCATATTCCTTTGCCTCCTCAGCCGTCATCCAGTAGTTGCGGTCTGAATCGTTCCATACTTTGTCATACGGAGTATGTGAGTGCTCAGAAATAATCGTATAGAGTTCTTTCTTAAATTTCATAATTTCTTTGGCCTCAATCTCAATATCTGAAGCCTGTCCCTGTACACCACCCAACGGCTGGTGAATCATCACACGGCTATGAGGCAGTGCCGAGCGCTTGCCCTCTGTTCCTGCAACCAGCAGAACAGCAGCCATTGAAGCGGCCATACCTGTGCAGATAGTTGCGACATCACTCGAGATAAACTGCATGGTGTCATAAATGCCCAGTCCTGCTGTCACACTGCCACCAGGAGAATTCAAGTAGATGCTGATATCCTTGCCACTATCTACAGAGTCGAGATACAGCAACTGTGCTTGCAGCGTATTGGCGGTATAGTCGTCAATCTGCGTACCCAGGAAGATGATGCGGTCCATCATCAAACGGGAGAAAACATCCATCTGGGTCACGTTCAATTGGCGCTCCTCCAGGATGTAAGGGTTCAAATACTGAGCCTGTGCGCTCATTACTTCGTCAAGCACTAAGCCATTGATGCCAAGATGCTTGGTAGCATATTTCCTAAAATCGTTGTTCATATTCATCTTTATAAAGTGATACAAAATTACATAAAAAAAGTCGGAACGCCAACCATTCCGACTTTATTTTTGGTTAAAGAATTATAATTCGCCTTTCAAACCCCATTACTTCTCCTGGAGAAGTTTCTGGAAGTCCTCCATTGTAATGTCCTTCTCATCGAGTTTTACCACGCTCTTGAGAGCAGCTGTCAGCTTCACGTCAACGGCACGGTCAACCAGTCCGTCAACATTCTCGCGCTTCTTCAGCATCTCAGCAGCATAGTTCTCGAGATACTCATCGGGTACGTTTGACATACCATACTGAGCGAACTGCATGCGAGCAGCCTCTTTGGCAACGTTCTTCAGGTCGGCGTCGTCCACCTTGATGTCCTGAGCAGCAACCAACTGCTCTTTCATCAGGTGCCAGCCCAGCTCCTTGATGCTTGCCTCGAAGTTCTTCTCAACGAAGTCAGCACCCTTGTCCTTATTGTTATTCATCATAACACGCTTCAGCAGAGCCTCTGGGAACTCCAGCTTGCCCACCTTCTTCTCAACATGAGCACGAACATCCTGCAGGAACTTATAATCAGAATCGGTCTTGAACTGCTGGCTAATCTGGTCAGCAATCTTCTGACGGAACTCCTTCTCATCCTTTACATTGCCGTCGCCAAATACCTGATCGAACAGCTCCTGATTAACCTCATGCTTTACGTAACGGCTGATTTCGGTTACCTGGAAAGTGAAGTCACCCTCATGGTCCTTCACCTCTTCCTTCTGAATCTTCAGCATAGCACTCACCTCGGCATCGTTGTCAGGATAAGCCTTGCGAGGATTCCATGTAATGATGTCGCCCAGCTTGCAAGCGTCGAAGAGCTTCTTCTGGTCGTCAACCTTGATATACTGAGGCATCAGCACAACGTCAGACAGCTCAATGCCGCCTTCCTTGCCAACCTCACGAAGGTCGCCCTTCAGCATATCGCGCTCCTCAGAGTCGTACTGTTCCACCTTCTCGTACTGACCAGAACGGTTCTGGTACATCTCTACCTGCTGATCGATGAGCTTATCATCTACAGTGATGTTATAATAGGGAACCTTGTCCTTACCGCTCAGCTTTGCCTCGAACTCAGGAGCCACAGCGATATCGAACTTAAAGGTCAGGGGCTGATCGCTCTCAAAGTCAAGCTGCTCCTGCTTATCACTTGGCAGGGGCTCGCCCAGCATCTGAATCTTGTTCTCACGAACATACTCGTACAACTTCTCACCCAGCAGTTTGTTAACGGCCTCTACCTTCACAGAAGGACCGAACTGACGCTTGATCATGCCCATAGGAGCCTGACCAGGACGGAATCCAGGAATGTTTGCACGCTTACGATAATCTTTCAGGGTCTTATCAACCTCAGGCTGATAGTCAGCCGTCTCCAGCGTAATGGTCATCAAACCATTAATCTTGTCAGGAGCTTCAAATGAAATATTCATCTCTTTATACCTTATTTATATTATATATTCTCTTTTGAGCGTGCAAAGGTACAAATAAAAAACGATACTGCCAAACGACAGGCTCTTTTTTTCACTTATTAATACTTTTTCCCTTGCAGAGTCTTTCCTTACTCTCAACGCAGCAAGTGTTTCTATAGGAGAAACAGTCGGTTACTCATTCATCAAGCCATTCAGATAGACTTCCAAGGCTGAATAACCCTCTTTAGAAAGGACTTTGTTGCGGTCGTCAGGGTTGTTTGGATCAAGGCCGTTTTTCAATTCCCAAACATCGTCCATTCCATCATGATCATTGTCCACAACGGGTGCCACTTGGGCATATACTGGCCAGCCTTCAGCTTCGGCAGGTGAGTCGATGAAGCCTGCACTGCCCTGAGTGCCACGATAATGGGCCGTTCCGTTCTTCACTTCATCAACGACACGACGCTCTACTGCATCACGACGGATTGTCCCAGCCTTTGCCAACACCCGTTTATAGGCTTTATCAGCACTTTCAACAGGGGTCTTATAGACGTCATAGTCGAAAGCATTGCTTGCAGGATGGAACTTCGAGGGGTAAACGGTCTTGGAAGACTGCATATCCTTGAGTTCGAAACCAGTCTGATTGTCGACAGCTTGCCAATTATCCTTTGTCACAGCCTTGTTGCCCTCCATCTTATTGCCACTGAAGAACCACAAGGAAGGACCCGTCAATGTCTTGCCCTTACGGGCTTTCGACAACTGCATGAAATAGCTGTTTGCAGGTGTCGCAGGACCAGGTTTATAGTAATTGCCCACGAAGTTGCACTCATGGGTACTGCCTTCGCCAGCCTCATTCTCACCACCATAGCAGCTATTGGGCTTGCCCCAGTTGTAGTTGACGTTGTTCTGATATTCCATAAAGACATTGCGGTCCTGGTTATGATTGGTGGCTCCGTTCAAGCGGGCACTGCGATTATAGTTATGCGCCAACAGATTATGATGGAACGAAGCGGGCGAACCTCCCCATTGACAAGCATAGCTGCGATTGCCTTTCTGATGACCAGCATTATAGAGTCCTTCATGGACTATACACCACTGAACGGTAGTGAAGTGGTTGTCGTAGATCGTCATATTCTCTTCGCCACTCCATCCGAAACAGCAATGATCAATGATGATGGTATCGGCATTCTCAATACCAATAGACCCGCCTTTGATAAAGTCCTTGTCACCACGAAGTCCGATGCGTCCTCGAAGGTTTCGCATAATGACATTCTTCGACCCACCCAGGTTCAGTTTTCCACCACGATAAAGGATTCCATCGCCTGGAGCAGTCTGTCCTGCAATGGTCACATGGTACAACTTAGCACGAATATCCTTTTCCAACGTAATGATACCACTAACGCGAAACACAATGGTAGCATGCTCACGACCTGCTTCCGTCAGTGCCCAGCGCAAGGAGCCTTCGCCACTATCGTTGAGGTTAGTCACTTCCACCACCTTGCCACCTCGTCCTCCTGAAGCGAATTTTCCAAAGCCTTCTGCGGTAGGAAATGCCTTTAGAGGCTGTGACTGAGAGGACAAAGAGACAGACAACAGGGTTGTCATGAACAGTAAGAATAGTTTGTTCATAGGAAATCTTCTTTAAGACGAGCTTGTTCCAGCGCAGAAAAGTCTTTCTGACGCAATACAAAAGATTCTGTAAGATAGTTCTTGCGCACTATTTTGTTAGCTGCAAGCTCCTCTGGTGTTCCATGGAAAAGGATGCGTCCTTCAAAGAGCAGATAGGCACGGTCCGTAATACAAAGCGTATCCTCCACATTATGATCGGTAATGAGAATGCCGATATTACGGTCTTTCAACTTCCAGACGATATACTGGATGTCCTCTACAGCAATAGGATCGACACCTGCAAAGGGTTCGTCCAACATGATGAACTTAGGCTCAATAGCCAAACAGCGGGCAATCTCTGTACGACGACGCTCACCACCCGACAATTGATCTCCCTTGTTCTTACGCACTTTCTGCAGGCGAAACTCGTTAATCAGACTTTCCAGCTTCTCCAACTGATAGTCGCGAGGCTTTCCCGTCATTTCCAATACAGAAAGAATGTTATCTTCCACTGACATCTTACGGAATACAGAGGCTTCCTGAGCCAGATAGCCTATTCCGGCACGAGCTCGCTTGTAAACAGGATAATCCGTAACTTCCTCATCGCCCAAGTAGATATGTCCGCTATTGGGGACGATGAGTCCTGTAGTCATATAGAATGAGGTAGTCTTTCCTGCACCGTTAGGTCCAAGAAGTCCCACAATCTCGCCTTGCTTCACGTCAAAACTAACGTCGTTTACCACCGTACGCTTTCCATAGCGTTTGATGAGTCCTTCGGTTCGCAGCACCAGACGCTCTGGCTCCGCTGCCTGTACATTTGTTGTTTCGTCCATACTGCCTGCAAAAATACAAAATATATTTAAATAATGAATGATGATTTATGAATTATTAATTATTAATCGTACCTTTGCACCCAATATGATTAAGATGATACATAATTGGCTGACAACATTCGGCAAGTTCCTCATCCTGATGGGACGTACATTCTCAGTACCTGAGCGCTTCCGTATGTTCTGGAAGCAGTACGTCAAGGAGATGTCTCAGTTAGGCATCGACTCTATTGGCATCGTACTGCTTATCTCATTCTTTATCGGAGCCGTTATCTGCATTCAGATGAAGCTGAACATCCAAAGTCCGTGGATGCCCCGTTGGGTCAGCGGCTATACCACCCGTGAAATCATGCTGCTGGAGTTCTCCAGTTCTATCATGTGTCTTATCTTGGCAGGAAAGGTGGGTTCAAACATTGCTTCTGAAATTGGAACGATGCGTGTCACTCAGCAGATTGATGCTCTTGACATTATGGGCGTCAATTCAGCCTGCTACTTGATATTACCCAAAATTCTGGGCATGTTGACCATCATGCCTTTGTTGGTTATCTTCTCGTCGGCAATGGGTATCGTTGGAGCCTATGGTACGGCTTTCATCGCTCATATCATTGTGCCCGACGACCTGACGCTGGGCTTGCAACATTCCTTCCAGCCTTGGTTTGTATGGATGAGCATCATCAAGAGTCTGTTTTTTGCCTTTATCATATCTGCTGTCCCCTCTTATTTCGGCTATACGGTAGAAGGAGGATCGGTAAACGTGGGCAAGGCATCTACAAATGCGGTCGTTTCATCGAGCGTGCTTATTCTGTGCAGTGACGTATTCCTAACCCAACTGTTGTCATGATTGAAGTAAAGAACCTATGCAAGAGTTTTGATGGACTCGAAGTTTTGAAGAACATCAATACGGTGTTTGAGGACGGAAAGACCAACCTCATCATCGGACAGAGTGGTAGCGGTAAGACGGTACTGATGAAGAACTTGGTGGGTCTGTTTGAACCTACCAGCGGACAGATTCTTTACGACGGACGCGACTTTGTGCAGATGTCGAAAGAAGAGAAGGTACATATGCGCCGTGAGATGGGCATGATCTTCCAAAGTGCAGCACTCTTCGACTCACTGACTGTATTGGAAAACGTGATGTTCCCACTGGATATGTTTTCCTCTATGAACTTGCGTGAACGACAGCAAAGGGCAATGGACTGCTTAGACCGCGTCAACTTGATAGGCGCAGAAGAGAAATATCCAGGCGAGATTTCTGGTGGTATGCAGAAACGTGTGGCTATTGCCCGCGCCATCGCGCTGAATCCCAAATACTTGTTCTGCGATGAACCGAACTCCGGTCTTGACCCCAAGACGTCTCTGGTCATCGACGAACTGCTGCATTCCATTACCCAGGAGTTTAACATGACCACCATCATCAATACCCACGACATGAATTCCGTGATGGGTATTGGCGAGAACATTATCTTCATCTACGAAGGAAACAAGGAGTGGCAGGGCGTAAGTAGCCAGATTATGAAGTCTACGAACAAGAAACTCACCGACTTCATCTTTGCCAGCGATTTGCTGAAGGAAATGCGCGAAGCAGTTACCAACCAGAGCAATTCCGAGGGGTGAATTGACTCATATCAACGATTGATTGAAAGTATTGATACACGTCAAATATTTGACTGTGTGCGCAAACAATTTCGTTTTTTTGTTGCAGGAATGCAAAAAACGCCGTACCTTTGCATCATGAAAAAAAGCGAGAACAGGCTGCACCTCAGCAATTCGAGCGAGCTCAATTGCATTCGGTTTGCACTGTCCTTGCATCGTCAATAAGACAAAAAAGATTTTAAAAGGATAACTAATTAAAGAGAAAGGAAAATGAAAATGAAAAAGTTAATTAACAGATGGATGAAGAGTGAGGCTTACACAGAGTACTGCTTGAATATGGCAAGAATGTACAACTACAGAGCCGCAAATTAAATAAACGGATTGAATCCAACGGAATTCAATCCGTTTTATTTTGTCCCTACGGATTTTCGTCTTTTATTGATGTGGCGCTCCTATTTCATTAGCCACTTCCCGTCTACCTCAACCATCGGAACCATCACTTCCTCTTGAGTTGAATCACCGAAACAAAGCATCAAGAAAGCATAAGTCAAATGCTGAGCAGAGTCGTGTCTGGCAACATTGTTAGAGATGCGCACCTCACGGATACCTCCATGCTTAGCATTCACCTCACAGATATACTGTTCGTATACTTTCTGCATTTGTGCTCGATAGATCTCTGGCAAACTATCTGCCCCTACCCTAGCATTCAAAAAAGCTTCTGGCATACTGTCCGCCAAAAGCATATAATAGGACTGGGCAGCCTTGGCAGCTTCCTCTTCTGGAGTTCCTTGACTCGAACACGCCGACAGGAACACAAAAGCAATAGCGATATATAATAAGTGCTTCACTTCTGACGAATGAATACATTAATAGGTGTACCGGTCAGTGTCCAGTTATCGCGCATCTTGTTTTCCAGGAAACGACGATATGGTTCCTTGACATACTGAGGAAGGTTGGCATAGAACACAAAAGTTGGAATCTGCGTATCAGGCACCTGTGAAACATACTTGATCTTAATATACTTACCCTTGATAGAGGGTGGCGGTGTTGCCTCAATGATAGGCAGCATGACTTCATTGAGTTTCGACGTACCTATCTTAATCTTACGATTCAAATAAACCTGTTTGGCAGTCTCCAAAACCTTGAAGATACGCTGCTTGGTCACTGCAGAGGCAAAGATAATGGGGAAATCAACAAATGGAGCCATACGCTGACGGATGGCATTCTCGAAAGTCTTGATGGCTTCCTGCGACTTTTCTTCTACCAAGTCCCACTTGTTGACAACAACTACCAGCGACTTGTTATTCTTCTGAATCAGTTGGAAGATGTTCATATCCTGAGCCTCAATACCACGGGTGGCATCAATCATCAGGATGCAAACATCGGAATTCTCGATGGCACGGATACTACGCATCACACTGTAAAACTCCAAATCTTCCGTTACCTTGTTCTTACGTCGGATACCTGCAGTATCTACCAAATAGAAGTCAAAACCGAACTTGTCATATTTCGTATAGATACTGTCACGGGTAGTACCAGCAATATCGGTTACGATGTTACGGTCTTCACCGATAAAGGCATTGATAATACTCGACTTACCGGCATTCGGACGACCTACCACGGCAAAGCGGGGTATGTCATCTTCAACGTCAGATACGTCAGGAACACTGCTAAGCTTCGCTATCACATCATCCAGCAAGTCGCCTGTTCCAGAACCAGTAGCTGCGCTGACACAATAGGGGTCACCCAATCCCAACTTGTAGAACTCATATTGTCCATACAGATCCTTGCCATCGTCAGCCTTATTGGCCACAAGCATAACGGGCAACTTCGAACGACGAAGAATCAAGGCTACATCCTCATCCAAATCAGTCAGTCCGTTCTTAATGTCAACAAGGAACAGCACCAAGTCGGCCTCTTCCGTTGCCACGATTACCTGCTTACGAATCTCCTCCTCGAAGACATCGTCGCTATTGACAACCCATCCACCCGTATCCACTACGGAGAACTTACGGCCGTTCCACTCGCACTTGCCATACTGGCGGTCACGGGTAGTACCTGCTTCATCGCTCACAATGGCTTGACGACTGTTGGTCAGTCTATTAAATAAGGTGGACTTACCAACATTCGGGCGTCCTACTATTGCTACTAAATTTCCCATATTATCTTATCTCTAATATATCCAGTTAAAACCAGTTGGACTAGTCGGGCAAATTATTCCGGATTATAACCAAATGAGTCGAGCTCACGCTGGTTACTGCGCCAATCCTTGTCAACTTTTACAAAAGTTTCAAGGAATATCGGCTTAGCAAAGAATTTTTCCAGTGCTTTGCGAGCTTCAGTACTTACCTTCTTCAGCGCGATGCCTTGATGTCCGATGATGATACCCTTCTGAGAATCGCGTTCCACATAGATGACAGCATTGATATGGATATTTTTCTCCGTCTCCTTGAAGCGCTCCACACGCACCTCAACCGAGTAAGGTATCTCCTTGTCATAGTAAAGCAGTATCTTCTCACGGATAATCTCCGAAACGAAGAAACGAGCCGGTTTGTCAGTCAACTGGTCCTTGTCGAAATAGGCAGGACTCTCAGGCAGAAGTTCCTGAATACGTTTCAGCAGCATATCCACGCCAAACTTATTCTTAGCTGAAATGGGCAAAATCTCTGCGTTGGGAAGTAGTTCATGCCACCTGGCAACAATATCGCCAAGCTTTGTTTGACTCGTCTTACCAGTTTCACCAGCCAGCTCATCAATTTTGTTGATAAGCAGCAACACTGGAATCGTCATCTTCTGCACCTTCTCCAAGAAGTCCATGTTCTTCTCCGGATTTTCAACCACATCGGTGACATACAAAAGTACATCGGCATCTTGCAGTGCAGACACCGAGAAGGCCAACATTGACTCCTGCAACTTATAATTTGGCTTCAACACACCTGGGGTGTCAGAGAACACAATCTGCATGTCATCGGTATTGACAATACCCATGATACGATGCCGAGTGGTCTGCGCCTTGAACGTTGCAATCGAAATACGCTCACCAACCAACTGGTTCATGAGCGTACTTTTACCTACATTGGGATTACCAACGATATTTACGAATCCTGCTTTATGCATTATTCACTGTTCACTTTTCACCATTCTTTATCAAAGCGCTTCACTTAGCGCTCTGCGCCATTATATGCCCACTTGTAATAGCTTGCTCCATGAACAAAACCTGCTCCAAAGGCTGTCAGAATGATATTGTCACCCTTCTTCAGTTTCGATTCGTTCTCCCAAAGAGCCAAGGGGATTGTGGCTGCGGAGGTATTTCCAAAATGCTCGATATTAATCATTACCTGTTCCAAAGGCAACTCCAGGCGCTTGGCAACAGCCTCAATGATTCGCATATTAGCCTGATGAGGAACCACCCACTGGATATTATCCTTATTCAGACCGTTACGCTCAGCTATCAGCGCGCAGTCATCACTCATATTGGTAACAGCATAGCGGAACACTGTTCGACCTTCTTGATAGAGATAGTGCAAACGATGATCAACCGTAAAGTGATTTGGGGGACAGACAGAGCCACCGGCCTTGACATGCAGGAAAGGAAGTCCTTTGCCATCGGCACGGAAATAAGAATCCATCACACCGATGTTCTTCTCCTCAGTAGCCTCTAAGAGAACGGCTGCAGCACCGTCACCAAACAATGGACAAGTTGCGCGATCCTTATAGTCTACTACCGACGACATTTTATCCGCTCCAATCACAATAATCTTCTTATAGCGACCACTCTGAATCATAGAGCCCGCTACATCGAGCGCATAGAGGAATCCACAGCAGGCACCCCAGAAATCAAATGCAAAAGCATTCTTCAGTCCGAGCTTGCCAAGCACAATGCTAGCTGTAGAGGGGAACTTATAATCAGCCGTTGAGGTGGCAACAATGAGCGCATCGATAGTATCAGGATCTGTGCCAGTTCTTTGTATCAACTGCTTGGCAGCCTTACGGGCCATATAGCTGGTACCAAGACCTTCCTCAGTGAGGATGCGACGTTCCTTAATGCCGACACGCGTCATAATCCACTCGTCATTGGTGTCCACCATGCGCGACAGTTCCTCATTGTTCAGGACATAGTCGGGCACATAGCCACCAATGCCGGTGATTATCGCATTAATTTTACTCATTATTCAGCTGCTTCGTCCATTACAATGGCAATCTTGCCACGATAGTAACCACAAGTGGGGCATACAGTGTGATAGATGTGATATGCGCCACAGTTGGGGCATACTGCCAATGTGGGAACTACTGCCTTGTCATGGGTACGACGCTTAGCGGTACGAGTGTTTGATTGTCTTCTTTTAGGATGTGCCATAATTCTATTAACTTTAAACTTTTAATTTTAAACTTTTAAATGTTTCAGTGCTTCCCAGCGTGGGTCTATCGCTTCTTCCTCCTCTTCGCTGCTTCGGACAGCGCCGCTCAACTCTTCTAGTTTCTGCGTCATCGCACTATTGCATTTTCCAGGTGCATGAACGTGCTTAATGGGTATGGCCAGCATGACAAACTCATAGATGAACCATGACATGTCGAGTATTCCTTCGTTCTCGTCAATAGTCACGGTATCATCGTCTTCGCTGTATGTGTCGCCCAATTTCACCAGCAGTTTATTGTCTGTGTCAATAGGTTGATCCATATCGTCCAGACAGCGGTCACAGGTGACCACCACACTGCCATGGGTATGAAACAGGAGTTCAAAGAAGCCGGCCATCTTGCGTATAGACACCGACACATGCAAGGCTCCATGTTCCAATTGTGAGCCGTCCAAAGCCCTAAAGAAATCATCATTCAGGTCAAAGTCAAGACTCATTGTCTCATCCTTAACACCTTTCAAATCAACCTTATAGGACTCCAAACTACACATAGCAACACTTCATTTGGGGTGCAAAGGTACGAATAAGTGAGCAAAAAACCAAAAAATAATCCATTTTTCTGCTATAATCGTTGGTTATTCCATATTTTTTAGTAATTTTGTGCCCCAAAAAGGAGAAGATACAACACAAAAATAAAGGTAAAGAGCAATAAATACATATTAAAGATGTCGAACAACAATGTATTAATAGGTGCCAAAATCAAGCGCCTCAGAGAAACGAAGAATCTCAGTGTAGAAGAAATCGCTGAACGTAGCGGTCTGACCGTAGAGCAGATTTCAAGTATCGAAAACGACGTGAACCTGCCATCGCTGGGTCCGCTCATCAAGATTGCCCGTGCCTTAGGTGTTCGCCTAGGTACATTTATGGACGACAACGATGCCCTTGGACCTATTGTCACACGTGCCGCTGATCGTGAGAAGGATAGCAGTATAAGCTTTAGCAATGATGCGACCGATGCCCGCAAACATATGGAGTATCATCCACTGGCTCAGCAGAAGGCCGGACGTCATATGGAGCCATTCGTTATTGACATTAATCCTGAGGAGAGTCCTGAATTCCAGCTTTCTGCCCATGAGGGTGAAGAGTTCATCTACGTGATGCAGGGCGAGATAGAGATTGTGTATGGCAAGGAGACCTACAACCTGAAAGAGGGCGATAGCATCTTCTACGACTCTATCGTAAAGCACCACGTGCATGGTGCCCCAGGTAAGAGCGCAAAAATCTTAGCAGTAGTTTATATTCCTTTCTAAAAAGATGAGCAACGTAAGATTAGATATGGCAGGCAGACCTTTGCCTGATAGAACATACCCTGCCGAGACGGGAAGCACTGGCTATAAGCTCCATGAACGAACATTGGGCCAATGGCTGGAACACTGGGCTGAAACGACACCTGATAAGGAATATATCGTTTATTCAGACCGCGACCTGCGCTTTACGTGGAGCCAGTTTAACGAGCGTGTGGACAATTTGGCCAAAGGTTTAATTTCCATCGGCGTAAAAAAAGGATCAAATGTAGGTATTTGGGCAACCAACGTCCCCGACTGGTTGACCTTCCTCTACGCTACCGCCAAGATTGGTGCTGTGCTAGTGACAGTGAACACCAACTACAAGCAGAACGAGCTGGAGTATCTGTGTAAAGACTCTGACATGGAGGTGCTGTGTATCACCGACGGTACATGGGACTGTAACTATGTAGACATGACTTACACGATGTTGCCTGAGTTGAAAACCTGTGAGCGTGGACATCTAAACAGTGAGCGTTTCCCCTACCTGAAGAACGTAGTATATATAGGTATGGAGAAATATCGTGGTATGTACAACACTGCAGAATTGCTCCTATTAGGTCAGAACATCGAAGACGAAACACTCAATGAGATGAAGAAGAACGTGAGTTGCTACGATGTATGCAACATGCAGTACACTAGTGGCACCACGGGATTCCCCAAAGGCGTAATGCTGACACACTATGGAATCTCCAACGATGGTTATTTTACTGGAGAAAACATGGGATTCACCCAGGATGACAAACTCTGCGTGTGCGTGCCTTTGTTCCACTGCTTTGGCGTCGTGCTGGCCACGATGAACTGCCTGACTCACGGATGTACCGAGGTGATGGTCGAGAAGTTCGACCCATTGGTGGTGCTGGCGTCTATCCACAAAGAGCGCTGTACTGCAGTATACGGTGTACCCACGATGTTTATCGCCGAACTAAACCACCCGATGTTCGATATGTTCGACCTGAGCTGTCTGCGCACTGGTATCATGGCCGGCAGTCTGTGCCCAATTGAGCTGATGAAGCAGGTATCGGAAAAAATGTTTATGACGATCACCAGTGTATACGGACTCACCGAATCCTCGCCTGGTATGACACAGACCTGCTTGAACGATACCTTCGAGCAGCGATGCACTACGGTAGGCCGTGACTTCCCGTTTGTAGACGTGAAAGTGCTCGACCCCGAAACTGGCGAGGAATGTCCAGTGGGCGTTCAGGGCGAGATGTGCTGCAAGGGATTCAACGTGATGAAGGGTTACTACAAAAACCCAGAGGCTACGGCCGAGGTCATCGACAAGAATGGTTATCTGCATTCGGGCGACTTGGGCGTGAAGGACGAAGAAGGTTTCTATAAGATTACCGGTCGAATCAAGGATATGATTATCCGTGGTGGTGAAAACATTTATCCACGTGAAATTGAGGAATTCTTGTATCATATGCCAGGAATCCGCGATGTGCAGGTGGCTGCCGTACCATCAAAGAAATACGGCGAAGCTGTGGGCGCATTCATCATACTGGAGGAAGGCGCACAGATGACCGCTGAAGACGTACAGCTGTTCTGTCGCGGCAAGATAGCACGCTATAAGATTCCGAAGTATGTATTCTTCATCGACCAGTTCCCATTGACGGGTTCAGGCAAGATTCAGAAATTTAAGCTGAAAGAAATGAGTCTGAAACTCTGCGAGGAACAAGGAATCGTTGTGGAATAGTTAATAATAGTGGACAGTGAATATAAACTGTTCACTTTTTTTGCATTTCAATACGGAAGGTCGTACCTTTGCCAATCTCTGACTGTTTGACAAAGATACGGCCTTTATGATATTCTTCCACGATACGCTTTGCCAGTGACAGGCCCAGTCCCCACCCTCTTTTCTTGGTGGTAAATCCTGGAGTAAACACGTTGTTGATGTCTTTTTTCTTGATACCTTTACCCGTATCCTGCACATCTATCGTTACGGACTGTTCGTCATCGGTTAGGGTCAGCATAATCGTTCCCTTTCCCTCCATCGCGTCAACCGCATTCTTACAAAGGTTCTCAACCACCCACTCAAAGAGCGAGGCATTCATCTTCACAATGACATCATGATTAGGGAAGTTCTTCACCATCTGAACTTGGTTCGATGTGCGACGATCCATATAGTCTACAACATGTTCCAACACTTCGTTCATTGAACTTTCCACAGGTTCGGGCAACGACCCTATCTTTGAGAAACGTTCGGCTATCAGCTGCAAACGTTTCACATCCTTGTCCATTTCAGGCAACAAATCGTCATCAGGATATTGTTCCTTCAGCATCTCTACCCACGCCATTAGACTAGACACGGGAGTACCCAACTGATGGGCCGTCTCCTTAGAAAGTCCCACCCAAACTTTATTCTGTTCAGCTCGCTTCGACGAAAGCAGCGCAAAAATTGCTACAACCACGAAGACCAATACGATGCCCAACTGGATATAAGGCCAAGCTGATAGGCGCTTCAACATGATGCTTTCATCATAGCAAACTATCTGGCCATCTACATGGATAGTATCACCCGACCGTATCATCCTTCGTGCATAGCTCTCTATTCGTGTGGTATCTTCAATATTACGATAATCGGTTATCTCGCCCTCATCGTTCATTACAATCACAGGAATGGTATTGTTGCCCTCCATCACACTTACCACCAGCGAGAGATCCGTTGTCTCATCGGCAGCATTCAGCGCATGCAAAGCCTGTGCCCACACCTCCATACGGTGATGCTCCTCGTTCGACAAGTCACGCACCAGGAAATGTGATATAAGCAGTGAGGCCACGGCTATCAACACCGCAGCCACCACCAATATAATCTTGATTCTTCGTATTTGGTCAGTCCACTGCATACAATACAATAACGCAGTAATAACCATATTTATTATAATACGTTACATATAAAACAAAAGCGCCCTGTCTCATTTCTGAAACAGGGTGCTCTCCTTGAAAAAGTGGCGGCCTCCTACTCTCCCGCATTGCATTGCAGTACCATCGGCGCAAGCGGGCTTAACTTCTCTGTTCGGAATGGGAAGAGGTGGGACCCCGCCGCAATAACCACCTGATAAATCGCTACGCTCAAATGAGAAATGAGAAAGGAGAAATGAGTAATGACTCAACTCCATCGTCATCACCAAGCGCGTATAAGGTGACAATCTTCACAAGCAAGCTGCAGTATTGGATTAATACCAACACCTGAAAATATAACATAATTACATCTCAGCTGAGAATACGAAAGGGAAAGGAATTCCTTCATTTCTCATTTGCATTTCTCATTCCTCACTTCTCATTTCTCATTTCGAAGCGGGATACGCTGAGACCGGCGAAAGCTATCGGGCAATTAGTAAGGCTCGGCTTTGACGTCACCGTCTTTACACCTGCCTCCTATCAACGTCCTCGTCTGGGACGACCCTCAATGGAGTTCTCATCTTGCGGATGGCTTCGCAC